>WNFU01000414.1_pt1 | contig 73471 bp, 69 predicted proteins | sample 5400121 | NCBI WGS metagenome assembly WNFU01 (sample SAMN13153360, study PRJNA577476) | soil metagenome | isolation source: 100 cm soil or saprolite under grassland replicate 1 | place: USA:California | collected 2016-06-15
ACGCCGCGGATTCTCAGAACCGATGCCGACGCCGATAGCGTCACCGTACCCAGGCTGCAGAGGAGTGGACAGCAGTGACTGCTTTCTCACCTAATCACATCATCGGTGTCTCGTCTGCGATCAAGGGGGCGATCGCACTCGCGGAGCGCTTTGCACCGACGTCGCTCCCAATCCTGCTCATCGGTGCCACAGGCACGGGAAAGGAGCTGTTCGCGCGGCACATTCACTATTGCAGCGGCCGGCGGGGCGAGCTGGTGGATGTCAATTGCGGCGCGTTGCCGCAGGAAATCGCCGAGAGCCTGCTGTTTGGGCATCGGCGCGGGGCGTTTACCGGGGCTGTCGAGTCAGTCGAGGGACACCTACAACGCGCGGACCGTGGCACGCTTTTCCTGGATGAAGTCCTGCACCTCTCGTCATCGGCCCAGGTGAAGTTGCTCCGGGTTATCGAAAACGGAGAGGTTCAGCCTCTAGGCTCGGGTCGCAAGGATCGCGTGGATTTCCGAGTTGTGTCCGCGGCCCAGGAGGATGCGGCGGAACGTCTCGGAAGTGGAATGTTTCGACAGGATCTCTTTCAGCGTCTAGCCGGGATCGTAATCGAGCTGCCCCTGCTCGCCGATCGACCTGAGGACATTGTGCCATTAGCGGAGCACTTCGCGGCAACACAGGGTCAGCAGCTGGAACAGGCAGCAGCCAAAATACTGGAGAGCCACGGATGGCCCGGCAACGTTCGTGAGTTGCGACTCGCGATCGAGCGTGCGGGGTGTCTCGTGGAAAATGGGACATTGCCGCCTAGCGCGGTTCAGGACGCGATTGCACTCGGGAAGCTCTGGGATCGGCGAGCGACAGAACGGAGACGGCGAGGATCGGAGCGTTGCACGACCAGGCCGGAGCATTCCCGGATTGAGCTGGTGAAACGTTGCCAGGAGCACCGTGGCAATCCGGAGCGCGTCGCCGCCAGCTTGGGGCTTCGTCGGTCAGCGATGTATGCGCGCCTCAAGGCAGCGGGAATCACGTTGGAATCGTTTCGGCCGTCCGGCAGTCCACCGGACGTCCACCGGAACCCCACCGGAAAACCGGACACAGATCCCAGCTCGACTCCATAAGTTGCGACGCTTCAACAACATCATATAGAGAACATTCGGCACGCCGCGTGCTCCTCGGGCGGGAAACCTCTTTCGGAGCTCGCCGTGGTCGCTCGGTCCCTCGTTTCGCTTCTGCTGGTTGCTTTCGCCGGTTCCGTGGCAACTCCAACCGAACCCTCCAGTCCGCTTGTGCCGCCGCTCCTGGGGCTGAATACGGCTTCACAGCCGCGGTCTTTTGATGTCGGCGTGAACGTCACTCCGAGTAGCCAAGCAGACCCCATCACGCGGCTCGAAAACACCACCGGAAACCAGGTCAGCTTCACGGTTAAGAATACCGGAAGCGTGGACACGCGCTATACCACGAGTTGCACGCGCACAGGATCGGTCGTCACAATCACATCGTGCCCGTTCGTCACTGGAATCTTGATTCCAGGACAGTCACAGACAATTACCGCGGAATTCACCGTCGGCAGCAGCGGCGCAGGCACTGTACAGATCACGGTCACCTCGACTCAGCCCACTGGTGCGTCAGGGTCGGGTCAGTGGAATGAAACGGTGGTGAGTAAGGGCCTCGTGTTCCCGGACGGTGCCGTAGCCAGGGTGGCTCCGTCTTCGACAAACGTCTTCGATTTCACAGTCCAGAATACCGGAACCGGCAGTACGACGTACACGATGGCGCCTGTTTGTACCGGTGCGGGCGTGGTTACGAACAGCTGCACCCCAAGTCCCACGACGCTTCCGCTGGCTGCAGGCGCCTCAGGAACAGTACGCGTGACCTACACTGCTGGAACGGGAACCGCGACTGGAATCGTCGGTTTGGTGGCAAAAGCCGGCACCGTGCCTCACGATACCGGGAGACTAAACATCACCGTGGCACCAGCGGCGCCACCGCCGCCCCCACCTGGCGTAGCCGTGACGCAGAATCCAGGCGATGTCGTGCCGCGCGGGCAGTGTCTAACGATTGCCCTTGCCGCAGCGGCTGCATCTGAATGCGGAGATCTTCGCGTCGTACATCCGTTGCCAGCAGTCAGAACAATGAACCGCTGGCGGACGCCGACGCTGGTATATAACAGCGCTCAAGCTATTGGGTGGGCCAGTGTCGCGGCGGATCTCACTCTGGCTGCAAGTGACCCGATCCCGAACACCGTCACCGCCGAACTCAAGATCGGGACTGTGCGGGCCAGCGGAACATGGGCCGGCAATCAGTGGACTGCGGGGTCCACTCGACGCATTGCATTGGGTTTCTCAGGTCCTGCTCAGGGTCTCGCCACCGGTGTCTACGACTACGAATTCAACGTCACCAAGAACAATCCCGGCGGTCCATTAACGGTCTCTGCGACAGGCAAGCTCGCAATTGTGGACCGAAGCACGAGTTATTTCGGCGCGGGTTGGTGGCTCGCCGGACTAGAGCAATGGAATTCCGGCACCGGCCTGTGGATTGGCGGTGATGGCAGTGTTCGCACGTACACGCTGCGCCCGGGAAGCGTGCAGCCGAATCGCGTGTGGGGTGCTCCATCTGTGACGTATCCCGACACAATCCGAGAATCAGGCAGCGAATTCATTCGACAACTATCAGACAGTGTTTGGGTGTACTTCGATGCTCTAGGTCATCATATCCGGACGCGCAACAGGCAGGGTCACATTACGAATTTCGCCTATGATCAAGTCACGAGTCGTTTGGTTTCGATCTCCGTACCGCCCTCAGATGCCCTCTCGTACACCTTTTCGTATCAGAATGGAAAGATCGCCACGATTGTGGCGCCCGGCGTCCCGACTAGCAGGACCGCGACGTTAACCGTCAACGGTACAACAGGACGCCTCACGAATATTCTTGAGCCGGATTCGAGGACGGTGTCCTTCGGTTACGATACCGACAATAAGATCAGTTCACGGACCGATCGGCATGGCACCGTGACCAATTTCCAGTACGATGCCGGCAATCACGTTTCGGTGGCAACAACCAACTTGGATGTAGGAGCGATTACTCGCACGCTCCAGCAGGCCTCAAGTCAGGGATTCCCGGGCGCCGCAGTCGCACTGAACAATGTACTCACGAGACTCGACGGTCCACTTCTTCCCACGAACACGACGTCCTTCTATCTCAACCGGTTTGGTGCACCTGATACGATCATTGATGCGCTCAACCAGCGTATCTGGATTGTCCGAGGCGATGCGCGGTTCCTAGGATTGGCGACGCAGCTCACAACTCTGACGGGACACACGATTAATGCAGCCTATGACGAGCGCGGCCGAATCCTGACTGCCGACGCGCCCAGCAGCACGGGGGTTATCGCGACCACGAGGTATATATGGGACAGTAAATGGGACCAAGTCACACGGACTATAAATCCCGAGGGCGATTTTTATGACTTCGGGATAGATGCGGCGACGGGCAACCGTGTCTGGCAAGAGGACGCTCGAGGCAGCAGTGCGCGTACCGTATTCGCGTACTTCCCCGACAACCAGGTTTCCAGCGTTACACCGCCCGGAATGGGCGCACAGAGTTTTACTTACGATTCCAAGGGGAACCTAAGGACAGGGACGACCGCGCTCGGTCGGCAGACAACTTGGACGAACAATTCCATCGGCCTCACCGAGCAAATCCTGACGCCCATCGGCACAGCTGACCAGCCTAATTGGGGCGCCCAACAAACTGAGATTATCCAATACTCGACTCGGAACGAGGAGACGTCGCACTCCACCACAGTTCCTGACGGGGGAAATGTCACCGTCACCCAGACGTATGACGAGGAAGGCAATCTCCATACGTTGAGCCGCACGTTCTTGCCGAATCCCTACAACGTTGCCGCACTGACGACGACGTGGGACTATGACCGCGCGAATCGCCTGATTCGGCAGACGGAGCCGGACGGCAGCGCCGAACGACGCGGCGTCGACGACGCCGGCAATTTGGTAGCGGATACTACGCGGACGGGCGCCGTCATCACGATGTCCTACGATGCGCTCAACCGGCTTATAACGAGGACATTGCTGGGCGTCACGTACGATTTGCCGCCGACACAAATTCCGTCGACCCAAGCCATCCGTGCGCCATACAGCTACAGCTGGGCGACGGACAATCAAACCTTCCAGTATTCCCCTGACGGACAAGTCACGGTCGCCACGAACAACGACGCGACGGTGACGCGAACGTTTCATGCTGTTGGCACCCTCATGAAAGAAGTCTTGGAGATCAAGAGCTGGAATCGGCAGACGACTCATGCGTATGCGACGGCCTACACATACGACCTGAACGGTAGACGTTCTACTCTCGCGGCACCTTCGCAATTCGCGGGTAGTCTGATTCGGTATGGCTACGCGCCGTTGCTCAGTCAGCTCATGCAGGTGACCGATATCGCGGGCAATACATTCGCGATCAACTACGACGCGGTGAACAATGTCAGCCGCATCGATTTCGGTGGCTCGATCCATCAATCTTTCGGCTACGACGGGGACGGTCGCCGGCGTTCAGACGTTATTCAGAACGCTGGCAGTCAAGCGTTTCCCTATTACCCCGGGCCCCAGCTGCGGAACTTTGCGGTGAGTGTGCGCAACGCGCGTGACCAGATCTTAAGCAGTAGCGACGCGGCGCAATTTGATCAAGTAAACGCTACATACACTGGTTTAGGATACCTCCAGACCTCGAACACGCACCAAAATACGGTCGATATGTATACCGGGCTGCCGGTGGGGTATGCGACCGGCGATACCTACACCTATGATGGTATGGGCAACCTCATTACCTCTCAATTCGCAGATACCGCATACGATCAAAACTCCACCACGACGTCATCCCACAACGGTGGAAACGGTTACGATGCCAATTACGGACGTCTCACGGCACATCAAGACGGTCCGGATGCGACGACGTACTCTTACAACGCCGCGGGGAGCTCCTATTTCGAACGCACAAACGATGGATCGGAAGTCAACAAAGAGAGAGCGGCCTATTACGGACCGAACGAAGTTCTGCTCGCCACTGATACGCGTTACACGGGCAGGCGCCGGACATTCGAGGAGTATCGCTATGATGCTCTGGGGCGTCGTGTTTGGGTTCGTTCCGTTATGACTTGCGAGCCGAGCAGTCAAAGTGTGGCATGCAACACGCCTTATGTGCGGCGCACGATCTGGGATGGTGCGCAGGAGTTGGCAGAGATTCAATCACCGGTGGATACTACCAATCCCGGTACGATCGAGGAATTGGATACCGGATATTCTGAGCGGCCGTGGGATTTTAGTCCTGCGGACCCCAACCCCTTCTATGGTCGGGTTGTCTACGGACCGGGACTCGCCGTGGATCAACCGCTGAGCGTCACGCGCTACGAGTACAGGGACAAACCAGGCTCGAACGCGACGTCACTCACCTGGCCGCGCTTCACGCTGCAGATCTATTGGAACTATCGAGGGATCCCCGCCTATGGGACACTGACAACAGGGGCGCGCGTGTATCCTTATCAACTCGGTCAGAACCAGACCGCGTGCCCGGCTTTGAATCTCGACGGAAATCTCCAACGCTGCGTTCAAATTTTTTGGCCATATAGACTCTCAGCATACAATAGAAATCGGGGCAACCTCGAATACCGCAGCTGGCACGGATCACTATTGGAGGGTAAGCGTGATCGGAGCGGGCTAGAGTACATGCGTAACCGAGAATACGATCCGTTAACGGGGCGGTTTACGCAGGAAGACCCGATCGGTTTGGCCGGCGGGCTCAACTTGTATGGCTTCGCAAACGGCGACCCGGTCAATTTCAGCGACCCGTTTGGCCTGCGGGCGTGCCCCGACTCTCTGAAAACGAGCGGGAGGTGCCCCGAGGAACCCGACTCAGCCAAGAGTCCTCCTTCGGCGATATTGATTGCGCTGGCGCAACACGGGAAGCAGAACATCAATATGGACGACCCCCTTGTTAGGGGCATCACGAAGCAAAGTTCTCCGGAAGAGATCCAGGCCGCGATGGAAAGAGTACGGCAAGCGCTAAATTCGGGTGAGGTAGCCGGTGCCCGGGCTGCGGCCCTTCGGGGATGGTTGAAGGTTGCCAGCAGAGGGTTTAGGGTTGCCGGTGTCATTGGAATTCTGTACGGAGTGTGGGACGCGATCAACAGTATAGTCTCCCCTCCGGTGGCTTGTAGTGGAACACTCACTGGGTGTTGAAAAGGATGGCGAGTGGCCGAGCAGCGCTTGAATGACAGCGGTTCGCCAAGTCGAGCAACCCTCTTGGAGGATGCTCGGGCAGCTGCGCTTGCCGGCGACTACGAGTCGGCATTGCAGGTGCTCGAAACGATTCTTTCTGCCTCCGATGAAGACATCGATGCTCGCTTATTGAGGGCGGCAATCTTTCAGATGATGGAGGACTTCGTTGTCGCGCGCTCGGAAGTCATGAAGGTGCTGCAGATCGCACCCGGTAATGTCCGGGCATTGATAGACTTGGCTGACCTCCAAGAGGCCGAAGGGCAATGGCAAGACGCGCTTCAAACCCTTGCTGCAGCGGCACGACTGGTTCGAAGCGGAGGTGCCTACTTGAGTCGAGAGCAGGAGCTTGAAGAAATAATCGGCGCCCAGTGGAGGTGTTTGCACGTGAGCGGGGAGGCGGAGAAAGCCGCCGCGACTCTGCGAGAGGGACTTAGGGAAGTGCCCACGTCCAAGGTATTGCGAGGACTGATCAACAAGCGCTGAGTCGTGCTTCGTAAAAATGGATCCTCGATCATACGGGTGGCCGCGTGGTGCGGACAAAGCCTGATGTCGCGCCCACCTGGGCAGCCCTTTACAGGTAGCAAAAACGAGGCGCGACAGGTGATCAGTCTGCCGCGCCGTAACGCTCCTTCAAGACCCGGCGCCGCCATCACGCCGCCTTGGTCGTCTGATTACCGCCCGCGCCTGAATTCGGCCCGCTCTTGGTCTTGAACGGTCCGAGCACGTTGCGAGCGCTCGTCCACGCTCCCATCAGCTCGGCATCGTCGCCGAACCGGTACTGCACGACGCCATCGAGCAACTGCACCTGCTCGGCGATCTCGGCGAAGATCGCTTCCAGATCGGCGCTCGCGCCGACATGCTCGCGCCGTCCCTCCCGTGTCGCCTCGAGCGTCTGCTCGAACTCGCCCAGGACCGCGGCGAGCTGCTCGAGCGCCTGCTCCGACATCCCGAGACCCACGAGCTGCTCCTTCTGCGCTTGCGCCTTCGCCAACGTCGCCCGCACAGCGGTGAGCAGCGCCTGCTGCGTGGCATTCCCGGGCGGCAACGGAAACTGATTCGACAGTTCTCCGTTCTGCTTCGCCGCCACCCGGCCGACCACGCGCAGATACCGCAGAATCTTGCTCTGCAGCTTACGCCGGACTTCTTTCCGCTGCTTCGTGGCCTGCCGGCTCAGCGTGACACCGACCCGCTGCTGACCGGCGAGCACCTGCGCTCGCTGCACCAGCTCCTCGAGCTTCGCCAGCCCAAGGCCTTGCCCTACGCCATCCGTCTGATGAGCCCGCAGAAAGTCACGGACTCGCTCGGCCATTTCTAGCCGCCTACGCAACTGCGCCCGCATACAATCTCCTTCCATTCGTTCCCCCTCTCCGGAACAGCCTGCCCTGAGCCGGCAGGCGAAGGGGAGAGGGGGCCAGGGGTGAGGACTGACACGGCGTCGGTCGGGCTCCGTGCCCCGAATGTGGACATCTCCCGACGCCCACGGAGCGTATGCGTAAATCGTTCCACTCCAACTCGTGCTCAACTCGGTTCGAGCCTGTGTCCTTCGTTGAGGACAATCAACTCCGCGTTGTCGCCGGATTGTCGATCCGCGTCTGCTGATTCCTCATCGATGTTCGCTGATTCTTGATCCGCGTGCGGTGATTCGCGGTCGGCGTTCGCTGATTCCTACTCGGCGTGCGGTGATTGGGGAACAAAGTTCCCTGATTTCTGGTCGGCGTGCGGTAATTCGCGATCGCCGTCCGCTGATTGCTGATCGACGCTCAGTGATTGCTGATTGGCGTCCGCTGATTCCTCATCGGAGCCAGCGGTTCGTCGATCCACGCGCGCCGATCGCTCATCGACGACCTCAGTTTGGTCCTCGAAGTCGTCTGATTAGTCGATTATGTCGCCTGATTGGTGAACTACGGAGCCGAACTTAGGAAATGCGCGTGCGGCTCGCCGTGACGCGCGACTGCGGCAGGATTTGCCGCCGCTCCCGCACCCGCCTGACGATGAGATCAGGCTTTGGGTGGGAGGCCATTCACCGCGCGGGCGATTGCGAGGTCGGGCTCCAGGTCGGTGCGCCAATCGGCACCCAACGCCGCCCCCTGCACGGTTCGTGCTTCAGCCCAGAGCGCGGCGAACAGGTCCAGGGCGTCCGCGTACGACAGGTGTCGGAACGCATCGCGTCCGTACTGAGCTTCGACCTCGGCTAGCCGACGCGTAGGATGGATCATGCGCCGGAATATAGGCGATCTCGACGACCTTGCGCCCGCCCGCCTCCTGCGCGCGTGAAAAGGATGACGCCGGTCCCGGCGTCCCACGCCATCATGGCGGGTGTCCCACCCTTGCCCCTGTCGCGCCGAGGAGACCATCATATGGGCATGGCTGCCCCGACCTACTGGACCGCAGACATGGTGCGGGCTCTGCCGGAGGACGGCAACCGCTACGAAGTCGTGTACGGGGAACTGCTCGTGACCCCGTCGCCCCGGCTGTGGCACGAGGTCCTCGTCCAGCGCCTCATCGTCGCCCTCGATGCCTATCTCCGCCTTGAGCCCGTCGGCATCGTGCTCGGCTCCCGAGCCGATATCTCCTGGGCCGATGACGTGCTCGTCCAGCCCGACGTCTTCGTCGTTCCGCTCGATGAGGCGCGGACGCTCGCCTGGGTCCACGTCAAGCGACTGCCGCTGATCGCTGAGGTGTTGAGCCCGTCTACCGCCCGCGCCGACCGCTTCCTGAAGCGTCGACGCTACCAGGAGGCGGGTATCCCCCTCTATTGGATCGTGGATGGTGACGCGCACCAGGTCGAGGTGTGGACGCCCGACGCGCACTTCCCCCAGATCGAGCGGGGGCGTCTCACCTGGCAGCCGGCTGGCGCGGCGACCGAGTTCGGACTTTCCTGCGAGCACCTGTTTCGACCCGTCTAACTTCTTTTCTTCTCAAAGCGCCCTACGGCTTGTCATCCTGAGCGAGCGCGCGGTACGCGCGAAGCGAAGGATCTGTTGTCGCGCAGCGCGGTCGGCTCGTGACGCGCTAGGAGCACTAACGGCCGGCGCTGACGCGCAACTGCGGCAGGATATGCCGCCGCTCCCGGACCCGCCTGACGATGCCGCTCCACCCGCACCCCATGCACCAGCGATGCTCCACCTGCGGCACGACCCAGCGCAGAACGGGATGGCGAATCAGCGTCAGCCTGTCGCCACAGTGGGGGCAGGAGAACGCCTTCGGCAGCATCAGGTAGACCGCGCCCATGACGATCGCGGCCCGCAGCAGCACGGTCGCGAACAGCACGACCACGATCAACATCAGGCCGCCTTCTCCCGCACGAACGCGGTGATCCGCCGCTCCAGCTCGGCCAGCTCCACCGGCTTCACGAGCACGCGGTCGCGCGGCACCTCGGCCAGGCCGCGGCCCGCCAGATGCGTGATGTCGCCCGAGAGGAACAGCACGCGCTCGGCCAGCGCCGGGCGTTCCTCCTGCAGCCGCTGGTAGAACTCGGCGCCATCCATGCGCGGCATCCGCAAGTCGGCGAGGATGACGTGCGGCTCCAACCCGGCGCGCAAGCGCTCGAGCGCGACCTGCCCGTCGCCCGCTTCGGTGATCTCGGCGCCGCGCTTGATGAGGAACCGCCCCATGGGCCGGCGAATCAGCTCTTCATCATCCACCAGCAGCACGCGAATCCCGGCGAGGCTCGGCGTGGCTGCCAGCGGTGGGGAAGTGCGCTGGGGAACGGCCACGGGGGCTGACAGAACGGACGCGCGCGCGCACGGCAGCCACACCAAAAAGCGCGCGCCGGGCTCCGCACGCTTCACCAGGTCGAGCTCCCCTTCCGCCTCACGCACCAGCTGGCGCGAGATGTACAGGCCGAGCCCGGTGCCACGCACCCCTTTCGTGCTCGCGAAGGGGCGGAACAGCCGCTGCGCAATCTCGGGCGCGATTCCCGGCCCATTGTCCGTCACGGTGACGCAGACGCGCCCTCCCGTGTCATCGATGAACGAGTCCACGTTGAGGCGGCGCGGCGGCTTCACACCGCGCAACGCATCGAGGGCATTGCTGAGCAGATTGACGATCACCTGCTCCAGCCGGTTGGCGTCGCCGACGACGATGGGCAGCTCCGGATCGAGCCGCCCCCCGATGGAGATCTCATCGATGCTGAACCGGTAGGACACCAGGTCGAGGGCGCTGCGCACCACGTCGTTCATGTTCACGGCCGCCGCGCGCTTCTCGCCGGCGCGCACGAACCGCAGCAGCCCCCGCAGCAGCTTCGCCGCGCGCTGCGCCTGCCGCAGGATGTTCTGCATCTCGTTGCGCTGCTCGGCGGGAATCTGCGTGTCCGCCAGGCGCAGCTCGGCGTGGCTGGCGATCGCCATCAGCGGATTGTTGACCTCGTGGGCGACGCCGCCGAGCAGCTCGCCCGCGGCCGCAAATCGCCCCTGCTCCTCGGCGCGATCGCGCAGCACGCGCGTCATATGATTGAAATGCGTCGTGACGTCGCCCAGCTCGTCGTCATGAGCCACGGGCACCTGGATACTCAGGTCCCCTTCGGCGATCTGCTTGATGCCGCGCTCGAGCGCGGTCAGGGGAGTCCACATGCGGCGCCGCACGATCAGCAGCGCGACGGGGACGAGGACGGCGCCGACGATCAACACCACGACCGCCGTCGCCGAGCCGAGGTTGCCGGTGAGCGCGAGCGTCACCGCCGCGCCATACATCATGGCCGCGAGGATAACGACGATGATCAGCCCGCGGAGACGCTTCTTCATGCGATCAAAATGCAACCTCCACCGTTCCGAATGCCACTGGACGGGATGCGCCGGGCGGCCTAATCTCCCCGTTCCCGACCACCGCCCAAGGTACAGCCCGATGCGATCTTTGCCCGTTCTTCTGACGTTCGGCGTCGTCGCCTGCACACACCCCACCGCGCCCACGCGCCCGACCCCAGCTCAGAATTCGGCTCATCAAGATACGTCCCACGCGGCATCCGGCCGCGTCCAGGCACCGGAAGTAGCAGCGAAGCCCTACAACCAGGTCATCACCCCTGGGGCGGTGACGGACTCCGGCGTGTTCATCGTGCATCGGATCGGCGAGAAGCTGTTCTACGAAATCCCGCGCGCGATGTTCGGCAAGGAGTTTCTGCTCGTCGCCGATCAGCGGGGCACGATGCGCGGGATACGCTACGCCGGGGAGGAAATCAGCAACCGCATCGTGGTCTGGGAACGGCTCGGCAACAAGGTGTTGCTGCGCATCGTGTCGTACGCGATGCGGGCCGACAGCACGCAGCCGGTCGCCCGTGCCGTGCGGCTGTCCAACATCGCGCCGATCATCATGAGCTTCGACGTCGCGGCCTGGCATACGCCCGACAGCGGCGCGGTGATCGAAACAACCAAGCTGTTCACGACCGACGTCGCTGAGCTCAACATCAGGCAGTCCGGCATCCGGCCCCGCCGCATGGATCCGTCGCGCTCCGTCGTCGACCGGGCGCGCTCCTTCCCGCGCAATGTCGAGGTGAGCGCGCTGCAGACGTTCGAGGTCGATTCCGTGCCGGGTCCGGCGGGCGCTCCCCCCAACCGCTCGCTGAACTCGATCACGATGCTGATGAACTATTCGATGGTGCTGCTGCCCGATCATCCGATGATGGCGCGGTTGTGCGACGATCGCGTGGGCTACTTCAACCTCTCGTTCGAGAACTACGACGAGGACCGCGTCTCCGGCCCGCGCCGCTGCTTCATCCAGCGCTACCGCCTGGAGCCGAAGGACCCGAACGCCGCCGTCTCGGATCCTGTCCAGCCGATCGTCTGGTACATCGATCCGGCGACCCCCGCCAAATGGGTGCCCTGGCTGATCAAGGGCGTCGAAATGTGGGAGCCGGTGTTCCGCGCCGCAGGGTTCAGTAACGCGATCACGGCCAAAGTCGCGCCGACCGACGACCCGAACTTCGACCTCGACGACGCGCGTAACTCGGCGATTCGCTGGCTGCCGTCCACCATCGAAAACGCCTACGGCCCGCGGCTCAGCGATCCCCGCTCCGGCGAGATCATGAACGCCAACATCGGCTTCTACCACAACATCACGAGCCTGGTGGAGGCGTGGTACTGGACGCAGGCCGGCGCCGGCGATCCGCGCGCGCGGCAATTACCGTTCCCCGATTCGCTGATGGGCCTGATGGTGGCCTACGTCGCGACGCACGAAGTCGGACACAGCCTCGGCCTGCGCCACAACATGGTGGCGTCGACCTACTATCCGGTGGATTCGCTGCGCAGCAAATCGTTCACGTGCCGCATGAAGGGCACGAGCCCGTCGATCATGGACTACGCGCGCTACAACTACGTGGCGCAGCCCGGCGACAGTGCCTGCCTGATGCAGGGCATCGGGCCCTACGATTTCTTCGCGATCGATTGGGGCTACCGCCGCATTCGCGGCGCAGCGACGCCCGATGCCGAGCGCCCGACGCTCGACTCGCTCGCGCGTCTACAAGATTCGCAGCCCTGGGATCGCTGGATCGGCGACGGCGAGGCGGTCGATCCGCGCATCATCACGGAAGCGCTGGGCGATGACCCCGTGCGCGCCAGCGGCTACGGCGTGCGCAACATCAAGCGGCTCGTGCCGATGCTGATCCCGGCGACGACCCAGGACCGGCTCGACAATTACGACCGCCTCGATGACTTGTACGGCGAGCTGATCGCCCAATGGGCCCGGGAAATGAACCACGTCGCGGTCGTGGTGGGCGGCGTCTACCAGTTCACGAAGTACGCGAGCCAGTCGGGCAGGGTCTATCAGCCGGTGCCGCGGGAGAAACAGGCGGAAGCGGTGCAGTTCCTGAACGACAACGTCTTTACGACGCCGTCGTTCTTCTTCGATGCCGAGATCCTACGACGCATCGAGCCGACCGGTTTCGTGGAGCGGGTGCGCCTGCGCCAGAGCGCGATTCTGAATACGCTCTTCCAGGACCAGCGGCTCTCGCGTCTCGCCGAGCAGGCCGCGACTCAACCGGGGGGGGCGGGAACGGCCTATACGATCCCCGATCTGTTCGGGGACGTGCGGCGCGGCGCCTTTTCCGAGCTGGCCGGGGGTGCCGTGCGGGTCGATGCCTACCGCCGCAACCTGCAGCGCGCCTTCGTCGATCAGATGGAGCGGCTCATCAGCACGCCGCTCGTGACGCCGTTCCCGCCGGGATTTACGCCGTTCCCCGGCTTCACCCCACCGGCGCCGCGGCCTGCGGACGCGCGCGCGCAGGCTCGGCTCGAGCTGGTCGAGCTGCAAGGCACGCTGCGCGTCGCCCTGGCCAGGGCTGGTGACCGGGCCACTCGCGCGCACATTGTCGATTTGCAGGCGCGGATCAATCAGATCCTGAACCCGCGATGAGGCGGCTATCGGCTATTGGCTATCGGGCGAAAACCCTACTCGCGGGGGATAAAGCATGACGCGCGGTTGGATCATGATTGTCGCGGTGTTGGCAGTCCGGCCGTCCGGCCGTCTGGCCGCCCAGTCATTCGAGCAGCGCCTCCTCGCCATCCCCGACACCGCCAGCCTGCGCCAGATGTCACGCGACCTCTCGGCGGTCCCCCACATGGCCGGCACACCCGCGCAGGCGGCGACACGCGATTACGTGTTGGGCAAGCTGCGCTCATGGGGCGTCGATGCCTGGAGTAAGGAGTACAGCGTCTATCTGCCGCAGCCCGATACCGTCGAAGCTTCCTTGATCGTTGGTCCGCGCAGCAAGCCCGTGCGTCTCGATCTCCGCGAGCCGGGCATCGGCCCCCAAATCCTACAGCGGCGACGGCAATGTCACAGCCGAAGTCGTGTACGTGAACTACGGGCTGATCGAGGACTACAAGACACTCGATTCGCTGGGCATCAGCGTGAGCGGCAAGATCGTGATCGCGCGCTACGGGCGCTCGTTCCGCGGCATCAAGGCGCGCGAAGCGCAGAAGCGGGGCGCGCTCGGGTTGATCGTCTACTCCGATCCGCAGGACGACGGCTTCTTCCGGGGCGACGTCTATCCCAAGGGGCCGATGCGCAACCCCAACGGCATTCAGCGCGGCAGCATGATGAACGGCAACGGCGATCCCACCACACCGAGCTGGTCGTCGGTCGCGGGCGCCAGGCGGCTGCCGGAGGATTCGCTCGACATCCCGCGCATTCCGATCATCCCGATGAGCTACGGCAACGCCCGCCGCTTCCTCGAGCCGGTCGCCGGCCCGTCCGTCCCGCAGAGCTGGCAGGGAGGCTTGCCGTTCCGCTATCACGTCGGCCCGGGCCCGGTGCGCGCCCATCTGCACGTCAAGACGGAGCGGGGGAGCCGGGCCTTTCACCCGATCTGGAATACGATCGGGATGATTCGCGGCGCGCGGCAGCCCGATGAATGGGTGGTGGTCGGCGGCCATCGCGACGCGTGGGGGCCGGGAGCCCGGGACAACGTGAGCGGCACCGTCACGGTGCTGGAAGCGGCGCGCGCGTTTGCGACGCTCGCCAAAGACGGTCAGCGGCCGGCGCGGTCTGTTCTCTTCGTCACGTGGGATGCCGAGGAATGGGGGCTGATCGGCTCGACCGAGTGGGTCGAGGAGCTCGAGGATTCGCTCCGGGCGCACGTCGTCGCGTACATCAACGAGGACGGCACCTTTTCCGGGCCCAACTTCAGCGGCGGCGGATCGCCATCGTTGAAGCCGTTGTTCCGCGCCGCCACCCGCGTAGTCCCCGATCCGACCGGCCCGGGTACCGTGTACGACGTCTGGTTGAAGAGCAAGAAGGGTGATACGACGGCGCTGACGTTCGGCAATCTGGGCGGCGGGTCCGACTTCTCCGGCTTCTACCATCACCTGGGAATTCCGTCGGGCGGCATCGGCTTCGACGGGCCCGATGGCATCTATCACTCGATGTACGACTCCTACGACTGGATGTCGCGCTTCGGCGATCCGGCGTACAAGTCGCACCGCGCGGGAGCGCAGCTCGTTGCCGTGATCCTCAGCCGCCTCGCGAACAGCGATCTGCTGCCGCTCGATTACGCCGCCTTCGGCGTGGAGATGGACAGCCTGGTTGCGCAGCTCGATTCCGGCGTCGCGAAGCAGCAATGGACCGCGACGGTCAACACGCAGCCGCTAAAAGACGCGCTGGATCGTTTTACGGCAGTCGCCCGTGCATTTCGCGCCGCGCGCGACACGGCGCATGTGAACGGCGACCGCGCGCAGCGCGTCAACCAGTCACTCATGCTGGTCGAGCGCCGGCTGACGCGTCCCGAAGGTCTGGTGAGCCGGCCGTGGTTCCGGAGCCTGCAGTTTGCGGCCGATCTCGATAACGGATATGCAACGATGGCATTTCCGAGCGTCAACGAGGCCATCCGTTATACGGACGCGGCGACCGCCAACAGGGAGCTGGTCGATCTCGTAAACCGAGTGGATCAAGCCCGCGCCGCACTTGTGGAAGCGGCGGCGGCCCTGCGCTAGATTGGAGCCACGATGGAACCCGACGACCGCACACGCATCGTCATCTATTACGCGATCTGGGCCACGATCTGCTCGGCTGTGGCCGGCCTCGTCGTCGCGCTGATCCACACGTGGTTCTTTAGTTACAACCCCGGCCGGTCGGCCGTCATTGAAACGCTGTTCAGCGGCGCCGTGGTCGCCGTGGCGCTCGCCGCGGCCCAGGGCGCAGTCGCACTCGTCACCGGCAGCCTGCTGGCGAAGCTCGGACGGACGCTGCAGCTCACGCTGCTGCTGGGTCTGCTGATCGGGTTGTTCGACTTCGTGATGTACTTCCTGCAGATGGCGGTCCCGGCCACCGAGCTGGGCTGGACTCCCGATCTCATCATCATCGTTGCGGTGACGGCCGCGATCACGGCGGCTGGATCGCGCCGGGTCGCGGCCCCCGCGTGACGGACGAGCAAAAAGAGGCCATCGAGCAGCTCGAACGTCGAGTCGCGACGCTCGAAAACATTGTGCGCCGCTTGACATTCGTCGCTAGTGGCGAACGTGTGCTGGCGGAGTCGCAACAGCCGTCGCAGCGCGCCACTACTCCGGCCCCCCCCATCGTACGCGCAGCCCTCCCGACCGTCACCGAATCGCCGCAAGCCTCTACCGATTTCGAGCAGTGGTTCGGCCAGCGCGGGTTGCTCGCGGTCGGCGTCATCGCGCTGCTCGCCGCCACGGCGTTTTTCCTCAAGTACGCAATCGACCGCGGCTGGATCGCGCCGCTCATTCGGGCGCTGCTCGCGATCGTCGCGGGCATCGCCGTCGCCGCCTGGGGACACCAACGGATCACGCGGGGCATGCGCCGCTACGGAGCCTCGCTGATTGGCGCGGGTGGTGGGCTCGCATTCCTGGGGCTGTGGGCGGCCGCGGGGCCGTATGCCCTCGTGGACCGCCGGGTCGGGATCCTGTTGCTGGCGACCACGACCGTCGCCGTCACGCTCCTTGCGCTGCATCACCAGGTCGAAGGCCTGGCGATCTGGTCGCTCGCAGGGGCCTATATCGCGCCGCTATTGCTCCGACCGCCGGAGCCGAACCCCGTCGCATTCCTCGGTTACATCGAAGTCGTCGGATTGGGGACCGGCATTCTCGCCTACACGATGAGCTGGCGGCGCACCTTTGATCTGGCGCTGTTCGGCTATCTCGTCCTCGCCGCGGCGGGCGGTTCGACGGCGCTCGCCACACCGACCGGCTGTTGGCTCGTCGTCGCGGCCGCCTTGCTCGCGCTGCACGTCACCCATGTGCGGCCATGGCCGGAGGCCAGGCTCGGCGTGGTGCTGCTCGCGTGGGTCATCCTGGGCACGAACCTCGGCGACCTGACGAGCGATCCGGCGCGGTGGCTCTCGCTCGCCGGCATCGCAGCGGTGACCGCGTTGTTGTGCTGGCAACATCTCGAGCGCGATCCGTTCCGCTCGGACGCGCCAGACGTCGCCGGGGGCCAGCTGCTCTTTATCGCGAATCCGCTGGCTTTCGTGATCCTCGCCTTCGTCGTTCTGAACTATTCACCGGGTCTCGTGCCGGCGGCGCTCGGTGCAGCCTACCTCCTCGCCGGCTGGCAGCGGCGCGCGGCGCCTTTCCTGATCATGGGCTTCGCGCTCGAGGCGCTGGCGGTGGCACTGGAGTGGTCAGCGACCAGTGTGACGGTCGGGTGGACCGCTCTCGCCTTACTCGCGCTCCTCGCCGAGCGGCAGGGCGGGCGTCCCGGCGGGCGCCACGCCTCGGTCGGGCTCGCGTCGGCGGCATTCGTAGCGCTTTTCACAGTCGCGTTGTTTGCGCGTCAGCAGCAACCGGTGTTCAGCGGCCCTTGGGCATTGGCGTTGTACGCCTACATCGCAGGCACCGCCGTCGCGGCGCGCTGGTGGGGCACCGAAGCCAAACCCACGCTCTGGAAGGGCGGGGGCGCCGAATGGATGTGGATCCTGTGCGGTGCGGCCGTCTTTTTCGGCGGGTCCATCGAGTTCTGGTATGCGTTCGCGCAGATCGCGCCGCTCGCGGGCGACCTCGCCTTGAGCGTCTGGTGGCTGCTGTACGCGGGAGCCCTGGTCTGGCTCGGCTTCGATGTCGACCGGAAGATGATTCGCTCGGCAGGCCTGATCGTCGCCGGCGGCGCCGGCCTCAAGATCGTGCTATACGACCTGTCCACGATGGAGGCGTTGTATCGCGTGGCGTCGTTTTTCGCCCTGGCACTGATCGCCCTGGCCGTCGCCTACGCGTACAACCGCAAGGCTAAAGTTTCGGCAGGGTGATCCCTTTCTGAGCCTGATATTTTCCCTTCTTATCCTTGTAGGACACTTCGCACTCGTCTCCCTCATCCGCCGTAAAGAACAGGACTTGCGCAATGCCTTCGTTCGCGTAAATCCGCGCGGGGAGCGGCGTCGTGTTGGAGATCTCGAGCGTCACGAAGCCTTCCCACTCCGGCTCGAACGGCGTCACGTTCACGATGATGCCGCAGCGGGCATACGTGCTCTTGCCGACGCACACGGTCAGCACATTCCGCGGAATCCGGAAGTACTCCACCGAGCTCGCCAGCGCGAACGAGTTGGGTGGGACGATGCAGATGTCGCCTTTGAACTCGACGAATGACTTGGGATCGAAGTGCTTCGGATCGACGACCGCCGAGAGCGCGTTGGTGAAGATCTTGAACTCCGGCGCGACCCGCATGTCGTAGCCGTACGAGGAGACGCCGTACGAGATCACGCCCTCGCGGACCTGCCGGTCCGCGAACGGCTCGATCATCCCGTGTTGTTTGGACATGGTGGTGATCCAGCGGTCGGATTTGATGGACATGGGGCCGCAATGTAATGGCCAGCTTGACTAACGGCAGAGCCTTAGTGAATTTTTTCACGAGCCATGCAGCCCTACATCCCGTTCCTCATGCTGCTCGGTTTGGCCATCATCGCCGCGACAACGATGATCGTGGGGTCGCATTTTCTGGGACCCCGGCGCCCCACCGAAGTGAAGGAGCGGCCCTACGAGAGCGGGATGCCGCCGCTCGGCAGCGCGCACGAGCGGTTTTCGGTCAAGTTTTATCTGGTGGCCGTGCTGTTCATTCTCTTCGACATTGAAACCGTCTTTCTGATCCCGTGGGCGGTCATCTTTATGGGGAATGGCACCGCGACGACGGGTTTTCTCTTGGTAGAGATGCTCGTGTTCCTGCTGATATTGTTCGTGGGATACATCTACGTCTGGAAGCGCGGCGCCTTCCAATGGGACTGACGACATGAAGCGAGTCGGCGAGACTACAGAAGTCAGCGGTCAGAGCCCCAACTACCTGGTTGCCAAATTCCAGGACCTGGTCAACTGGGCGGTGAATTCGTCGCGCGCCAATTCGCTGTGGCCGATGCCGTTCGGCACGGCGTGCTGCGCCATCGAGTTCATGGCCACCGCCGCGAGCCGTTTCGACTTCGCCCGCTTCGGCATGGAGCGCCAGGCGTTCTCGCCGCGCCAGGCCGATGTGCTCATCTGCGCCGGCCGGCTGCCGTTCAAGCTCGCTCCCGTGATCCGCCGCATCTACGACCAGATGCCGCAACCCAAATGGGTCATCTCCATGGGCGCCTGCGCGTCCACCGGCGGCATTTTCGACAACTACGCGATGGTGCAGGGCATCGACACGATCGTCCCCGTGGACGTCTACGTCCCCGGCTGCCCGCCCCGTCCCGAAGGCCTGCTGTACGGCATTCTCCTCCTGCATAAGAAGATCAAGGGCGAGTCGCTGTTCGATCACGTCCGGCGCCGCGACGAACAGCCGCTCGACGAGAAGGGACTGCGGCTGCCGCCCGAGACGATCGACGAGATCTCCGAGCCGTTCGGCAACTCCGTCCACCAGTTCCGCTCTTCGTGATTCCGGGCGCAGTGCGGGAAGCCGTAGCCTCGGACGGCGACACGATCGTCTATGTCGCACGCGAGCGTCTGCTCGACGCGATGCGCTATCTCAAGGACACGCCCGGCCAGGACTACGATTACCTGGTCGATGTGACGGCGGTCGAATTCAGGGATCGCGAGCGTCCCCTCGAAGTCGTGTACTTCCTGCGCTCGCTCACGCGCAAAGCCGACCTCCGGATCAAAGTCGAGCTGCCGCCCGACGCGGAGCTGGCCGTCGACTCCGTCTACAGCCTGTGGCACGGCGCCGATTGGCTGGAGCGGGAAGTGTTCGACATGTTCGGCGTCACCTTCCGCGGTCATCCCGATCTGCGCCGCATCCTGATGTGGGAAACGTATGCCGAGGGCTATCCGCTGCGGAAAAACTTCCCGCTGCGCGGCCGCTTCTCCCGCGCCGAACAGGTGCGCCAGGCGTTGAACGCCAACCCCGAAGCGCACTACTCGATGGAAGAGCTGTCGATCGCCGACGCGGGCGGTGACCTGCCCGAGGACATGCGCGAGCGGCTGCGCCGAGGCGAGCGCGGTACGATTCCCGAGCCCCCCCCGTCCGCGGCATGAGCAAGCGAACCGTCGAGCTCGAGCTGGCGACCCCCGGCGTGGATGCCGCCGGCCGTCCCGCCCGCGTCCCGCTCACCGCTGCCGCCGAGCCGGACCTGGGCGGCGAGCATCTGCTCATGAACATGGGTCCCCAGCACCCCGCGACGCACGGCGTGTTGCGCCTCGTGGTGGAGCTCGATGGGGAGACGGTGGTGCGCTGCATCCCGCATCTCGGCTACCTGCATTCGGGGTTCGAGAAGCTCGGCGAGTACCGGCACTACAATCAGATCATCCCGCTCACCGACCGCACCGACTACCTGTCGCCGATGGCCAACAACGTCGGCCTGGCAATGGCGGCCGAGAAGCTGATGGGCATCGAGATCACGCCGCGCTGCACGGTGCTGCGGGTCATCGCCTGCGAGATGAGCCGCATCATCTCCCACATGGTCTGGCTCGGCACCACGTCGATCGATCTGGGCGCGTTCACGCCGTTCCTGTGGGCGTTCCAGGAGCGCGAGCGGATCTACGACCTGCAGGAGATGTGGACCGGCGCGCGGCTGACGACGAGCCTCACGCGCGTCGGCGGCCTCATGGCCGACATCCCGGATCAATTCACCGACAAACTGCGCGAATTCACCCGTACTTTCCCGAAGACCCTGGCCGAAATCGATCGGGTGCTCACCCGCAATGCCGTCTGGGCGGGCCGGACCCAGGGCGTGGGTACGCTCAGCGCCGCCGAGGCCATCAACCACTCGCTCTCCGGCCCGATGCTGCGCGCCAGCGGCGTTCCGTACGACGTACGCAAGGACAAGCCCTATCTCGGCTATGAGACCTACGATTTCGACGTGGTGGTCGGCGAGCACGGCGACGTCTTCGACCGCTACCTGGTGCGGCTCGAGGAATGTCATCAGTCGAACCGCATTCTCGAGCAGGCGCTCGACCGGTTGCCCGACGGCCCGATCAACGTCGACGACCCGCGCGTGATTCTCCCGTCCAAGACGCGGGCGATGAGCGACATGGAAGCGATGATCTTCCATTTCAAGCAGGTGATGGAAGGCGTGAAGGCACCGGTCGGCGAGGCCTACGTCGGGATCGAGAATCCCAAAGGCGAGCTCGGCAACTACCTCGTCTCCGACGGCACCGCCAAGCCGGTGCGGTGGCGCATCCGGCCGCCCTCCTTCATTAATCTGTCCGCGCTGCCCAAGATGGCTGAAGGCCACCTGCTGTCCGACCTGGTCGCGATCAACGCGTCCGTGGACATCGTAATGGGTGAGGTCGATCGATGACGGTGCAGGAGGACTACCAACCCGTCTTTGCCGGGAAGGTGCTGGAGGAGCTGCACACCATACTCCAGCGCTATCCCAACAAGCAGGCCGCCCTGCTGCCGGCGCTGTGGATCGCGCAGCGCGAGTACGGCTGGATCTCCGACCGCATCATGGCGGAGGTCGCTGAAGTGCTCGGGCTGACACCCGCGTACGTGAAGGGCGTCGTCACGTTCTACACGATGTACCACCAGCATCCCGTCGGAAAGAACTTCGTGCAGGTCTGCACGACGTCGCCGTGCAACATCTGCGGTGCCGAAGGGGTCGTGAAAGCCTTCCTCGAGCAGACGGGCGCGGGCGATGCGGGCGCGACCAGCCCCGACGGCAAGTGGACGATCGTCGAGGTGGAATGTCTGGGGGCCTGTGGCTTCGCGACACCCGTGCTCGTGAACGACGATTTCATTGAGAATGTCACGCCGGACAAGGTTGCGGACATCGTGAAGAAGTACCGCTAATGGGTTTCCCTCATAAGTCGCATCCCAAGGAGACCGTCGTCCTGTCGCAGTACTTCGGCGACGCCGACGCGCGCACCCTCAAGGGCTGGACCAAGCGCGGCGGCTACGAGGCGCTGGCGCAGGCGCTCAAGATGGACCCGGTCGCCGTTACCGACGTCGTGAAAGAATCGGGACTGCGCGGACGCGGCGGGGCAGGGTTTCCGACGGGTCTGAAGTGGTCCTTCATGCCGAAGGAGAAAAAGCGCGCTCACTATCTGTGTGTAAATGCAGATGAATCAGAACCGGGCACCTTCAAGGATCGCGAGATCATGCGCTGGACGCCGCACGCGCTGCTCGAGGGCGCCGCGATCGCCGCCCACGCGATCCGCGCCGAGGTCGTCTACATCTATATCCGTGGCGAGTTCACCGAGCCGTGGTCGATCATGGAGCGGGCTCTGGCCGAGGCGAACGCCGCCGGCGTGTTCGGCGGCATCAAGATCTATCTGCATCGCGGCGCGGGCGCCTACATCTGCGGCGAAGAAACCGCCTTGATGAACTCGATCGAGGGCAAGCGCGGCAATCCACGCATCAAGCCGCCGTTCCCCGCCGCCGCCGGCCTGTTCGGGATGCCGACGACGATCAACAACGTCGAAACGCTTGTGGCCGTGCCGCACATCATCAAGCGCGGGGCGGCCTGGTACAAAGGGATGTGCCTCTCGAACCCCAAGAGCACGGGGACAAAGCTCTTTTCGGTCTGCGGCCACGTGCAGCGTCCGGGGAATTACGAAGTCACCATGGGCTTCCCACTCAAGGATCTGCTGTACGACATGTGTGGTGGCCCGCCCGCAGGCCGGACGCTCAAAGCCTGCATTCCGGGCGGCTCCTCCGTGCCGATCCTCACGCGTGAAGAGACCGAAGCGTGTCTGCTCGACTACGAAGGCGTCGTCGAGAAAGGCTCGATGCTCGGCTCGGGCGGCGTCATCGTGTTCGATGACTCGGCCGACATGGTCTACCAGATCATGCGGCTGGCGCGCTTCTACGCCCACGAGTCGTGCGCGCAATGTACGCAGTGCCGTGAAGGCACGGCGTGGACGACGAAGATCATGGAGCGGATTCTCGCGGGGCAGGGGAAGACGAAAGATCTCGATCTGCTGCTCGACCTCGCGGAGAACATGACCGGCAAAACGATCTGCGTGCTGTCCGACTCCTGCGCGGCACCGGTCGTGAGCGGGATCAAGAAGTTCCGCGGTGAATTCGAGGCGTATCTGGCGGGAAAAAGACAACCGGTGATGGTGGGCTGATGGCAGACGGCTTAATCAACCTGACGATCGACGGTGCACAGGTCAGCGTTCCGCCCGGTACCCTCGTGATCGAAGCGGCGAAGCAGGCCGGCGTGCTCGTGCCGCACTACTGTTACCACCCCGGCTTGCCCGTCGCCGGCGTGTGCCGGATGTGCCTCGTCGAGATCGAAAAGGCCCCCAAGCTTCAGATCGCCTGCGCTACGACCGTCACCGAAGGCATGGTGGTCAAGACGCAGACGGCTCCCGCGAAGGACGCCCGACAGAGCGTGCTCGAGTTCCTCCTGATCAACCACCCGCTCGACTGTCCGATCTGCGATCAGGCGGGGGAATGCGAGCTGCAGGACTTCGTGTTCCAGGAAGGTCAGGCCCGCACCCGCTACGCCGAGTTCGCCAAGCGGTTCAATCCCGTGGAAGACTTCGGGCCGGACGTGTTGTACGTCCCCAACCGCTGCATCCTCTGCACGCGCTGCGTCCGCTACATGGAAGACATCGCCAAAGAGCCGGTCCTCAATGTCTCCGAGCGCGGCGACCGCGCGTATATCGGTATTCACCCCGAAGCCCGGCTCGATCATCCCTGGGCCGGCAACGTGGTGGACCTCTGTCCGGTCGGATCGCTGCTCTCCAAGGATTTCCTGCACAAAGCCCGCGCCTGGGAGCTCGACAAGACGGCGTCGATCTGCACCGGCTGCTCCCAGGGGTGCAACATCACGCTCGACACGCGCGACGAAGTCGTCGTGCGCGTGCGTCCGCGCCCCAACCTCGACGTGAATCGCTACTTCATCTGCGATCACGGCCGGATGCACTACAAGTGGATGAACCGTGGCGATCGGATCGAGGCTCCTCTCATCCGCCAGGGTGCTGAGCTGAAGGCGACGGACTGGGATGAGGCGCTCGATCGCGTCGGAGGAATCCTGCGCGGGGCATCCGGGAAAGCGGTGGCACTCGTGTCGCCCGGGGCGTCGACCGAAGCGCTGGCGGCCGCCAAGCGTCTCCTGTCCGGCGGGAGCTTCACCTGGACCGGCGCGTTCCAGGTGGTCATGGGTGAGGAGGCGCCGCTTCCGGGGGTACCGAATCTCGCCCTGCGCGCCGAGCGCGCCCCCAATGCGAAGGGCGCCGAGCAGCTCGGCTACACGCGCGACTACGCGTCGGCGATCGCAGCGGCGAAATCGGCGGCCGTGGTGCTGGTGCTCGACGATCCCGATTGCGCGGTCGAGACCAACGGCGCGCTGATCTATCTCGGCACGGTACTCGCCGAGGACGCGGCGTGCCGGCGTGCGAACGTGATTCTGCCGATTGCCAACGTCGCCGAGGAAGAAGGCACCTTCACCAACCGCGACGGCCGCGAGCAACGCTACTACCAGGCAAAGCCGGCGCCTGGGATGGCACAGCCGGCGGCCTGGGTGCTGGGACAGCTCGTCGCCGCGCTCGGCCCGGCGGTGGTGTCGTGACCTTTTTCCTCATCGCGTCCGCCATCAAGGTGTTCGTCGTCTTCAACCTGATCATGGTTGGGGTGGCGCTGCTGACCCTGTTCGAACGGCGGGTGTGCGCCTGGATGCAGGACCGTCTCGGCCCAAACCGCGTCGGCCCGCAGGGCCTGCTCCAGCCCGCCGCCGACGGTCTGAAGAACTTTCTGAAGGAAGAGACGTCGCCCGCGATGGCGGACAAGGCGCTGTTCACGCTCGCACCGATCGTATCGTTTGTGCCGGCGCTGCTCACCTTCGGCGTCATTCCCTTCGCCGCGCCGCTGCCTACCCAATGGGGTCTCGTCCCCATGGTCGTCGCCGATCTCCCGGTGGGGTTCCTGTATATCCTGGCGATCAGCTCGCTGGGCGTGTACGGGATCGTGCTCGCCGGCTGGGCATCCAACAACAAGTACGCGCTGCTCGGCGGGCTGCGCGCTTCGGCGCAGATGATCTCGTACGAGATCGCCCTCGGGATGAGCACCGTCGCAGTCCTGTTGTTGGCGGGGAACGTGACGCTGTCGCAAGTCGTCGCCCAGCAGCAACGAGGGCTGCCGTTCGTCATTCCCTTGACGATCGCGTTCGTGATCTTCTTCATCAGCGCCTTCGCGGAGACGAACCGTTTGCCCTTTGACCTGCCCGAAGCGGAGGGAGAGCTGATCGCCGGCTATCACACGGAATACAGCGCGATGAAGTTCTCGATGTTCTACATCGCCGAGTACTCGAACATGGTGACGGCGTCCGCGCTGATGGCGACGCTGTTCTTTGGCGGCTGGGACATCCCGTTCACGAGCTGGGACTCGACCGGCGATCCCAGCGTCCTCAAGACGCTGCTGACACTCGCGGCGTTCGGCGCCAAGACGTTCTTCTTCCTCTTTACCTACGTCTGGGTGCGGTGGACCTTGCCGCGCTTCCGCTACGACCAGCTCATGGCGCTCGGCTGGAAGGTGCTGCTGCCGCTCGCACTCCTCTATATCACCGTGCTGGCGGTTGCCATCTGGTACATCCGCATCCAGCTCGGCTGGGAGTATGGCCGCGGCATGGCCGCGGCGTTGGGTGGTCTCAACGTCGTGCTGTTGATCATGCTCGTGTGGTGGCTGGACCGCGGCAGGATCGTCTCAGGCTCGGTGCGGCAGGAGGCAGCCTGATGGCGATTGGCGTGAAGGTCATGAAGCGGCCAACCGCTCAGACGTCGTATCTGCGCGCGACGCTGAAGGGGATGGCGTTGACCTTTAGCCACCTGCTGCGGCCCAAAGTCACGATGCAGTACCCGGAAGAGAAATCCTCCAAAGACTGGACGCTCTCCTCACGGTGGCGCGGTACGCACCGCATGCTGACGGATGAACAGGGACGCGCGAAGTGCGTCGCCTGTGGCTTGTGCCCGCAGATCTGCCCGGCGAACTGCATCAAGCTGGTGCCCGGCGAGGATGAAGAGGGAAACCGCTATCCGCTGATTTACGAGATCGACGAGTTCCGTTGCATCTTCTGCGGCTACTGCCAGGAAGTGTGCCCTGAAGAAGCGATCCACGTCGGGGTGCACTACGAGAACTCCGAGTATTCCCGCGACCGCTTCGTCTATGATCTCGAGCGCCTGACGGCACAGACGCATCCGGTTTCGACGCTGTGGGATCCCTCAGATCCCAAAGGTGAGTAGCCCCTTTGCCACTTAGCCCCTTGGCCTTTTTCTGGTTTTTCGGCGTCATCGCGATGTTGAGCGCGCTGTTGTGCATCACGCGCAGGAACCCGGTTGCCAGTGCGCTGTGGCTGGTCGTCACCCTGTTCGCGCTCGCCGCGCTGTTCGTGCTGCTCGACGCGCAGTTCATCGCGGTGCTCCAGGTGCTGGTCTATGCCGGCGCGATCATGGTGCTGTTCCTCTTCGTGATCATGCTGCTGAACCTGGGACGGCCCGGACCGACCGACATCAAGGGGCCGGTGGGATTGCTGATCGCCGCCGTGCTCGCCGGGACGCTGCTGTTTCAGCTCCGCGTCGTCGGCCAGGCGACGTTGCCGGACGCGATCCGCCTGCCGCCCGGGACCATTGCGGCGATGCAGCAGCAGCAGGGGATGGTCGCCGCCGTCGCGACCCCCTTGTTCGATGCCTACCTCGTTCCGTTCGAGATCGCCAGCGTACTGTTGCTCGCGGCGATCGTCGGCGCCGTCGTGCTCGCGAAGCGGAAGCTGTAGCATGCTGCTCAGCCCGGCCCTCGCGATTTCCGCCGTGCTCTTCACGCTGGGCGTCGCCGGCGTGCTGTTCCGGCGCAACGTCATCGTGATCTTCATGTGCGTCGAGCTGATGCTCAACGCCGTGAACCTGACGTTCGTGGCGCTCGCGCAGAGCCTCGGCATGGGCGGCCAGGTGTTCGTGTTCTTCGTGATGGCCGTCGCGGCCGCGGAAGCGGCCGTGGGGCTCGCCATCATCCTCGCCGTCTACCGCCATAAGCAGTCAGTGAGCCTGCAGAACATGAATCTCCTCAAGGACGGATGACCGGCACCGCCGTCGACCTGATCTGGCTCGCGCCAGCGCTGGCGCTGCTCGGCTTCGTGCTGAACGGCGCACTGGTATTTGTCCGTCCCACGGCCAAGACGCTCGTCTCAGTCATCGGCGCGGGCGTGTTGCTCGCGGCGTTCGTCGTCTCCGCCCTTGTCTTTAGCGCCTTCCCCGGTCTACATGCGGAAGCGCCGGTGGTGCTCCGCTACTGGTCGTGGATTCCCGTCGGTACGCTGCAGGTGGACTTCGCTCTGCAGGTAGACCAGCTCTCGGCCGTGATGCTGCTGGTGGTGACCGGCGTCGGCGCGCTGATCCATCTGTTCAGCATCGGCTACATGAGGGACGATCCCGGGTACGCGCGCTACTTCGCGTATCTCAACCTGTTCGTCTTTTTCATGCTGGTGCTCGTGCTGGGCGCGAGCTTCCCCGTGATGTTCGTCGGTTGGGAAGGCGTCGGGCTGTGCAGCTATCTGCTGATCGGCTTCTGGTTCAACGAGGAAGTCAACGCCAACGCCGGCCGCAAGGCGTTCATCATGAACCGCATCGGCGACTTCGGATTCATGGTCGCGATGCTCATGATCTTCTGGACGACGGGCTCACTCGACTTCGGCACCGTCTTCTCCCACGCTCCCACCGCGCTCGTGGCGGGGGGCAGCACCGTCACCGCCATCACGCTGTTCCTGTTCCTCGGGTGCACCGGCAAGTCGGCGCAGATCCCGCTGTACACCTGGTTGCCCGACGCGATGGCCGGCCCGACGCCGGTCTCGGCGCTGATCCACGCGGCCACGATGGTGACCGCTGGCGTATACCTCGTCGCGCGCTGTAATCTGCTGTTCGCGATGGCACCGCTGTCGGGCGCCGTGGTCGCGGGCGTCGGCGCGCTGACGGCGCTGTTCGCCGCGACGATCGCGCTGAAACAGTGGGACATCAAGAAGGTCCTCGCGTATTCCACGATCTCGCAGCTCGGCTACATGTTCCTGGGCGTCGGCACGGGAGCGATCAGCGCCGGCATCTTCCACCTGACGACGCATGCCTTCTTCAAGGCGTTGCTGTTCCTCGGATCGGGCAGCGTGATCTTCGCGCTGCACCGGGCCTATCATCATACCCACGCGCATGAAGACGCCCAGGACATGCGCAACATGGGCGGCCTGTCGCGCTACATGCCGTGGACCACGGTGGTGATGTGGATCGCGACGCTCGCAATCGCCGGGATTCCGCCGCTCTCGGGGTTCTTCTCCAAAGACGAGATCCTCACCGCCGCGTTCGCGCGCGGATCGACCCAGCCGGTCTGGCTCGTGTTCTGGGCGCTGGGACTCGTGGCGGCGCTGCTGACGGCGTTCTACATGACGCGGCTGATGCTCTACACCTTCCACGGCCCGAACCGCACCGGCGAGAACGAGCAGGCACACCTGCACGAGGCGCCGTGGATCATGACCGGCCCCCTCGTCCTGCTCGGGCTGCTGTCGGCGGCCGGTGGCCTGCTCAACGTCCCGGAGCTCTACCACGGCAACGCCTGGCTGCATCACTGGCTCGAGCCCGTGACCGAGCCGAGTGCCGCGCTGCTTCCCGAAGCGCGCCTGGCGTCGGGGACCGAATGGCTGCTCGTGGGCGTGGCGGTCGCCGCCGCCGTCATCGGAATCGTGGGCGCGTGGCGGCTGCTCAAGCCGGAGGGGCTCGTTCCCGCACGCAGCGCTCCGCAGGAACGCGGATTCGCGCGCCTGCTGCGCGACAAGTGGTACGTGGACGAGATCTATGACTTGGCTGTCGTCCGGCCGCTGGTCTGGCTGTCGCGCGAGGTCCTCTGGAAGCAGGTGGATCAGCGGGCGATCGACGGCGCCGCGGTCAACGGCGCCGCGCGGGGGGCGCGGGCCCTCGGCTGGGCGAATCGCTGGCTGCAAACGGGGCAGGTGGGCGTGTACGTCGGCGCGTTTGTGGTGGGCGTGCTGCTGCTGTTGTGGCGGGCGATCGGCTGATGTACGCGCCCTGGGTGCTCACCGCGCTGCTCGTCTGGCCGCTCGTCGCCGCCGCCGTGGTGCTGTTGCTCCCCGGACGGTTGGCGAAGTACGTCGCGCTCGCCGCCAGCCTGGTGGAGTTCGCGCTGTCGGTGCCGCTGTGGTGGACCTTCGTGCCGGCGGGCGGCATGCAGTTCATGGTCGATCGCGCGTGGATCGCCGCGTGGGGGATCCACTACACGGTCGGCGTGGACGGGATTTCGCTGTTTCTCGTCCTGCTGACGACGTTCCTGATGCCGCTCTCCATTCTGGGCAGCTGGAGCTACATCACCAAGCGCGAGGGCGGCTTCTATACGCTGCTTCTCGTCCTGACGACCGGGATGATCGGCGTGTTCATCGCGCTCGATCTCTTCCTGTTCTACGTGATGTGGGAGGTGATGCTCATCCCGATGTATTTCATCATCGGGGTGTGGGGCGGCGACAACCGGCTGTACGCGGCGATCAAGTTCTTCATCTATACGTTCTTCGGATCGCTGCTCATGCTCGTGGCGATCATCGTGTTGTACCTGCATGCCGCCGCCGTGACGGGCGTCTATTCCTTCGGCTACGCGCATCTCCTCGCTCAGGCGCCGCTGCTGGGATCCACCGCCTGGTGGCTGTTCGGCGCGTTCTTCCTGGCATTTGCGATCAAGGTGCCGCTGTTCCCGCTGCACACCTGGCTACCGGACGCCCACGTCGAGGCGCCGACGGCGGGTTCGGTGATCCTGGCGGGCATCCTGCTGAAGATGGGGACGTACGGCTTCCTGCGGTTCGCCTTGCCGTTCTTCCCGGCCGTCGCGCTCAGCCAGAGCGTGCAGCTCGTCATCGTCGCCCTGTCCCTGATCGGGATCATCTACGGCGGGCTCGTGGCGATGGTGCAACCGGATTTCAAGAAGCTGATCGCCTACTCGTCGGTCGCCCATCTCGGGTTCGTGATGCTCGGCGTCTGGGCGCTGACGTTGCAGAGCGTGCAGGGCGCGCTGCTCGTGATGATCAACCACGGGGTTTCGACGGGCGCGCTCTTCTTTCTGGCCGGGATGATTTACGAGCGCCGCCACAGCCGGCTCATCGAGGCGTACGGCGGCATAGCGCGTGTCGTGCCGCTGTTCGCGGCAATTCTCACGATCGTGTCGCTGTCATCGATCGCCCTTCCCGGGACGAACGGCTTCGTCGGTGAGTTCCTGGTGTTGGTGGGATCGTTCCGCACCTACCCGATTGCGACGGGCCTGGCCACGACCGGCGTGATCGTGGCCGCCGCATACCTGCTGACGGCGTTGCAGCGCGTGATTTACAACCCGCTCACCAGTCCGGAGAACGAGAAACTGACCGATCTCACGCCGCGTGAGCTGCTGGTCCTCGTCCCGCTGCTCGTGTGCATTCTGTGGGTCGGGATCTATCCGAGGCCGTTCCTGCGTCGCATGGAGCCCTCCGCGCGGCAGCTGATCGAGCAGGTCCGTCCGGGCGCGACGCAGGGACAACCGGCAGCGGGGGGACAGCCATGAAACTGGACCCCTCCGTCTACCACGATCTGCTGCTGTCGCTCCTGCCCGAGCTGGTGCTCACCGGCTGGGCGCTGGTGCTGCTGCTGTTCGTCGCCTGGCGCCACCAGACGCTACGCGATCTGCGGATTACCGGCTGGCTGACGCTGGCAGCGCTGCTGTCCACGGCGGTCGCCACGTGGTGGTTGTGGTGGCACCGCGCCGGAGTGGAGGGGCTCGCGGCGATGGTCGCGGTGGACGATTTCCGCTGGGTCGCCGACTGGGTGTTCCTCGGCGCCGCGGCGCTTACGGTGTTGATCTCGTTCGCGTATCTCGAGCGCGAGCAGCTGCTGGCACCGGAGTACTACGTGCTGCTCGTGTTCGGGACGATCGGCATGCTGGTGATGGCAGCGGGCGCCGACCTGATGGTCATCTTCCTGGGCCTCGAGCTGATGTCCGTCGCGGTCTACGTTCTGGCGGGATTCGATCGCCGTCGGGCCCGCTCCGCCGAGGCAGCCCTGAAGTACTTCCTGTTGGGCGCGTTCGCCTCCGGGTTTCTGTTGTACGGCATCGCGTTGCTGTATGGCGCGACCGGCACGACAAACATCAGCCTGATCGGCGCGCAGGTCGCGTTCATGGGCCAGCCCAGCGTCATGCTGCTCGTGGGATTGGCGCTGCTGATCGTGGGATTCGCATTCAAGGTGGCGGCCGTACCGTTCCACATGTGGGCGCCGGATGTGTATGACGGCGCGCCCACGCCGGTCACGGCCTTCATGGCCACCGCTGTGAAAGCGGCGGCCTTTGCCGCGCTGTTTCGCGTGCTGGTCGCCGGCTTCGGCGGCGTGGCCGCCTGGCACGACATGCTGTGGTGGCTCGCCGCGATCACGATGATCGGCGGGAACCTCTTCGCGCTGGGGCAACGCTCGCTCAAGCGGATGCTCGCCTACTCCTCGGTCGCACATGCCGGCTACCTGCTCGTGGCGGTGACGGCGGGCGGCTCGTCCGGCACGAGTGCGTTCATCGTCTACGTCATCGCGTACACCCTGATGTCACTTGGCGCGTTCGCGGTATTGACGGCGAAGGGCAGGGCAGGCGAGAGCGATGTCCTGATCGATGACCTGGCCGGCCTGGCCGCCCGGCGCCCCTGGCTCGCGTTCGCGCTCGCTATCTGCATGCTGTCGCTGCTCGGCTTCCCCGGCACGGCCGGGTTCATGGGTAAGTGGTACATCCTCATTGCGGCGACCGGCGCCGGCCAGAATACGTTGGCCGCGATTCTGGTGCTCACCAGCGTCGTCTCGGCGGGGTACTATCTTCCCGTCATCATGGCGATGTACATGAAATCGGAGCCGGACGAGGCCGCGCACGTCGACGTCCGGCTCGACCGGTGGGGGCGCGCAGCCGTGGTGGCGGTGGTGGCCGGGCTGCTGCTGTTCGGAGTCTGGCCGAACCGGCTATTCGACCTCGCACGCGCGGCCGGCCAGAGCGTGCAACCGGCGGCGACGACGACCACGACGGGTCAATAAGGCTGGCGCGATCGTGAAGCTTCCCGCCACAATTTTCCGCCAGTACGACATCCGCGGTCTCGTCGACGAGCAACTCACGCCCGCCGCCGCCCGTGCCGTTGGCCAGGCCTATACGACGTTCGCGTGGCAACGGCTGGGCAACGGCAAGGCGCCCCGCGTCGCCGTCGGACGTGATAACCGGCCGTCCGGCGGCGCCCTGGCCCAGGGTGTGCGCGAGGGCATCGCCGCGGCGGGCGGCGCCGCCATCGACGTCGGCGAGCTCCCCACTCCCGCCCTCTACTTCGCGACCAAGACCCTGCCCGTGGACGGCGGCATTCAGGTCACGGGCTCGCACAATCCGCCCGAGTTCAACGGCTTCAAGATGGTGCTGGCGCACGATGCCGTGTTCGGAGACGACATCCAGGTGCTGTACAAGCTCATCGACGACGGCAAGCTCGCAACCAAGTCCGGCGGCTCGTCCACCACGCACCACGCACTCCTCCCGGCATATAGAGATGCCATCGTCAAGCGCAACACACCGCTGGCTCGCACGCTGAAGGTGGTTGTGGACTGCGGTAACGGAGTGACCAGCCTCGTCGCGGTGGAGACGTTGCGTCAGCTGGGTGCCGAGGTCGTGCCGCTGTTCGCCGAATCGGACGGCACGTTCCCGCATCACCATCCCGATCCAACCGTGCTCGAGAACCTGCACGATCTCCAGGCCGCCGTGAAGCAGGAGAAGGCGGAGCTGGGTATCGCGTTCGACGGGGACGGCGATCGCATCGGCGCGGTGGACGAGACCGGCCAGCCGGTGCTCGGCGACCAGCTGCTGGTGCTGTTCGGGCGGGATCTCGTGTATCGCATGGGCAAGGGCAAGCCGGTGATCTTCGACGTGAAATGCTCGGAGATCCTGCCGCAGATGCTGAAGCGCGCCGGTCTCGAGCCCGTCATGTGGAAGACCGGGCACTCGTTCATCAAACAGAAGATGAAAGAGATCGGTGCGCCACTGGCGGGGGAAATGAGCGGCCACATGTTCTTCGGTGGCGACTGGTACGGTTTCGACGACGCGCTCTTCGCCGCTGCCCGGCTGCTCGCGTACGTCGCCCGCGAGGGAGGACCGCTGTCCCGCCGGCTCGCCGATTTGCCGAAGACCTACGCCACGCCGGAGCTGCGCGTCGATTGCCCCGATGAACAAAAGTTCGACGTCGTGCAGCAGGCAGCGAGCGACTTCAAGCAGAAGTACCCCGTCGCCACGCTCGACGGCGTGCGCATCACGTTTCCCGAGGGATGGGGGCTGCTGCGCGCGTCGAACACGCAGCCGGTGCTGGTGATGCGCTTCGAGGCGACCAGCCCCAAGGCCCTCGCGGCGTATCGCGCCGAGGTCGAAGGCTGGCTGTCGGCGCACGGCGTGACGGCGTGACGGTGTGACGCGTCACGGCCGGCGCAGGCTGTACCTGATCGGCGCCGGACTGCTGGTAGCGGCGCTGGTCGGCGGGCGGTGGCTGGCCGTCGAAACAGCCGAGCGGGCGTGGGATCGCAGCTTTGCAGGCGGCGACGCGATCATCGCGGCCCGCGATTTGGCGCGGCTGCTGCAGGGAGTGGTCTTCCTCATCTCCGTCGCCTGGTTCAGCGGCAATCTGTTCATCGTGTACCGGGCGATCGGCTCAGTGCAGATGCCTCGCCGCCTCGGTGACCTCGAGATCGTCGAAGCGGTGCCGCGACGCACACTGCTCGCCGGCGCCGCGCTACTGGGCGTCGTGCTCGGTGCGCTGTTCTCCCTTGGCGCCGGCGATTGGTGGCGTCACGCCGTCATCGCCTCCGCGCCGCCCCATTTCGGCGTTTCCGACGCGACGGCGCTGGGCCGGGACGCCGGCTACTACGTCAGCCTGCTTCCCTGGTACGCCGCGCTGCAGAATCGCACGCTGATCCTCGTGGTCGCCGCCGCGGGAGTCGTAGCGCTGCTCTATGCCGTGATCGGATCGTTGCGGATTCGTCGCGGCCGCGTACGCGCGAGCGACTACGCGCGCGCGCACGTGGGCGTCCTGCTCGCCTGTCTCGCGCTGGTCATCGCCTGGGGCGCGTTTCTCGATCCCGCGGAAGTCATCGGGGGGCTGCACGGGACGGTCGATCAAGCGGCATTGAGCGTGCGCGTCCCCGGAGCTGACGTCGTCGCCGCCGTCGCCATCGTGACGGTGGTGATTTCGCTCGCGTGGGCGTGGCGGGATCGGCCCACGCTGATTCTTGCGGGGTGGGCGGCGCTGCTCATTTCGCTGACCAGCGGCTATTTCGTCATCCCCGGGGTCGTGCGGGCATCCGCCGGCCCGGACCGCACGGAGCTGACGCGGACGCGCGTCACGCTCGAGCGAATCGCGTTCGGGCTCGCGGGGATCGAGAAGCAGGCGCCCCCTGCGTACCTCTCGGGCGAAGCGGCGCTGCACGCCATCCCACTGTGGGATCCGGGGTACGTCGCCGCCGCCCTGAATGCGCCGTCCAGCGCGGTCGCGCTGCGCGCGCCGCGCGGCGAGGACGGAACGGCATGGCTCGTCGCCCCCACCAACGCTCCTGGTCCCGTGCGCCTCGCGCTCGAAACGGACAGCGGCCTTTCCGTGACGTCGCTGCCATCGAGAGACCCTCTGTTGTTCGGTCCGGGGCTGCAGGGTCCCCTCGTCACGTCCGCGGACAGCGCACGTCGCGAACAGGCTACCGGTGTCCCGATTTCGGGGGGATGGCGACGCTTCGCGATCGCGTGGACGATTCAGGCGTGGGGGTTGCTGCGCGACGAATCCACGCCACGGGTGTTGCTGTGGCGGCGCGACGTGACGGAGCGCCTGGAGCGACTCGCGCCCTTCGCGCGCTTCGGCTCGCCGGCGCCCGTGCTGCGCGACGGCGCCCTGTGGTGGGTGAGCTGGGGTTACGTGGCGCACGGGGCCTTTCCTCTGGTTCGGCCGCTCGCGTGGCGCGACGGCGACGTGCGATACCTGCGCGCCGGGCTGGTGGGAGCCGTCCGCGTCGCGACCGGCGAGACGCACCTGTGGCTCGCTCCGGGATACGACTCGTTGACTGCCGCGTGGGCACGTCATTTCCAGCCGCTGATCGAGCCCGCAGACGGCCTTCCTGCCGACCTGCGCGCGCAGCTCGCGTACCCGATCGAAAGCTTCAAGGTGGCGGTCGACCAGCTGGTGCGCGCCAGCAGTGATTCCGCGGGTCCGCAGGGAGGGGGGGCGGGCTGGCTCACGCGCCCACGCGAACCGTTCCAGCTCGGCGCACCGGGAGGTAGGCTCTGGACCGCCGTCGGTTTTGAGTCGGCGGTGCTGGCACCACGGCGCTTCATCGGCTTGTACGCCGCGGCGATCACGCCGCGCGGGCCCGAGCTCCTGGTGTGGCGACTCCCGCCGGACGATCGCGAGCGTCTCCCCGGCGAGCTGGTCGGCTCGGCGGAGCTGCGTCCGGGCCAGCTGCGCATCTGGCCCACCGGCCCGGCGTTCATCACCGTCCAGGCGCAGTTCTTCGACCCGGTCGGCGTGCGGACCCCGCCCGCTCCTCGCGTCGCGGAGGTATACGTGACGTTCAATGGACGGAGCGGCCACGGGCTGACGGCGCGCGCGGCGCTGCTGGGTGGGGAACAGATCGTCACGGACACCACGCTGGCCGCACGCTGGCAGCGCGTCCGCCGTCTGGCCGCGCAAGCCGACTCGGCGCTCGGTGCCGGCGACCTCGAGGCGTTCGGGCGACTGTGGCGGGACCTCATGAGCGAGCTTGCTCCACCGCAACGGCCCCGCTAGGTTGCGCCGCCGTGCAAGCACCGGGAACAATCGTCGTCGCGCTCGGAGGCAACGCGGTCGCTCCCCCCGGTGAGCGGCCGACGATCAGCAATCAGTTCCGCCACACGCGCGCGAGCCTCCTTCCGATCGTGGATCTCGCCGCCGCGGGCTGGGACATCGTGCTGGTGCATGGCAACGGCCCGCAGGTGGGTGACGAGCTGGCGCGCAACGAGATCGCCGCCGACCAGGTCGAGCCGCTGCCGCTCGGCGTCCTGGTCGCGGGCACGGCCGGCTGGATGGGCTACATGATTCAACAGTCGCTGCAGAACGCTCTGGCGCGTGCCGGCGTGCAGCGTTCCGTCGTCACGCTCATCACGCAAACGCTGTGTCACGCCGATGATCCCGACCTTCGTACGCCGTCCAAGCCCGTCGGCCACGTCCTCGATCCGGTGCGCCAGGCGCGGCTCGTCGCGCGCGGCATTCCGGTGCGCGATGGGCGCCGGCTCGCTCCCAGCCCCAAGCCGGCGGGGATCGTGGAGCGCGAAATGGTCCGTGATTTGGCGCGGGCCGGGCACATTGTGATCGCCGGCGGGGGCGGCGGGCCGCCCGTGTACCGCGACCCCAAGCTCGGTCTCGAGGGCATTGATGCGGTCGCGGACAAGGACCGGGTCGCCGCGATCCTCGGGCGGGAAATCGAGGCGCAGGTATTGTTGATCCTGACGAATGTGAATGCCGTCTATCGCGCCTATGGGACGCCGCACCAGGAAGCGATCCGCCGCTTGACGCTGGCGCAGGCGGACCATTTGCTCGCCGGAAAAGAGCTCGGCACCGGCAGCATGCGGCCCAAGGTCGAGGCCGCCGCCGATTTCGTGCGCACCGGCGGAGAGCGCGCCATCATTGCGGAGCTGGCGGACGGCCTGGCCGCCCTGCGAGGCGACGCCGGAACGACGATTGCGAAGGAGCACGCGTGAACCTGCACGAGTATCAGGCGCGGGACATCCTGCGGCGGAACGGCATCCCCGTGCCGCCGGGCGACGTCGCGACCACGCCGGCGGAGGCGCGCGCGGTCGCGGAACGGTTTGGGGGAAGGGTCGTGGTCAAGGCGCAGGTCCACGCGGGCGGTCGCGGCAAAGCGGGCGGCGTGAAGCTGGCGGACGGCGCCGACGCCGCCAAGGCGGCGGCGTCCGCCATCCTCGGCATGACGATCAAGGGTCTCACCGTGCACAAGGTCCTCGTCGCGCCGGCGGCGGAGATCGCCACCGAGAGCTACGTCGGGATTATCGTGGATCGTGCGTCGCAGCGGCCCGTCCTGATGGTGAGTCCCGCCGGCGGCATCGATATCGAAGAAGTCGCGGCCAAGACACCTGAAAAGATTCATCGGCTCGCGATCGACCCACGTTATGGGCTGCTGCCGCATCAGGCCATGACGCTCGGCTTCGCGCTCTACCGCGACGTCAAACAGGCGCGCGCGGCTGCCGACATCATGCAGAAGCTCTACACCACCGTGTATGGGGTCGGCGCATCCCTCGCCGAAATCAATCCGCTCGTGACGACTCCCGACGGGAGCGTGCAGGCGTTGGACGCCAAGATCAGCATCGACGACAACGAGCTCGAGCGCCGTCCCGACATCGCGGCGCTGCGCGACGTCTCGGCGGAAGCAGCCGCGGAAGTGGCGGCACGCGAAGCGGGGCTGACGTTCATCAAGCTGGACGGATACGTCGGCTGCTGCGTCAACGGCGCCGGGCTCGCGATGGCGACGATGGATCTGGTGAAGTATTACGGCGGCGAGCCCGCGAACTTCCTCGACATCGGTGGCAGCTCCAATCCCCAGAAAGTCGTGGCGGCGCTGCGCATCATCACCGGCGATCTCAGTGTCCGGGCGATCCTCTTCAACATCTTCGGCGGCATCACCCGGGGAGACGACGTCGCGAACGGAATCGTGCAAGCCACGACGGCGGTTCCGCTCAGAGTCCCGATCGTGATCCGCCTGACGGGCACGAACGAACGGGAAGGCATTGCGATTCTGAAGCGGGCGGGGTTTGCGGCGCTGACGGACATGGACGAAGCGGTGAAGCAGGCGGTGGCCAAGGCCAACGGGAAGGCCGGGGCCGCGTGAGCATCTTCATCGATCACGCGACACGCCTCGTGGTGCAGGGCATCACGGGCCGCGACGGATCGTTTCACGCCAAGCAGATGATCGCGTACGGCACCGCCGTCGTCGCCGGCGTGACCCCGGGGAAGGGCGGCCAGCAATTCGAAGGCGCCGTCCCGGTGTTCAACACGGTCGCCGAGGCCGTGCACGAAACGCAGGCCAATACGGCGGTCATCTACGTGCCGGCCGCGGTCGCAGCCTCCGCGATCTTCGAGGCCGCCGATGCCGGGATCGGCCTGATCATCTGCATTACCGAAGGCATTCCCGTGTTGGACATGACCCGCGTCCTGCCGTTCCTCCACGAGCGCGGCGCTCGCCTCATCGGACCGAACTGTCCCGGGCTGATCTCGCCGGGCAAGAGCAACGTCGGAATCATCCCCGGCAACATCTGCCAGCCCGGAAAGATCGGGGTCGTGTCGCGCAGCGGCACGCTGACCTACGAGATCATCCACCAGCTCTCGACCCACGGGATGGGCCAATCGACCTGCGTGGGGATCGGCGGTGATCCCCTGATCGGGACCAACTTCATCCACTGCCTGTCGGCCTTCGAGGCCGACGCCGAGACCGCCGCGATCGTCATGATCGGCGAGATCGGCGGGACGGATGAGCAGCAGGCAGCCGAATTCGTGAAGCAGCGGGTCAAGAAGCCGGTGGTCGGATTCATCGCCGGCCAGACCGCGCCGCCGGGCCGGCGCATGGGTCACGCCGGCGCGATTATCTCGGGTGCGTCGGGTACGGCGGCGGATAAAATGGCGGCCCTGGAGACCGCAGGGATCGGCGTCATGAAGCGCCCGGCCGACGTCGTGCCCCTGCTCAAGGAGCGGCTGTGAAGCTGCAGGAGGTCGTTGACCAGCAGCATGTCGTCGTGCCGCTGATCGCTCAGACGGTCAAGGAAGCGACCGAGCGGTTGGCGGAGCGGCTGGTGGCAAGTGGCGCCGCGATCGACGCGAACCGGCTCAACGCGGTGATCCGCAATGCCTGGCCCGAAGACATGGTCAGCGTGGGTGAGCACGCGTTTCTGCCGCACTTCCGCACCGAGGCGGTGCGCAAGCTCGCCACCGCCATGGGCGTTTCCACGACGCCAATTCGGTCGGAGAAAGACGCGAATCGGACGGCGCGCATCGTCATTTTGATCGTTGCGCCCCCACGCGAGACACCGACCTATCTCCAGGTCGTGGGGGCGTTCGCGCGGCTCCTGTCGGATCCCGCCACGGTGTTGGCCATGCTCGCCGCCAAGTCGCCGGAGCAGCTCGTCCAAGTCGAGGCATTGCAGAACGTCGAGCTGCCGACGCACCTCGCGGTGCGCGACCTGATGACGTCCCACGTGCTCTCGGCGCGTCCGGAACAGCAGCTGGGCGACGTCGCGCGCATGATGATGGAGAAGGACGTCCGCGCGCTGCCCGTGGTGGACGAGCACGGCGCGCTGGTCGGGATGGTGACCCACCGGGAGCTGCTCAAGTACCTGATTCCCGACTATCTGCAGCGCTCCAAGAGCGGGAAGTTTCGCGCGCTGCCCGCCAACATGATGGCCGGGCAGGGCAGCGTCGATCCGCGCGCGCTGCCGGTGAAGGACGTCATGTCCCGCGCCGTGCTCTGCCTCTCCGAGGACCAAACGCTCACCGATGTTGCGAATCTCATGAACAACAAGGACGTCGATCGTTTTCCCGTCGTGCGTGAAGGGATCGTGGTGGGGTTCCTGACGCGCGCCGACCTCATTCGTCGACTCGTCGCCAATCCCTAGGAGCCATGCTCACTCTCGCGATCATCAAGCCGGATGCCATCGCCGCCCGCCACACGGGCAAGATCATCGCCCACCTGGAGGCGGAGGGATTCCAGATCCGCGATGCCCAGATGGTGCAGCTGACGCAGGCCCGGGCGGAGTCGTTTTACGAGGTCCATCGCGAACGCCCCTTCTTCCGCCCGCTCGTCACCTTCATGACCTCGGGCCCGGCCCTCGCGCTGGCGTTGGAGCGGGAGAACGCGGTTACCCATCTGCGGAAGGTGATTGGCGCCACCGATCCCGCGCAGGCCGACCAGGGAACGATTCGCCGGCTGTACGCACAGTCGAAGGAGCGGAACGCCATTCACGCCTCCGACTCACCGGAAAATGCCGCCCGCGAAGTGGCGTTTTTCTTCCCGGCCCGCGGCGCGTCGTGATGCCGTTGACGCAAGTGCCACAACGGTTTAGCTTCGCTGACCATGTTGCGAGTGGATCTGCGCGAGTTGGCCCAGGCGGGCGCCGCCCTAACCCGGGGCGAGCTCAAACAGGACGACCCGGCGTTGGACGGGATCGACATTAGCCTTAAAGAACCGGTGGCCGTCGGTGGACGGCTGCAATCGCTCGGTGAGGGGGGGGGGCGGTTCTATTGGCAGGGGACGGCGCGCACCGTTGCGCAGGGGGAGTGCCGCCGCTGTCTGACTCCCGTGGCGACGCCCGTCAATCTGGAAATCGGGGCGCTGTTTACCCAGGACCCTGAGGCGCTCGACGACCCGGATGCGTATGCGGTCGCGCCGGACGCCACCGAGATCGACGTCACGCCCGCGGTCCGTGAGGAGCTCATGCTCGCGGCGCCACGGTACGTTCTATGCCGTGACGATTGCAAAGGACTCTGCCCGCGGTGCGGAAAGGATCTGAACGCGGGCTCGTGTGAATGTGCGCCCGCTACTGAAGCCCGCTGGCAGCCGCTCAAGGCCCTGAAGGACAAGCTCAGCTCATAACTCGAGGACGATCGAATGGCCGTACCCAAGCGCAGGACCTCAAAGCGCAAGAAGCGCGCGCGCCGCACGCACTACAAGGCGGTGCGTCCGACGCTGCAGGCCTGCCCGCGCTGCGGTGACATGAAGCAGCCTCACCGCGTCTGCCCGACGTGCGGGTATTACAACGGCGAGCAGCGGATAACCGTCGAGGACTAATGATCCGCATCGCGTTGGACGCGATGGGAAGTGACAACGCCCCTCAGGTTGAAGTGGAAGGCGCGGCGCAGGCGCTGAAGGAGTTGCCCGCCGAGTTCCAGATTCAGCTCGTGGGGCGGAAGGCCGACATCGAGGCGGCGCTCGCCAAGCTGGCCGGCGTTGACCGCACACGCATCGAGATCGTGGATGCCCCGGAAGTCGTGGGCATGGGCGATAAGCCGCTCGCGGCGATCCGCGGCAAACCGCGCTCCTCGATCGCCGTGGGGCTCGACCTCCAGAAGAAGCACAAGTCCGACGCGTTCATCTCAGCGGGCAATACCGGCGCCGTAATGGCGGCGAGCACGCTGCTGCTGCGTCTCGTTCCCGGAGTGCAGCGCGCCGCCATCGGCGCGCTGTTTCCGAGCGCCGGCCAGCCGGTGCTCGTGCTCGACGGCGGCGCCAATGTCGACTGCGACGCCCGCGAGCTGGTGGGCTTCGCGCACCTCGGCTCGGTCTACGCGCGCGACGTCCTGGGGCGGCCCAACCCCTCGGTGGGGCTGCTCAACATCGGCGAGGAAGACGAGAAGGGAAACGCGGTCGTCAAGGAAGCGCACCAGCTCCTCAAGCAAACGACCGGCATCCGCTATATCGGGAACGTCGAAGGGCGCGACATCCCCGTCGGTGAGGCCCGCGGGCAGCCGCTCGACGTCGTCGCCTGCGACGGCTTCGTCGGCAACGTCGTGCTGAAGTTCTACGAATCGGCGGGGCGGGTGTTCGTGTCGCTCATCAAGCGCGAGGCGCCCGACGTGCTGTTGCGCCCCGAGATGGGAAACGTCCTCAAGGTGCTCGATTACGCGACCTACGGCGGTGCACCGCTGCTCGGCGTGCAGGGGGTCGTGATCATCTGCCATGGCTCCTCGCCCGCCAAGGCGATCAAGAACGCGATCCGCGTAGCAGGCCAGGCGGTGCGCAGCCATCTCTCCGACGACATCGCCGCCGAGTTCGCCGAGGGGAAAGTCCCCGCATGAAGCGGCCCTTTGCCGAGCTGTGGGGGACGGGGAGTTACGCCCCGACGCGCGTCATGAAGAACGACGAGTTCTCGAAATTCCTGGAGACGTCGGACCAGTGGATCCAGGAACGCACCGGCATCCGCGAGCGGCGCATTTCCAGCAAGGACGAGACGAACGCGTGCATGGGGAAAGCCGCGGCGCTGCAGGTGCTGCAGGAAACGGGGCTCACGCCGCTCGACCTCGACGCGATCGTCTACGCCACGGCGTCACCCGACCGGTTGCTGCCGTCGCAGGCGTGCGATCTCCAGGCCATTCTGGGCGCCAAGAATGCGGCGGCGTTCGACGTCGGCGCCGCCTGCTCGGGGTTCGTCTTCGCGCTCAGCACCGCCGAGGGCATCATCGCGGCCGAGCAGGCCGAACACGTGCTCGTGATCGCGGCCGAGAAGCTCACCAGCATCATGGATTGGAGCGACCGCACCACGGCGGTCTTGTTCGGCGACGGCGCGGGTGCGACGATCGTTCGCAAAAGCACGAACGGCCGCGGGATCCTGTCGGTCTATCTGAAGACCGACGGCACGCTCGCCGAGCTGCTGTATCGGCCCGGCGGCGGGGCGACGCATCCGCCGAGCGAAGAGCTGCTCAAGGATCACAGCTATTACATCAAGATGGCGGGCCGCGAGGTCTTCAAGGCCGCCGTCCTGTCCATGGCGGACGCCTGTGATCACGCGCTGGAGCGCGCCGGGCTGACGGCCGGCGACATCGATCTGCTCATTCCCCATCAGGCCAACATCCGCATCATCGAAGCGACCGCCAAACACGCGGGCATGTCGATGGACAAGGTGTACGTGAACGTGGACCGGTTCGGCAACACCTCCGCCGCGTCCATCGCCATCGCGCTCGACGAGGCCGTCAAGACCGGCCGGCTCAAACCCGGCATGGTGGTGATGCTGTCCGCGTTCGGCGCCGGCTTCACGTGGGGCAGCATGGTCGTGCGGTGGTAAGGACGATCTGGCTCTGCCCGGGGCAAGGCGCGCAAAAAGTCGGCATGGGAAAAGACCTGGCGGAGCGGTTTCCGGCGGCGCGCGCCGTGTTCGACGCGATCGATGACGCGCTGGGTGTGGGACTGTCCCGCGTCATGTTCGCAGGCCCCGAAGCGGAGTTGACCGCCACGCAAAACGCGCAGCCCGCGATTCTCGCGCACAGCGCCGCGGTGTTCGCGGTCGTGAGCGATAAGGTCGGGGACGACGTCGCGGCCGCGGCGGGGCATTCCCTCGGCGAGTACTCGGCCTACGTCACGGCAGCCGCGCTGGACGCGCCCGAAGCGGCGAAGCTGGTGCGGCGCCGCGGCGAGCTGATGCAGAAAGCGGGGGAGGAGCGGCCCGGGACGATGGCGGCCGTCCTCGGCCTGCCGACGCAGGAGGTGGAGGTCGCGTGCCGGGAGGCCTCGCAACAGGCGAGCCTCGCGGTCGCGGCGAACATCAACACGCCCGACCAGACCGTGATCTCGGGCGATCCGGAAGCCGTGGCGCGCGCCGGCGAGGGCTGCAAGAAGCGGGGCGCGAAACGCGTGATCCCGCTGAAGGTCAGCGGCGCATTTCACTCGCCGCTGATGGGACCCGCCAAGAATCACCTGCAGCTCGCGCTGGAACGCGCCGCCTTCCGGGACCCGGCGTTTCCGGTGGTGGCCAACGCGACCGCGGAAGCCGTGAAGGATGCCGGCCGCGCACGGCGGCTGCTGTCGGAGCAACTCACGGCGGCGGTCCGCTGGGTAGAATGCATGCAGCAGGCGGCGCGGCTGGGCGGCGATGGCGCGCGCTTTGTGGAGATCGGCCCCGGCGCCGTGCTCGCGGGCCTCTTGAAGCGAATCGTTCCCGAGGCGAACGTGGTCAGCCTGGGAACGGCGGATGAGGTGACCAACTTCATGGAAGCGGCATGACCACAGCCCGACGGGCGGTCATGACCCCGCGGTGCAGAGCGGGAATCGCATGCAGCTCGATCTGACGGGCAAGGTCGCCCTCGTGACCGGCGGAACGCGCGGCATTGGACATGACATCTGCCGCGCCTTCGTCGATGCGGGCGCCAAAGTCGCGCTGTGCTCCCGCGACGGCGCGGCGGCGGAGCAGGCGGCGAGCGCCTTCGGCGAGGGGACGCGCGGCTATGCCTGCGATGTGGGCATCGCGTCCCAGGTCGAAGCGTTCGCGAAGGCGGTAGAGAAGGACTTCGGACAGATCGACGTGCTGGTCAACAACGCCGGCTTCACGAAAGACACGCTGCTGTTCCTGATGACCGAAGCCGATTGGGATTCCGTCGTCGACACGAACCTGAAGGGCACGTTTCTGATGACCAAATACGCGGCACGGGGCATGATCAAGCGCCGCTGGGGCCGAGTCATCAACATTACCAGCGTGGTGGGGTTGAACGGCAACAAGGGGCAATCCAACTACTCGGCGTCCAAGGCCGGGGTGATCGGCTTCACCAAGTCGGTCGCCAAGGAGCTAGCCTCCCGCAACGTGCTGGTGAATGCCATCGCGCCCGGCTATATCGAGACTGAGCTGACGAAGGGCATTTCCGAAGAAGCCAAGAAGTACTTTCAGGACAACATCCCCCTGGGACGGCTGGGACAGGGCGCAGACATCGCCGCGGCGGTGCTCTTTCTCGCTTCGGACTTAGCCAGCTACATTACGGGTCAGGTTCTGGTTGTCGACGGCGGGATGGTGATGTAGCAGGTCCACCTTCGCTGAGGGTTACCCATGGCAATGGACATGAAGCAGCTCGAGGAGAAGGTCAAAGACATCATCGTCGAAGAGCTTGGGGTCGAGCGCGACAAGCTCACGAACGACGCGAGCTTCATGGAAGACCTGGGCGCCGACAGTCTCGACACGGTCGAGCTCGTCATGGCCTTCGAGAAGGAATTCGACATCGACATCCCCGATGAAGAGGCGGAGAAGCTGCGCACCGTCGGGGCGGCGATGAGCTACCTGCACGACAAGATGGGAAAAGGCAAATAGTGACGACCCGGCGGGTGGCGGTTACGGGGATGGGGCTCGTGACACCTGTCGGGAACGATGTCGCGAGCACCTGGGCCGCCCTCGTCGCCGGTCAGTCGGGGGCTGGTCCGATCACCCGCTTCGACTCCGAGAAGCTGCAGGTGCATTTCGCCTGCGAAGTGAAGGGGTACGACCCCCTGCAGTACATCGATAAGAAGGAAGCCCGCCGCTACGATCTCTTCTCGCAGTTCGCCATGGGCGCCGCGGTGCAGGCGGTGCGCGACGCGTGCCTGGAGAAGAGCCCGCTCGATCCCCAACGGATCGGGGTCATCATCGGGACCGGGACCGGCGGCATCGCGACGTTCGAAGAGAACATGCGAACCTTCATCGAGAAGGGCCCGAGCCGCGTGTCGCCGTTCTTCGTGCCGATGTTCATGGCGAACGTCGCCTCCGCCATCGTGTCGATGCGCTACGGCTTCCAGGGACCGAACTACTGCACCGTCTCGGCCTGCGCCTCGTCCGGCCACGCGCTGGGTGATGCATTCGATCTCATTCGCGAAAACAAGGCCGACGTGATGGTTGCGGGAGGATCGGAAGCCGCGATCACTCCGCTCGCGCTCGCCAGCTTCGCCAACATGAAGGCGTTGTCGGAGCGCAACGACGACCCCAAGACCGCCAGCCGGCCGTTCGACAAGGACCGCGACGGGTTCGTGATGGGCGACGGCGCGGCGGTCGTGATCCTCGAGGAGTGGGAGCGCGCCAAGGGGCGGGGCGCAAAGATCGTCGCCGAGCTCGTGGGGTACGGGGCGACCGCCGACGCGTATCACATCACCGCACCGGCGCCGGACGGCTCCGGCGCGCAGCAAGCGATGCGGCTCGCGATGCAGTCGGGCGGCATCCGGCCCGAGGAGGTCGGCTACATCAACGCGCATGGCACGTCGACCCCGCACGGCGACGCGGCGGAGACGGCGGCGGTGAAGGCCGTATTCGGCCCGCAGGCGAAGCAGCTGATCTTCGGCTCGACGAAGTCGATGACCGGCCACCTGCTCGGCGCCGCGGGGGCGTTCGAGCTAGCGATCTGCGCGCTGGCGCTGCAGAACGGCGTCATCCCCCCGACGATCAATCAGTTCAATCCCGATCCCGCCTGCGATCTTGACTCCGCGCCGAATCACGCGGTGAAACGGCAGTTCGACGTCGCGCTGTCCAACTCGTTCGGCTTCGGGGGGCACAACGTGACGCTGGCGGTCCGGAGAGTGACGTGACGCTGCGCGCCATTGCGGACAAGGTCGAACGCGGCGAGCGGCTCACGCGCGAGGATGGTCTCGCGCTTTTTGCTTCTCCAGACCTGCTGACGATCGGCCGACTCGCCGATCTCGCGAATCAGCGCAAGAACGGCAGTCGCGTCTGTTTCGCCGCGAACCAGCACATCAATCCGACCAACGTCTGCATCCTACGCAACACCTGCGTGTTCTGCTCGTTCGCACGCATGCCCAAAGAGGACGGCGCGTACACGCGCAGTCTCGAGGAAGTGTTCGCCGAAGCGGACGCCGCGGCGGACAATCCCACGCGCGAATTCCATATCGTGGGAGGTCTCCACCCCAAGCTGAAGCTGTCGTATTACGTCGACATGTTTCGTGGTCTCAAGCAGCGGCACCCACAAGTGATGATCAAAGCGCTCACCGCGGTCGAGGTCGCGCACCTGGCGAGAATCGAGGGAATGGAGGTTCGGGAGGTTTTGAAGGAAATGAAAGCAGCGGGGGTCAGCACGTTGCCTGGCGGTGGCGCCGAGGTGTTTTCGCCGGCCGCGCGCGCGACGATCGCCGACCGCAAGCTCACCGGTGAGGAGTGGCTCGCGGTGCATCGCGAGGCGCACCGGCTCGGCATGCCATCGAACTGCACGATGCTGTACGGCCACGTCGAGACGCTCGCAGACCGCGTCGATCACCTGCTGGCGCTGCGCGCGCTCCAGGACGAAACCGGCGGCTTCCTGACCTACATCCCGCTCGCCTATCACCCCGATCACAACGAGCTGGGCGAGACGCTGGGCCGCACCGGGACGGCGACGACCGGCTTCGACGACCTCAAGAACATCGCGGTGGGACGGCTGCTGCTCGACAACATCCCGCACGTCAAGACGCATTGGCCCATGGTGACGCCGTTCATCTCCCAGGTCGCGCTGACCTTTGGCTGTGACGACCTGGAGGGCACGGTGGTCTTCGAGCGCGTCTACCACGAGGCCGGCGCGCCGACGCCGATGTGGCTGTCGTACGACGAGATTGTGACGCTGATCCGCGGGGCGGGGAAGGAGCCGGTCGAACGGGACTCGCTCTACCAGACGGTCAGGACTTTCGACGGTTACGTGCCCAAGCCGCACGCAGCTCCGGTGCGCTCCCAGGGCCCCGCGCCGCAGGGAGCGCTATTCCAGATCGAGCACCGCACCCGGGCCGCCGCACGGGCGAAACAGCCGGTGGCAACGGTCGTGGATGGTGCCGAATGATGCGACACGCTGAAGCGTGTCCCCAACAGAGCACGGTCCTTAAGGACAGTGATGCACCGGGCCCACGCCTTGGCGTGGGAAATCGATGAGGATAGGTAGGATTGGTTACATCAATTGCGCCCCGGTCTATGGCGCAATCGACCGCGGCGTCGTGGCGCTGCCGCATGGCGGCGAGCTCGTCACCGGCACGCCCGCCGAGCTGAACGATCTGCTGGTCGCGGGCGAGCTGGACGTCAGCGTGATCAGCGCGATCGAATACGCGCGGCACGCGAAAGACCTCCTGCTCCTCCCCGATCTGGCAATCTCCTGTGATGGCCCGGTGCGGAGTGTGGCTCTGTTCGCCAAGCATCCCGTGCGCGAGCTCAGCAACCGCACGGTGCTCCTCAGCGCCTCATCGCGCACATCCGTAGCCCTGCTCGAGCTGTTGTGCCGGGACGTATGGAAGATCCGACCCAAGTTCGCGGAGGCCCGCGCGGAGGCCCAGGATCTCGACGCCCTTGCCGCACTTCCGCATGAAGCAGTGCTGGTGATCGGCGATGCGGCGCTCGCGCTCGCCGCGCGCGGCACCTATCCCCATCGCTACGACCTGGGTGAGGAATGGAAGCGGTGGACGCAGCAGCCATTCGTGTTCGCGGTTTGGGCGGCTACGCGGGTAGCGAGCCCCGCTGCCGTGCAGCGGGGCCATCGAGCGCTGCTCGCCTCTCGCACCTGGGGCCTGGCACATCTCGACGACCTCGCCGCCGAGGCCTCGCGCAAGACCGGCGTAGCGGTCGGCACGTGCCGCGAATATCTCGGCGGGCTGGACTATGCCTTCAGCGACCGCCACCGCACCGCGCTCGCCGATTTCCTGCGCCGCGTCGGCGCACTCCAATTCGTGCAGGTGGCCTGATGGTAGATCGCACCAGCCCTGAGTTCCGGTCGTACGTCGAGCTGTACGACCGCGCCTCGCTGCTGGAGCTGGGCCGGCTGGCGGACGAGGTTCGCTGGAAGCTGCATCCCGAGAACGTCGTCACGTACATCATCGACCGCAACATCAACTACACCAACGTCTGCGTCGCCGACTGCAAGTTCTGCGCGTTCTACCGGCGCCCCAAGCATCCCGAGGGCTACCTGCTGTCGTACGAAGAGATCGGCCGCAAGATCGATGAGCTGAAAGCGATCGGCGGCGTGCAGATCCTGATGCAGGGCGGGCACAACCCCTACATCCCGTTCGAGTGGTATCTCGATCTGCTGCGGTACATCAAGCGTCACCACGCCATCCACATTCACGGCTTCTCCCCGTCGGAGATCGATTTCTTCGCCGGCCGTTTCGGCATGACTATCGACGAGGTCATCCGCGAGCTGATGGCCGCCGGCCTCGACTCGATTCCGGGTGGCGGCGGCGAGATTCTGGTCCAAAGCGTCCGGGATAAGGTCGCGCGCAAGAAGGCGGGCGCCGACCGCTGGCTCGAGGTCATGGAAGTAGCGCACGGGCTGGGGCTGCGGACCTCGGTGACAATGATGTACGGCCTGGGCGAATCGTCCGCCGACCGCGTCGAGCATCTGTTTCGCGTCCGTGAGGTGCAGCGCCGCACGCGCGGCTTCACGGCGTTCATCTGTTGGCCGCTGCAGCCGGAGAACTCCGAGCTGTCGCACCTGCCCAAGACCGACGCCGTGACCTATCTCAAGACGCAGGCAATCGCCCGCGTGGTACTCGAGGACGTCCCGAACATTCAGGCTTCGTGGGTCACGATGGGGATGAAAGTCGGCCAGGTGGCGCTGCGGTTCGGCGCCAACGACTTCGGCTCGCTCATGATGGAAGAGAACGTCGTCTCGGCGGCGAACACGACGCATCGCACCACGCTCGCCGAGATGCAGCGGCTCATCGCCGACGCCGGCTACACACCGAAAAAGCGTAAGCAGGATTACACGATCCTCGAGGACGCGGCGTGACGGCGGGGAAGGGGGACGGGAGAAGGGGGACGGGTAATGCCTGATGTCCTCATTATCGTTGGTTCGGAATCAGACAAACCGCGCATTGAACCGGCATTCGAGGTGCTTACGAAGGCCGGTTTCTCGTACGAGTTTCATGCGTCGTCCGCGCATCGCCAGCCGGAACAAACCGGGAAACTGGTGTCAGGAGCCAGGAGCCGGGGATTCAAGGTCATCATCGCAGGCGCCGGCTTGTCAGCGGCACTTCCCGGTTTTGCCGCGTCCATGACCGATCTCCCCGTCATCGGTGTGCCGTTCGCTGTTGGTCCGCTCAACGGGCTCGACGCGCTGCTCGCGACCGTGCAAGTGCCGCCTGGGGTGCCGGTGGCGACCGTGGGGATCGATAACGCCAAGAACGCGGCTCACCTCGCAATTCGCATTCTAAAAGGCTGAACTAGCCACTTCTTCCTCTTTTTCTTCAACGCGCGCCAAACGCGTGCGTCCCATTGAAAAAGCAGGTCCTTCGCTGACATCTGCGCGCGCGTCGTTGCGAAAAAAAAAGAAGGAGCGGGGATTAGAAGAGTCCCACTTTCCCTCGCACCGACTCGATCAACTTCTCCGGGTCATACCCCACGCCCTGTTTGAACACCAGGGTCACGTGCGCGATATCGGCAATACTGGCCGCGGGATTGCCGTCGATCACCACGAGATCGGCCTGCTTACCCACCGCAATCGAGCCGATACGATCCGCCCGACCGAGGTACGTCGCCCCGTTCAGCGTGCAGACCTTGATCGCCTCGAGTGGCGTCAGGCCGCTCGCGACGAGCAGCTCGGCCTCTCGCTGGTCGGAGTAGCCGGGAATGACGCCGCCGCCGCCCGTCGGGTCCGTCCCCGCCACAAGCAGCCCGCCGGCGCGAAAGAAGGCCAGCTCCATCGCCTGATCGAGCGCGAGCAGCTTACCGAAGGGCGACGTCGTGTTCTGCTGCACGCGCGCGTATTGCTGGTCGTACTGCGTCTTGAGCACGGGATCGAGCGCGTCGAGCCCTGGCGGCACCGGCTGACCGGGCGTGAACGTCTCGAACACGGTCTGCGTCGACGTGACCGCGACGTGATGAGCGATCAGGTACTGCAGGAGCGAGGTGAACTCCGGCGATTTGGGATCCACAGCGCCGAGGGCCGTCATCCCCGCATTCTGTCCGAGGCAGAGGTCCGGCTGCTTGTCCTTGGCGAAGTCGGTGGCGACGAAGAAGCCGTGCTCCAGGTCGTCAATGCCGAGATCGGCGGCTTCCCGGTAGGTGACGGAGCAGAGATGGCCCGTGATCTTGAGTCCGCGCTTGTGCGCTTCATCCACTGCCGCGGCGAGCTCGGCGCGGGTGATGTTCATGTATGCCTTGAACGAAGTCGCGCCCGCGTCTGCCCAGAATGCCACGAAGCGGCGCGCGTCGGCCGAGTCCTTCAGCGCGTACATCTGTGTGAATGGGGAAGGGCCGTTCACGTAGGGAGCGGTCGCGTCGATCCACGGTCCCACCTGATTCCCGGCCTTGATCGCCGCGGCGAGGTTCAAGTCGGCGTAGCCGCCGACGTTGCCGCCGGTCCGCATCGACGTGACCCCGCCCGCGAGGTACAGCCGCGAGAAGCTCACGTAATCGGCGCCGTAGACACCCGGGCCGGTCGGGTAGTAGAGGTGCTCGTGCATCATCACGAGGCCCGGGATCAGGGACTTCCCGGTGAGGTCCATCACTTGCGCACCCTCCGGCACTCTGGTGGCGCGGGCGGCGCCGAGCGCGACGATGTTCCCGTCACGGATGATGACCGTCTGGTCTTCCTTGGGCGCGGCGCCGGTGCCATCGATGACGCGCACGTGGGTGAGAGCCACCACGGGCGTGTCAACCGCAACGTATTGCTTTACGGTGGCCGAAAGCGTCGGACGCTGGGCCGTGAGGAGCGCGGGAAGCAACAGCAGGGCGCCGAGGGCGGGGTGAGTGGTTGTTGACATAGGCGGAGACTAGCACGCGTTTCGATAACTGACCAGCAGACGCTCTGCTCAGCAGCTATCACGGCTGTGAGGGTCGAGCAGCGCGCACAGTGCGAACTCCACAAGGAGAGCGGCGGTGACAATGCCCGCCCCCTCCACGACCTTTTGGACGCCGGGCTTGTAGCCGAGCTTCATGGAGTCGACGCGGGTCAACGGAATGCTCCGCCGGCAGGTGGCGCACTCCAGAGGCAGATCGAAGGGAATGCCCTTGACTGAGTCGTAGGTGACGAATACGTCATGCCATTTCTCGACGCCGCCTGGAGTCCAGATCCACACGGGGCTGTTGGGACGGATGTCGGTGTCCTGATCGACAGGACGCCGTCCCCAATAGCCGCAGGCTGCCATCAGAAGCACAAATGCGAGGCATAAGCCTCGCGTCATCAGGGGTTTCATACCTTCTATAGCGGATTTGGGGCGGAGAACTGCAACACATCCCATCCACTCTGCTTCTTTACAAAAACGAGCTGCGCGCATGTCATCCTGAGCGAAGCCCACGCCCGCGGGCGTAGCGAAGGACCTGCTTGGAGGAACTACCATGGACGACGTGGGAGTCTTTCGCACGACGATCGAGGTGCAGAATTGGGAGCTGCGCGGCCCCAGCCGACGTTGGTCGATACCGGAAGCGAGTTTACGTGGATTCCGCGCCGGGTGCTCGAGGAGCTGGGCATCCATGCGCAGCGGAAACAAGCGTTCGAAGTCGCCGATGGTCGTCGCATCGAGCGCGATATCGGCTATGCGTTGGTGCGCGCAGCCGGGACGGAAGCGCCGGATCTCGTCGTGTTCGCAGAATCGGGAGATATGACGCTCCTCGGCGCTCACTCCCTCGAAGGCCTGAACCTGAAGATCGATCCGATAAGAAAGGAATTGGTGCCCGCAGGGCCGGTGATCACCGCGGCGGCGTAGCGCGTTCAGCTCATCTCTCCACCCTCTTTTCACAAAAACGAGCCGAGCGCGTGTCATCCCGAGCGAAGCGAGGGATCTGCTTTTCAGGTTATTTTATCCCGGACATGAAACTGCTCTCCTAATGCGCGTCGGCATCGGCTACGACTCCCATCCCTTCGCAAAAGGCCGCAAGCTCATCCTCGGCGGCGTCGAGATCCCCCATCCCAAGGGACTGAGCGGTCATTCCGACGCGGACGCCGTAGCCCACGCCCTCACCGATGCCATTCTGGGCGCCGCGGGCCTCGGCGACATCGGCCGCATGTTTCCGGACGACGACCCGCAGTGGAAAAACGCCAACTCGATTGATCTGCTGAACAAGGCATTTCTCAAGGTCGTGGAAGCCGGGTTTCAATTCGTCCACGCGGACGTCACCGTGATCGTCGAAAAACCCAGGCTCGCGCCCCACCTCGATGCCATGGAAGAGAAGCTCGCCGCAGCCCTGCTGGCGGGGCCGGCGCACGTCTCCGTGAAAGCGAAGACGAATGAAGGCATGGGCTGGATCGGTCGCGGTGAAGGCATTGCCGTACTTGCAGTGGCGACACTCGTCGAGCCGAGCAGAGTCTCCTGACGGACTTCATCGCGTTTCTCGAGCAACTCCCCACCGGGCCGCTCTACGCCCTCATCGCCACGCTGGCCGCCGTCGAAAACATCTTCCCGCCCGTTCCCGCCGATGTCGCCGTGTCACTGGGGGCGTTTCTCGCGGGCCGCGGCGTCATGGATGCGTGGCTCGTGTTTGCGTTGGCGTGGGCCGCGAACGTAGGGTCGGCGGCGGGGGTCTACGCCCTGGCGCGGCGGCACGGAGCGCTCGTGTCGCGCGGGTTCCTGGGCAGGCACATCTTGACCCCGAACACCGTCGCGCGCATCGCAGAGCAGTATCGCCGCCACGGCGCCTACGGCATTTTCATTTCACGCCTGTTACCCGTCTGGCGCGGCGTGGTGATGCCCTTCGCCGGGATCGCCCGGGTCGGGGCCTGGCGTGCGTTGATCCCGATGGCCCTCGCATCCGCGGCCTACTACGGCGCGCTCACCTACGTGGTGAGCCAGCTGGGTACGAATCTCGAGGATGTCCTGCGCATCGTGACGCGCGTCAACACGGCGCTCGCTATTGTGGCCGGCGCGCTCATCGCAATAATTGTCGTATGGATCGTCCGCCGCCGCCGCCGCCGTCCGCCGCCGCCTTCCACCTAGAGCGCTTCCGCGATTACCTCGCGCTCGAGGCGGGCAACAGCCGTCACACCGTCGCGAGCTATTTGCGCGACATCACGCGCCTGGCGGAGTACGCCACCAGCCGGGGAGCAAGGGCACCCGAACAGCTCTCCGCGCCGCAGCTGCGGGAGTTCATTTACGTCCTCAAGGATCTCGGCCTCGCGCCTACCACGATCCGCCGCCAGATCTCCGCGATCCGGACCTACTTCAAGTTCCTGGTCGGGGAGGGGCTCGCGACGCGCGATCCCAGCGAACGGATCGAGTCACCCAAGCGGTGGCGCACGCTCCCAGAGGTGTTGACGGTGGCCGAAATCGAGAAGCTGCTGGCGGCGCCGAACACCGACGAGCCGCTGGCAATCCGCGATCGCGCCCTGCTCGAGTTCGCCTACGCCACGGGCGCCCGCGTCTCGGAGCTGGTGGCGCTCAAGCTGCAGGACATCCTGTTCGAGGACGGCGTCGCCCGCGTCTTCGGCAAGGGGGCCAAGGAACGGCTCGTTCCGGTCGGGCGTCGCGCCCTGGGCGCCGTGGCGCTGTACGCGAGGGAGATCCGGCCCACGCTGGATCGCGGCAGAGCCCGAGGCATTCTGTTCCTGAATGCCCGGGGTACACCGTTATCGCGCGTCGGCGCCTGGGGTGTCATCAAGGCGACCGCGCGGCGGGCAGGCTTGGCCAAGCGTGTCACCCCGCATACGCTGCGCCATACGTTCGCCACGCACCTGCTCGAAGGCGGAGCCGATTTGCGCGCGGTGCAGGAAATGCTCGGACACGCCGATCTCGCGACTACGCAGCTCTACACTCATGTCGATCGGGATTACCTCCGGACCGTGCATAAGAGCTACCACCCGCGGGCGTGAACGGGCACAACTCAACGGCCCGTGGTAGCCGCCCCCGCCCCCGCCCCCGCCCCACTCAGGAACGCGGCGATGGCCGCTGCTTCAGCATCAGTCAGACCGAGATCCGGCATGATTTGCGACGCCGGGTTCTTCATTTTCTGAATGACGTATTCGCGGGCCAGATGACGCCCGCCCAGCTCCGGGCCGACAGTCACGAGCTCATTGGACGGCCCATTCGTCAGATCGGCGTTGGCGTGGCAAATCGTGCATCCCTTGGCGACGAATAGGACTTGCCCGCGCTCGCCCGGCGCCATGGCAGCGCGGGAGGCGCCGGCCGTGATCACCGGCTGTGGATACAGCCGCAGCTCATTGTTGCCGAACCCGCTTTGAATCGTGAGAAACACCCGCTCCGCGGCGGGTGCCGTAAAGGTCACGGCATACGTCCCTGCAGCGGATTTGGCGACAGCGGGAATGGTCGTCTCGTCCTTGCCGCCGACTATGCCGCCGAGGCGGCGTGCCGAGGTACTGACAACGAGTCGGGGTTGCAGATTGCTGAGCAGTGTCCTGCCGTGTTGCCGGACCTGAAACTCGAGCGTGTACTGCCGCCCCGCGACAAAGTACTCCGGCAGGTCCTTCACCGTGACCACCGCCCATCCGCCCATTGCGACTAACCCGGCGATGAGTGCCGCCGCGAGCTTCAGCATGAGGCCCTCCTGGAGAGTCCTGGTGTATCCGAGAAGTCCCTTCTTGGATGCCGCTGGGCTTCCAGTGGTTTAGATTTCAGCATGCTCTTCGTGCTCGACAACTACGACTCCTTTACCTACAACCTCGTGCAATATCTCGGCGAGCTGGGGGAGGAGCCGGTCGTGTATCGCAACGACGCCCTCAGCGTCGCGGAGGTGAAGGCCCTGAAGCCGACCGCCCTCGTGCTGTCTCCGGGACCCAAAACCCCCGCGCAGGCCGGCATCCTCGTGCCTCTGGTTCGCGCCCTCGCCGGTGAAGTCCCGATTCTGGGCGTCTGCCTGGGGCATCAAGCCATCGGCGAGGCGTTCGGCGGCAAGATCGTACGGGCCCCCCGGCTGATGCACGGCAAGACCTGCCCGATCGTGCACAGCGACGACGAGCTGTTCGACGGCATCCCCAGCCCGTTCACGGCGATGCGCTATCACTCGCTCGTCGTCGATCCCAGTTCGCTTCCCCCGGCACTCGTCGTCACCGCCATGAGCGCGGATCGCCAAGGCACGGGAGAGGCGTCGGAGATCATGGCCATGAAGCACCGCGATCATCCGACTTACGGCGTTCAATTCCATCCCGAGTCGATCGGGACGGAGCATGGGAAGCGCATTCTCGAGAACTTTCTCCACGTCGTCAGGTCCGCCACGACCGCTTGACGACGTCTTGATTGATGATCTGCAGAGTTAACGCGCACACTCTCACGGAGCCTGCCATGTCCGCACGCGCTTTTCTCGCCACCCTCGGTGCCGTAGCGATCACCGCCTGCTCGGACAGCACCGGACCATCCTCAGAGGTGTCCCTGGGGCGCATGGCTGGCACTTGGGACCTCTCCCGGCTTGAGCTGGTGTTGGTGTCCGACTCCACCGTAAGTCAGGATTTGAAAGCAGCCTTGGGTCTGTCAGCGACTCTGACGATTCAACTGAACGGGACCGCCGTCCTGACTCTTCGTCAACCGGGCCAACCAGACACGACGGTCTCTGCCCACGTAAGCGTCCGTGGAGACACACTCGCCTACGTAGCCGGTAGCTCGGGTTACGAGGCCATCGTCAGCATCTCCGGGGGGACGATGATTTGGCGGGCGGTGCAAACCACCTACTGGGACATGGACGGCGACGGCTCCTCGGAAGAGGTCTTCGAGCGGGACGTGTGGCAACGGCGGTAACTCAAGAATAGGAGCGGGCTAGACTCCACGGCACGGATTTTGTATCTTCCTCCGTGCCCGTCCTTGGCGTGATTCCTGCACGGCTGGGCTCCAGCCGGCTCCCTCGCAAGCCACTCCTGCCACTGGGTGGCGAACCCCTCATCGTCGTCGTCACCCGCCGCATCGCCGAACTCGCTGTGTGTGATCGACTTGTGGTCGCTACCGACGCACGGGAGATCGCGGACGTCGTCGCCGCTGCGGGCTTCGAAGCGGTCATGACGTCGCCCGATCATGCGTCGGGTACCGAGCGTGTCGCGGAAGTCATTGCCAAAGCGCCATTTAGCAATTTCCACTTCATTCTGAACGTGCAGGGCGATGAGCCCTTCGTCGCGGCCGCCGCCGTGCGCGGCGCGTTGGCGTGTCTCGAGGGCGGTGATCCGCTCGGCACCGCCGCCGGCTCCCTCGATCGAGCGTTGGTCAACGATCCGAGTCGCGTGAAAGTGGTCGTGGATGCTCGGGGCAGGGCGGTGTACTTCTCGCGCGCGCCGATTCCCTTCGACCGCGATGGCACGGGCACCGTGGTCTACCATCAGCACGTCGGCGTGTACGGCTATACACGCGAAGCGTTGGAGGCATGGGTTCGCCTGCCGCCCGTTCCCGAAGAACAGTGGGAACGGCTGGAGCAGCTGCGGCCCTTGCTCCACGGGATTCCGATGGGCGTGACGTTGTTCGACGGTCCGGCAGCGCCAGGCATCGATACGCCGGCCGATCTCAAGTGGGCTGAAGCGCAAATCACCCGACACCTGAAAGAGGTGAGCCCGTGAGCTCGACCAAGTACATCTTTGTCACCGGCGGTGTAGTGAGCTCGCTCGGCAAGGGCATTGCCGCCGCGTCGCTCGGCCGGCTGCTCGCCGAACGCGGGCTCAAGGTCACGATCCAAAAGTTCGATCCGTACATCAACGTCGATCCCGGGACGATGTCGCCGTTCCAGCACGGCGAGGTCTATGTGACCGACGACGGCGCCGAGACGGATCTCGATCTCGGCCACTACGAGCGGTTCATCGACCGCTCTCTCTCACAGGTGAACAATGTGACGACGGGCCGGATTTATCTGTCCGTCATCACCAAAGAACGGCGCGGCGAGTATCTCGGCTCGACGGTGCAGGTGATCCCGCACATCACCGACGAGATCAAGAGCGCCATTCGCCGGCTCGCGCCCGACCACGACGTGGTGATCACGGAGATCGGCGGCACGGTCGGCGACATCGAGTCGCTGCCGTTCCTCGAGGCGATCCGCCAGTTCCGTCAGGAAGTCGGCCGCGACAACACCCTCTTCATTCATCTGACCCTCGTGCCGTTCATCGCGGCGACGGCGGAGCTCAAAACGAAGCCGACGCAGCACTCCGTGCGCGAGCTGATGCAGATCGGAATCCAGCCCGACATCCTCGTGTGCCGCACCGAGCGTCCGCTCTCCGAAGATCTCAAGCGCAAGATTGCGCAGTTTTGCAACGTCGATTTCGGGTGCGTGGTCGAAAGTCCCGATGTGAAGTCGATTTACGAAATCCCGCTCAAGCTCCATGCGCAGGGACTCGACAAGGAAGTCTGCATGCGGCTCCATCTGGACACCAAGGAGCCCGACCTGCGTGCCTGGGCCGCGATGGTGGACAAGATCCTGAAACCGCCGCACCAGGTGCGGATCGCCGTGGTGGGCAAGTACACCGAGCTCGCCGACAGCTACAAGAGCATTCACGAAGCGCTCGTCCACGGCGGGATCGCCAACGAAGTGGGCGTGGCGATCCACTGGATCGCATCGGACCGCTTCACCGATCAGGAGACGGCGGGCGAGCTGCTCGCGGGCCACGACGGGCTGCTCGTCCCCGGCGGATTCGGCGTGCGGGGCGTCGAGGGCATGCTCGAAGCGATCCGCTGGGCGCGCGAGCACAAGCTGCCGTTCTTCGGCATCTGCCTCGGCCTGCAGACCGCGATCATCGAGTTTGCCCGCACCGTCTGCAAGATCCCCGATACGAATTCGAGCGAGTTCGCGCCCGAGTGCGAAAACCCGGTGATCGCGCTGATGCGCTCGCAAGAGGGCATTCAGGAGATGGGCGGCACGATGCGGCTGGGCGCCTATCCCTGCCGGCTGCGGCCCGGCTCACACGTGGCGCAGGCCTACAACGCCACCGAAGTGAGCGAGCGTCACCGGCACCGCTACGAGGTCTCGAACGCCTATCGCGACGTGCTCGCCGAGTACGGCATGCGCTGCTCCGGCCTCTCCCCCGATGGATCGCTGGTGGAAATGATCGAGCTGCCCCCCCCCGGTCATCCGTGGTTCATCGGCTGCCAGTTCCATCCCGAGCTGAAGTCGCGGCCGATGCGCCCACATCCGCTGTTTGCCGGTTTCGTCGGCGCGGCGCTCAATCACCACAAGCAACAGCCGCGCACCGAGCCGTCGCGCGAGCTGGCGGAACTCACCGACTGACATGGCTCGCTTTGGGGCAGAGAACGGCCCATTTCTCGTCGCGGGCCCGTGCGTCGTCGAATCGGACGATCTCAATATCCGGATCGGCGAGGCATTGGCCGAGCTCGGGGTCAAGCTCGGGATCGGCGTCATCTACAAGGCGTCGTACGACAAGGCCAATCGCTCGCGCCTGAACGCGCCGCGCGGCCCGGGGCTCGAAACCGGGCTCCGCGCGCTGGAAAAAGTTCGCAGCGCCACCGGTCTCCCGATCCTCACGGACGTGCACGAGCCGGGTCACGTGCCGCTCGCCGCCCGCGTCGCCGACGTTCTCCAGATCCCCGCCTTTCTCTGCCGCCAAACCGACCTGCTCGTCGCCGCCGGCAAGGCAGGTCGCCCCGTGAACATCAAAAAGGGCCAGTGGATGGCGCCCGAAGAGATGCGGGGCGCCGTCGAGAAAGTCCGCACTGGAGGCGCGCCGGAGGTGGCCGTCACCGAGCGCGGCACGTTCTTCGGCTACGGCGATCTCGTCGTCGACATGCGCAGTTTCTCGCGGCTGCGCGCCGCCTGTAAGGCGCCTGTGATCTTCGACGCCACGCACTCGGTGCAGCAGCCGGGCCAGGGCCGCGATGGCTCGAGCGGCGGCGAGCGGGCGTTCATTCCGCCGCTGCTGTACGCCGCGGCCGCGGCGGGCGCCGACGGCTTCTTCCTCGAGACGCATCCCGATCCGGCGCGCGCCCCGTCCGACGGGCCGAACATGGTTCCGCTCGACCAGCTGGCCGGCATCGTAGGACTCGCCGTGGACGTCTGGCAACGCGTCCGGGAGGCCGTCCGTGCGTAAGCTGGCGCCGGCATCTGAGCGACTCGTCGACCGTGGCAAGCGCGTGCTGGCGCTCGAGGCAGCGGCCGTCCAGGCGCTCGCGGACAACCTCGGCGTAGCCTTCGCCCGGGCCATCGAGATTCTCGCCGGCGCCAAGGGCCGCGTCATCATTTCCGGGGTCGGCAAGTCCGGCCTGATCGCCCGCAAGATCGCCGCGACATTCACCTCGACCGGCACGCCGGCGACGTTCCTGCATCCGGTGGACTCGCTGCACGGCGACCTCGGTATCGTGAGCCGGGACGACGTCGCGATCGTCCTGTCGAAGAGCGGCGCCTCCGACGAGCTCTTCGGCCTCGTGAATCAGCTCAAGCGGCTTGGCGTGCCGATCATCGCGCTGACGGGTGATGCCGACTCGCCGCTGGGCCGCCAGTCCAGCGTCGTGCTCGACGCCTCGGTCGCCGAAGAGGCGTGCCCCGAAACATTGGCACCGACGGCAAGTACCACCGTCGCCCTCGCCCTGGGCGATGCGCTCGCCGTGACGCTGCTCGAGGTCAAAGGATTCCGGCGCGAGGACTTCGCGGCGCTGCATCCCGGCGGCGTCCTGGGCCGCAAGCTGCTGCTGCGCGTCGCCGACGTGATGCTGACCCACGACCTGCCGACGTTGACCCCCGACCGGCCGATGCGGGAGTGTGTCATGCTGCTCGCCGAAAAGCGCGGCACGGTCGCCGTGGTGGAGCAGGGCGACGGCGCGACCCTGGCCGGAGTGGTGACGGCGGGTGATCTGACCCGGCTCATGGAGCGCACGGACGCATTCCTCGACATTCCCGTCGGCGACGTCATGACGAAGACGCCGAAGGCGACGACGTCCGACGAGCTCGCCAGCGCCGCGGTGAGCGTCATGGAGCGTTACGGCATCATGGCCCTGCCGGTACTCGACGGTGATCGGAAAGTCGTCGGGATCGTGCATCTGCACGATTTGATGAAGGCAGGGGCTCTGTGACACGCCTGCTGCTGCTCGTTGCCATGGTCGCCGGAGCCTGCAAGAACGGCACTCGCGTGACGGCCACCCAGGCGGCCCTCGACAGTGCCGACCAGGTGTTGCTCGGCATGAGCCATTACGTCACCGATGCAGGCATCCTGCGCGCCCGGGTGCGCGCCGACACGGCGTACTTCTACTCCAGCACGCAGCAGGCCGAGCTGCGCAACGTCCACGTGACGTTCTATGACGTGACGGGCCGTGCCACGTCGACGCTCACGGCGCGCGAAGGCACCGATCATTGGCGGACCGAGGACATGCAGGCGCGCGGCAACGTGGTCGTGGTGCGCGATAAGGACGGCGGCACGATGCGCACCGCAGTGATGGACTACAACAGGGCCCGCAACGAAGTGAGCTCCGACAAGAGTTTCGTGTGGGACGAGCCCGGTCGTCACGTCGAAGGTGACGGGTTCACCTCCGATCCGGAATTCAAAAAGATCACCGCCCAACGGCCGCACGGCACGGGCGGGCAGTTCATTCTCCCCAGTCAATGACTCCGGTGCTCGCCGTCGTCCTGCTGCTGCAAGGTGTCCCCGCGACGGCGGATACCGTGGCTGGGCGCCCCTGCCGTGTCGCGGTCGATTCCATGGGTCATTACGCGGAAATCCCCAACCCCGATGGAACCAAGACGGTGCACGGCGGCGGCGGCGTACTGGCGCACTGCGACGGTACGAACACCACGATTTCCGCCGACAGTTTTGCGCATTACCCGGGTCTGGGTCGCCTTGACCTGATCGGGAGCGTCGCCATTCGTGATACAGGACTGGCGCTGGACGCGCACTTTGCGTCGTACTTTCTCAAAGACGAACGCCTCGAGGCGCACAACAACGTCGTCGCCGTGAATCGCCGTACCGGTTCGGTGCTGCGCGGCCCCAACCTCAAGTACTGGCGTGTGGCCAAGGGGATCCGCGACACGGTGGAGATGTACGCGACGCAGCGTCCCACCGTCGAATACCGGCAGAACGAGCCCGGGGACACGCTCTCTCATGAGCCGTACATCATTGTCGCCGACCGGCTGCGCTTCAAAGGCGACGACCGCATGTGGGCCGGCGGCAAGGTCACGATCGACCGCAGTGATTTCGCGGCACGCTCCGACTCGATGATGATGGATCAGACGAAGGGATTCGGCGTGCTGGTCGGGACGCCGAGCGTCGAGGGCAAGGGACGCACGACCACGGCGGAAGCGGGAAGAAACTATACGCTGGTCGGCACGCGCATCGAGCTGGCGCTGGTGCAGCGTGACGTCCGCGGCGTGAAGGCGCTCGGCAAGGGGAAGGCCACCGGCTCGGACTGGGTCCTGACGGCCGATACGATCGACTTGCGCATCGCCGACCGGCTGCTGCAGCAGACGTTCGCCTGGGGGGACACGATGCGCCCCCACGCCGTCTCGACGCTCTACACGATTCAAGCGGACTCACTGGCGATCGATTCGCCCGGTGAAGTCTTGACCGAGTCGCGGGCGTTCGGCAGCGCATTCTCCACGGCGAAGCGTGATTCGATCACGCCCGCGAACGAAACCGACTGGATCACCGGAGATTCGCTCACGATCCGCTTCGCGCAGGAGCAGAACTCTGCGACCAAGCAGCCGCGCTCCAGACTGCATGATGTGGTATCTCTGGGATCGGCGCGGGCGCTGACGCATCACCCGGACCCGAAGGACACCACCCACGTTGGCCCCGCGATCAACTACTCCCGTGGCCACCGCATCACCGTCGCGATGCTGCGTGACCGCATCGAGCGCGTGACCGTAGCCGGCAAGGCCGACGGCGTGCACCTCGAGCCACGACCGGCCATCGTCGCCGATAGCCTGAAGACTCCTCCACCAACCGCCAAACCGGCTCTCCCGTGACCGGCCTGGACGAGTTCGCCGATCTGTTCGCGACCCGCGACTCGTCGCTCGCGCTGGCGGCCGCCGCGCTCGTGCGCATCGCCGATGATCAGGGCCGCGCCAGCTTCAGCGACCTCGCCGTCGCCTATCGCGAGGAATTCCTCAAGCTGCGGGCGCATGCCAAGGGAGAGCCGCCCGACGCGGGGAGCCTGTCCGTCGATGATGCCCGCGCCTACCTCGCGACGTCGGTCCTGCCGCGCCTGGCGATGCTGAAGCTGGTCGTGCTGCCGATGGGCGCGCTGTGGGGCGACGCCGCTGTCGCATTCGCCCCCGAGGTCTGGGCGGGCGTGCCCGCCGACCGCGCTGCCGCCGCGCAGCATTTCCTGCTGCTCGCCGAGGAGACCGTCGCACGCAGCGAATCGGTCAGCGGCGAGCATCCGGTCGTGCGGGGCGGCAGCCGCCTCGGCGCGCAACATCTCGTGAAGGCGTACAAGGGCCGCCGCGTCGTCAACAACGTCTCCCTCGACCTCGCGCAGGGCGAGATCGTCGGGCTCCTGGGGCCGAACGGGGCGGGGAAGACGACCTCCTTCTACATGATCACCGGGCTGATCCGTCCCGACGAAGGCAACATTCTGCTGGACGGCCGTGACATTACCGCCCTGCCGATGTACCAGCGGGCGCGCGCGGGGATCGGCTACCTGGCCCAGGAGCCGTCGATCTTCCGCAAGCTGAGCGTCGAAGAGAACGTGCTCGCCATCCTCGAGACCCTGAAGATCGACGAGGACGAGCGCAAGCGGCGGCTCGAAACGCTGCTCGACGAGTTGGCGATCAAGCACCTGCGGCGCCAGAAGGCGTATCAGCTGTCGGGCGGGGAGCGGCGCCGTCTCGAGATCACGCGCGCGCTCGTGACGGAGCCGAAGTTTCTGTTGCTCGACGAGCCGTTCGCCGGCGTCGATCCGATCGCGGTCAACGACATCCAGACGATCGTCGCGGGGCTGCGGCATCGCGGCATCGGCGTGCTGATCACCGACCACAACGTGGAGCAGACCCTCGACATCGTCGACCGTGCCTACATCATGTTCGAGGGCCGGGTGCAGGTCGCCGGGACGGTGCGGCAGCTGGTCTTCGACGATCGCGTGGCGTCACTGTACCTCGGGCCCACGCTCACCACGCGCCTGCGGGCGCGGCTCTCCTCCGCCGCATGAAGACCGGCCTGCATCAGCACACCTCGCTCCGGCAGGACCTGCGGATCAATCCACGCCTCTACCAGGCGATGGACTTGCTGTACATGCCGCTGCTGGACCTGGAGCAGCACCTGAAGCAAGAGCTGCTGGGGAATCCGTTCCTGGAGATGATCGAGCCCGAGGAAGAGGTCCAGGCCCCCGCCGCGGAGCAGCAGCAGGAAAAGAAGGCCGAGAAGGAAAAGAGCGGCGACGACGAGCCCGACTGGGAGAGCATTCTCCTGGACGACCGGACCGATCACGGCGTGCCGAGCGGCAGTTACAGCGAAGCGCGCGAGTACGTGGAGCCCGTCACGGTCGAGGGGAAGGACCTGATCGACTATCTGCGCGACCAGACGCGGATGCTCGACCTCAATCCGCGGCAGCAGCTGCTCACCGAGGAATTCCTCGGCAACATCGGCGAGGACGGCTATCTCCAGCACAGCCTCGAGGAGATCCTCAAGGGCGCGAACCAGCTGCTCGAAGAGCACGAGGCAGAGTCGGAGCTCGATCTGAATGTGGCGGCATTCACGATGGCGGAAGTCGAAGCGATGCTGCGCGTCATCCAGCAGCTCGATCCGCCCGGCACCGGTGCGCGTAATCTGCGCGAGTGCCTCATGCTGCAGCTCGAGAGCCAGAAGCGCACCGATTCGCTCGTCTACCGGCTGGTGAAGGACGCCTTCGAGGACCTGATCGCGCACCGCTGGAGCGATCTCGGCAAGCGCTTTGGCCTCGCGCCCGATGAGGTGCAGAAAGCGGCCGACGAGCTGGCCCGTCTCGACCCGAAACCGGGGCTGCAGCACTCGGCCGCCAACGACGCGTACATCATCCCGGACCTGATCGTCGAGAAGATCGACGACAAGTACCACGTCTTCCTGAACGACAGCGGCCTGCCGCGGCTGCGCATTTCCAAGACGTACCAGGAGATCGCGCGCGACAAAAAGAAATACGACGGCGAGAGCAAGGAATTCATCAATCAGCGCCTCAACAGCGCGCACTGGATGATTCAGGCGATCGAACAGCGGCGCCAGACCATGCTCAAGGTGATGAACTTCATCGTCGACCGGCAGCGCGAGTTCTTCGAGAAGGGCATCGACTATCTCAAGCCGCTCACGCTGCGCGAGGTCGCCGACGTCATCAGCATGCACGAGAGCACCGTCAGCCGGGTCACGAACGAGAAGTACGTGCAGACGCCGCGGGGCCTCCTGCCGCTCAAATTCTTCTTCTCCAGCGGCCTGTCGACCACCACCGGCGAGGACGCCAGCGCGCGGTCCATCAAGTCGCAGATCCAGAAACTGGTGCACGACGAGCCGCCCAAGGACCCGCTCACCGACCAGCAGATCGTCGAGATGTTCGAGCGCAAAGGCGTGCGGATCGCCCGGCGCACGGTCGCCAAGTATCGCGATCAGCTCGGCATTTTGCCCGCGCGGATGCGCAAGCGGCTATGAGCCTGGCGACGAATTCGACGCCGCCTGACGTCAGCGTCCTGGTTCCGGCCAAGGACGAAGCCGACAACCTCGCCGAGTTCGTGCGGCTGACGCGCGAGGCGATGCTGCCGCTGCCGTACGCCGTCGAGCTGGTGATCGTCAACGACGGCAGTCACGATGGGTCTCCGAAGCTGCTCGAGGACCTCACCGCCAAGCACCCGTTCGTGCGGGTCGTCACCCACCGCACGCAGCGCGGCATCGCCGACGCCCTGAAGTCCGGGGCCGACGTCGCCCGCGGCCGCGTGCTGGTCTACTATCCGGCGGACCTGCAGTACCTGCCCTCGGATATTCCCGCACTCGTCGACCCCATCCTGGCGGGGCAGGCGGACGTCGTGACGGGCACGAAGCAGGGCGGCTACAACAAGCGCTTCGTCTCCGGCGTCTACAACGCGCTGTGCCGCTGGCTGTTCGGCGTACGCGTGAAGGATCTGAACTCGGTCAAGGCGTACCGCCGGGAGATCATGGACTCCGTGCCGATGCGTCCCGACTGGCACCGTTTCATGGTGGTGATCGCCGCCTCCCAGGGGTACCGCCTCGCGGAACGGCCGGTGCCGGTGCACCCTCGCCACGCCGGCGCATCCAAGTTCGGCATCGGCCGGATCCCGGTCGGGGTGCTCGACCTCATGTCCGTCTGGTTCCAGCTGCGCTTCGGGCGCAAACCGATGCTCTTCTTCGGCGTGCTGGGCGCGACCCTGTTCTCGGTCGGCTTACTCGTCGGCCTCGTGGCCCTCTACCTGCGCTTCGGCCCCCCCCACGTCGGGTTTCGCCCGCTCCTCGACCTGATCATGGTGCTCGTGATCTCGGGCGTCGTGCTGTTCGGCTTCGGATTTGTGGGCGAGATGCTGGCGGGGATGCGGGAGGAGCTGCGGGTGCTGCAGCGCGAGCTCGATCGCCTGAGAGAGGGGCGGCGCTAGGGCATAACCCTCATCCGCTCGCGCGAGCTAGCCGTACTCCGTAACGGCCGAGAAACAGCGCAAGCTCCTCGGTGAGCCGGGACCCGCGCTCGCTGCGGGTACGGCCATCCAGGTCCAGCCAGTACACGCCGTGCTTCGTGAACTCGGCGCGCGCGTCAGCGGAAAGCGCGGTTTCCGTGAACAGCGTGTCCCCGCGCGCGGGGGTGATGCCGTCCACTCGGGAGCCGCCGCGCAACCACAGCAGGCGCCAGGTCTTTCGGCCGTAGCGATACAGCCGGACTGACGCCTGATCTTCGACGGTCACGCCACCGTGTAGCAGGAAGCGATCGAATTCGGCCATCATCGTCGCCACCAGGGCGGCGCGCTCGCCCTCGCTCAGCCGCTTCGGAAAATCGGGCGCGGATCGGATCACTTTCGCCGGATTTCCAACCGCCAGGCTCTTCGCCGGAATGTTTCCGGATACGAGCGAATTGGCGCCGATCACGGTGCCGTCACCGATCGTGGTGCCGGGCATGATGAACACGCGCCACGGCAGCCACACGCTGTTGCCCAGGGTGACGGGCTCGTAGGTCACCGGGTAGCCATCGAGCTGATTCAGCCAGGCGCCATGGGTGAAGATCAGGCAGTGCCCGCCGATGCCGGTATCGTCCCCGATCACCACCGGCTTGGTGGGATTGATGTTCGTGAGCTGCAGGATGATGGTGCGGCTCCCCAGCACGAACTTGGATTCGGGTAGCTGCGGGCCACCGACGTACACCTGCTCGCGAATCTTCGCGTCGTCGCCGATCTCGATCACGTTGCACGACAGGTAGCTGAACGTGCCCACGCTCGAGTGGCGGCCGATCCGGATCGTTTCGCCCTGTACGACCGCGAGGAATCCGATCTCGACGTGGTCGCCCAGCTCCACGTGCCTCCCGATGACGACGCCGCCGAAACTGATGCGCACACCTCGCCCGATGCGGTAGCCGAGGAGTAGGCGGTAGGCCAGGACTTTCAGCGGGCTCGGGAGCCAGCCGAAGAGGACGAGATGCCGCCAGGGGATGCGCGTTTTGGGGAGGAGTGTTTCCGGCATTGGGGTCGTAATGTACGTTTCGTGGCCCTGTGATCAAACTCCCCGACGCCAGCAACCAGTCCCGAGCCGAGCGCTTTGCGCTGGACCTGCTCGTGGACCTTGCCCGGCTTGTGCCTGCCGGGCCGACGCTTGACGTCGTCCGCCTCGAGTTGAGCGAGCAGGCGCCGCGCGATTTGCGCGGCTGGATGGCGGCGGGGTGGGGGATCGACGTCGCCGACGGCGTCGTCCGCGTGCCGCGTGCTGTGCTGCAACTCGTGATCGAAGTCGCCGGCGCGGCATCGGAACAACGCGTGCACGACCGGGACCGCTATGAACGAATTCCTTCTTCGGCAAATCCACTGGTGCGTGAGGGGCTCGAGCGCGAGCCGGTGATTCATCGCGCCGCCCTCGCCTTGCAAGCGGCGGCTCGCAAGGCGGCGGGCCGGCGGGCATTCCGAACGATCGCTCCATGGCCGGAGGGACGCCGCTGGGCGGCAGCGTTTACACACGATCTGGATGTCGTTTCCTGGTGGCCCGCGTTCACACTGCTTCGCATGATGGAGCTGGCCCGGAAGGGCGCCCTTGCTCAGGTGGGACGCGTGGCGGCCGCGGCCCTAGGGAGCGTGGGATTCGATCCCGTAAGCCGCGGCGTCGCCGGCGTGCTCGACTACGAATCGAGTGCGCGCATCCGGTCCACGTGGTTCATCCTCTGTGGCACGCCGACGCTGCAAACGATGCGCGCCGGCGACCTCACCTACCGACCCGAGTCGTCCAAGGCGCGCGATATCCTTGCCCAGGTTCGCTCGGCCGGCCACGAGATCGGGCTGCACGGCAGCTTCGAAACGCTCGACAAAAGCGAGGCGTTCAACGCGCAGCGGCTGCGGCTGGTGGAAATCGCCGGCTCACCCGTCCACGGCATTCGGCAGCACTACGTTCGCATCCACCCCGGCGTCACCGAGCGCGTGATGGCAGCCGCCGGGTTCTCGTATGACTCCACGTTCGGCTTCCCCGACCGGAACGGTTTTCGCCTCGGTGTCGCCGACGTCCTCCCGCGGTGGGATGGCGACGCCAATCAGCCTATCGCGATTCAGGAAGTTCCTTTCACATGGATGGATCGTGCGCTGAGTAAGTATCGCGGCATTGAGCGGCCAGCTGACTGGTCGCAGGATGCGCTGGAGCTGGCGGCTACGGCCCGCGAGGTGGGCGGCTTGTGGGTGGGATTGTGGCACCCCAATCTCACGTCGCCGCTGGGCTTCCCGGATGCACCCGCGGCGTATGCCAGAACGATTGCGGGTGTGTTGGCCGAGTCGCCCTACGTGGCGCCGCTCGACACGATCGTGCAGTGGTGTCGCGCACGCCGTGCCGTGCAGGCAACGGCGATCGCCGCAGACGGGAAAGTCGAGGCGTCGGCTGGGGCGAAGGTCCCGTTTCAGCTACGGCTGGAAGACGCCGACGGTAAAGCGGCCGAAGCCACGCGATAGACAGCGTCCCACTTCGTGGTGATCACGTCCCAGCTGAAGCGGGTGCGCAGCCGCTCGCGTCCTGCTTCAGCGAGCCGCCGCGCGAATGCCGGGTCCGTGGCGACGCGCTCGATCGCGTCGGCAAGAGCCTCAGGATCCGCCGGCGGCACGAGCAGGCCGGACACGCCGTCTTCGATGATGTCGGGAATTCCGCCCACACGACTCGCGATGACAGGGATGCAGTAGCTCATCGCGTCGAGCAGCGCGACGCCGAGGCCCTCGGTGTCGCCGCGCGCGTCGATGATCGACGGCAGGACCAGGACGTCGGACGTGAGAAACGCCAGGTGCAGCTCGGCGTCGGACACCTTATTGCGGAAGTCGACGGCGATGTTGCGCTCGCGGGCGAGTGCCTCGAGCCCCTCGCGCTCCGGGCCGATGCCGATCGCGACGATGCGCGCCGGCACGCGGTCTCGCAGCCGAGCGGCCGCTTCGATCAAGTACGCGAGCCCCTTGAGCTCGACCAGCCGACCGACGAACAGAATCCTCAATGGCCGGCCGTCTCCCGACGCGAGGGCAGGGGGTGCGGCGTCGCGCCTGCCCGGAAACGGGGTCGTGTAGGGGATGACGTCGACAGGGACGTCGACGAGCTCGCGAATCTCGCGCGCCGTCTCGGACGAGATCGCCACGACGCGATCGGCACGGCGGCACGCCCAGCGCACGAATCCTATGAGAACGCGGAGCGACCGCTTGACCCAGCGCAGCTCGATGCCGTAGAAGGTCAGCACGACAGCCGCACGACGCGCCCGGCGTGCCGCCCATCCCCAGAGCGCCAGGGGCACCGGCCAATGCACGTGCATGACGTCGTAGCGCTCGCGGCGGCACAGCCGCCATGCGGCGATCATCCCGCAGATCACGAACGGCGCGGGCATGAGGCGGTACAGCAGCGAGCGCCGCATCCGATCGGCCGCCGATTCATCATGCGTCAGGGCTTCCCAGCGGGAGAAAAAGTACCGGAAGCGGTGCACCGGGATCCCGGCGAACACATGATCGCGTGAGCCGTGGTAGGCGGCGGTGAACACCTGCGCATCGTGACCGGCGGCGCGCTGGCGTTTGATCAACTCCACCAGCCAGGGCGCGATGATGTCGCGCTCATCGCGGGGAAACGCGGTCACCAAATGCAGGATGCGCATGGCCTTGAAGATAAGTAACTTTCGCTTTCCTTTGCGTGTACCAGCCGATCCAGGAGTCTCGAAGCATGGCGAAACGCATAGCCCCAGGCTCGTCCGAGCTGGCCGCGTTCTACAGCGACCGGACCGGATGGCGAAACTGGGGAGAGGAAAGCATCCGCTATCGGCTCGCGCAGAAGCTCGCGCAGACGCGGCCGGGTCACGCGGTGCTCGACATCGGCGGCCGGGAAGGGGATATCCGCAAATTCCTGCCGCAAGGGATCAGGTATCAGGGACTCGATATCGCGCCCGAATACGCCGCCCCCGACGTCCTGATCCACGACATCACCAAGGGCCTGCCGTTTCCCGACGCGTCGTTCGACCGCGTCTTCATGATCGAGGTGCTCGAACACACGCCGACCGCGTTCCAGACGGCGGGGGAAGTGTATCGGGTGCTCCGGCCGGGCGGCGTTTGGGTCGTCTCGGTACCGAATCCCTACCACTTCAAAGAGATCATCTGGAATCTGTTGGGCGTCGCCGACAAGTGGGGCCACGTCTATAGCTGGACCAAGCAGACGATGACCCGGCTGGGCGAGATGAACGGCTTCCGCCGTGCCGACTACGCGGGGACCTACATCTATCCACCGATTCCCGCGCCCTGGTGGCTGTTGGGGCGGTCCATCGCCTACAAGTTCGTGAAGGATTGAGAGCCGGTTGGCTGCGGGCGGCCAAAATTGCCGCCACGATCGTTGTGCTGGCCCTCATCGGGCGCTCGATCACCCGCAACTGGGCCGCATTTCAATCGGTTCATGTCACCCTCGACATCCGGATCGGATGGCTGGTGGCCTCAGTAGCAACCGTATTCATCACCTACGGCATTCAGATCGAGTCGTGGCGCCGCATGCTGCGGGGATGGAGCCAGCAGATTCCCTACACGAGTGCCGCCCGGGCGTGGGCGCTTTCCAATCTCGGCCGTTACATCCCCGGCAAGGTGTGGAGCGTCGCGGGGCTCGTGGTGCTCGCGGAGCGGGCCGGTGTGCGCCGCAGCGCCGCCGCCATCTCGGCGTTCGCGATGCAGGCGGTCGTGCTGGGAACGGGCGTCGTGCTCATCGCGTTCGCCACGCCGCACGCCGCCTCCCCGGTGTTGCTGGGAGGAGCTGTGCTGGCAGCGCTCGCCCTGATCGGCGTATTGGCCTGGCGGCGGACCGCGCTCTGGCTTGGCAAGCTGGCCGATGCGACGACGCCGCTGCCACCGTTGCCGGTATCGGCCATCATCCTCGCGAGCGGTCTGATGCTCATCAGCTGGGCCACGTTCGGGGTCGCGTTTTGGATGCTCGTCCGAGGCCTCATGCCCACCGCGAGCGTGCCGTTGCCGCCCGCGATGGGTATGTTCGCGCTCGGATATGTCATGGGGCTCGTCGCCGTCATCGCCCCCGGCGGCATCGGCGTGAGGGACCTCGCACTGGTCGGGTTTCTCACGCCGTTGCTCGGCAGCGGGGGAGCGGTGGCCGTGAGTCTCGTGTCGCGCGTGCAGCTCACGCTCACTGAAGCAGGCGCGGCTGGTATCGCATTGCTTCTCAAGGAGAACGTCTCTGACTAAACAGGCGCAACAGACGCCGCAGGCGCAGCAGGTAGGCGCGACGGTCAGCGCGTACGTGCCGAAGCATCCCACGCTCGCGGCCGCCGGGCTGATGGTGCTCTTCATTGCGGTGCTCGCGTTTCCGATGCTGCGCGGCCAATGGTTGGCGGCCCCGATGAGCGACCAGTACGCCAGTGCCTACGCGGTGCACGAGTGGCAAGCGGAGGAGTGGCGCGCGACGGGGCAGCTGCCGCTCTGGAATCCGATGATCATGGACGGGCTGCCATATATCGCGGTCGTGACGCACGGCGACGTGCTCTATCCGACCTCGTTCCTACGGTGGTTCCTGTCGGCCGACAAGGTCACCAACCTCGGATTCGTACTTCACTACATACTCGCCGGCTTGTTCACGTTTCTTTTTTTGCGACGCCTCAAGGTTTCCTGGGTCGGCTCCGCAGTCGGAGGGCTCGCGTACCAGCTGTCCGGAATCGGTCATGATGGGAAGCTGTTTGTCTCGACGATGCTCCCGCTCGCGTGTCTGGCGCTCCTCGTAGCACTGCGCGATCGACGCGCATGGGGCTATCCGCTCCTCGCCGTTGCCGTGGCGCTCTGTCTCCTGAGTCCGCACGTGCAGACGACGTACTATCTGCTCATCGCGACAGGCCTGTGGGCGCTGTATCTGACGTTCGGTGAACCGACGACCGAGCCGCTCCGCCCACGACTGACACGTCTAGGAATCGTGCTTGCCGCGGTCATTGCGGGCTTCGGCATCGCGGCACCGCAGATCCTCCCGTTCCTCGAGTACATCCCGCACTCACCGCGCGCCGTCGCGTATTCCGGCGCGTTCGAGAGCGCCGCGTCGTATGGCGTGCCGTGGGACCACGTGCCGGGATTCTTTCTCGCCGGATTTGTGGGCGAATCGGACACCTACTGGGGCTCGAACCCGCTCAAGCTCCACTCGGAGTATCTCGGCCTGCCGGTGCTCGCGCTCGCGATCCTCGGCCTGGGGGGAAATCCGGACCGGCGGCGGCTGATTTGGTGGTTGGGCGGCATCGGCATCCTGTTCTTGCTGATCGCCCTCGGCAACGCCACGCCGTTCTACAAGCTGTGGTGGAGCGTCATGCCGTACGTGCGCAAGACGCGCGCACCCGGCATGGTCTTCTTTGTCGTCGCGTTCTGCACGGCCGCGCTCGCGGCGTTCGGGAGCACACGGCTCGAGCGGAAAGAGGGGGCGACGCACGTGCGCGCCTGGCTCGTTACGGCCGGTATCATCGCGTTGCTCGGCATCGCGGGGGTTTTTGGTCATCTCGCCGAGACGTTCGCGTCGCCGGAACATGTCCCGCTCGCACAGGCATTGAGCTCATCGATTCGCGTGTCGGCGTTTGTCGGAGCCGTTGCCCTGTTTGCCGTCGCGCTGCTGGCGTTCGGCTACCTGCGGGGCAGTGTGCCGGCCCTCACGTTCGCGCTCGGGCTGCCGCTGCTCGTGGGCGTTGATCTCTGGCGGGACGGGCGGCGCTTCTGGCTGTACTCCGGTCCGCCGAACGAAACGCTGTATCGTCCGGACGCGATCGTGACGCGCCTGCGCACAGAACCGAAGCCGTTTCGTGTCCTGGATTTCAATGTATATCCGGAGAATGCCTTGATGGCGCACGGCATCCCGCAGGTCCTGGGATATCAGGGGAACGAGCTGCGCTATTTCGACGAGCTGATCGGCGGCCGCCCCGGCACCCAGAATGGCGCGCGCTTTCTCCTCACGTCGACCAAACTGTGGAACCTGCTCGCCGTTCGGTTCGTCCTCCTCTCCGATACGGTGCGGATTCCGGGTTACCATAGGACACTCGGCCCCGTCGAGACCGCACCTGGAAGCCGTGGCTACCTCTACGAAGCCGATACCGCGCCACCGTACGCGCGCGTCGTTCCCGCGGCCGTAAAAGTCGGGGCGGATTCGCTGGTTCCTCCGACGCTCGCCGATCCGCGGATGCCCGGGTATGACCGGGTTGTCCTACTTCCGACTGCCGCTCCGATCACTCCACCGCCGCTGAGCGGTTTGCCGCCCGCATCCGCGTCGCGCGCTCGCGTGACCGCGTGGGATGCGGGGAAGATGACCATCGACCTCGAGCCGCCACCACGTGACTCGAGCTACGTGCTCATCGCGGAAAACTGGTATCTCGACTGGCGCGTCAGCATCGATGGCCACCCGGGACAGGTCCTGCGTGGTGATCACGCGCTCCTCACGATCCCGGTCGGACCGG
>WNFU01000293.1_pt1 | contig 73297 bp, 60 predicted proteins | sample 5400121 | NCBI WGS metagenome assembly WNFU01 (sample SAMN13153360, study PRJNA577476) | soil metagenome | isolation source: 100 cm soil or saprolite under grassland replicate 1 | place: USA:California | collected 2016-06-15
GTCGTCGGGATGACGTGGTAGTCGCCGGCTTGAGTGGCGCGCATGGTATAGCTGTACAGATACGCGCCGCGCGGCAGGTAGTCGGCGAACAGCGCGACCTTCTGATCGCGTAGCTCGCTGCGATTGTACCAGCGCCACCAACCCCACCACAGATCGACCACGCGCTTGGGCCCTGCGACCACCGGCCCTTCTACAAATGGCACCGGCCCTGGCGCCTGGATGCCCGCGCCCTGGTCGAGTAGGCTGGTCGTCGCCAAGCTGGTGTCGATCGCCTCAGCACCAGCGGGCAGCGGGTCCTCGACCTGGAGATAGTACAGGTCGTGCGGCGCGACGATCTCCAGCTCGACGCGGAGCACGTCGCCGAGTTTAGCTTCCTTGACCTCGGGGCACTTCGGGCCGTCCTGGCAGCTTGCCAGTGTGTAGCGCCGATGCACGATCACCCCGCGATCGAGCGCCTTGATCTGGTCGACCGGCAGGAACGCCCGCAGGTGCGCGGTGTAGTAGAGGCGCCCGCTGCCCGCACCACGTCCGATTGCCAACCGGTTCCCGGTGTCTTTGAACAAATCGGCCACGCGGGTCTTCAGCACGATTGGCGTTTGCACATCCGCCGAGCGGATGTGGCCGGCGGCTTGCTGCTGATCGTTCAACCAGATGCTGTAGTCGTAGTCGGCCTTCAGCTCGCCGGTGTAGTCCATCCAGTCGGTCAGCGCCATCAGCGACCAGGCGGTCTCCTGGGTCGTCTCCCAGATACCGTCTTTGCGCGCAACCATCAGCCAGCGCACGATGTTCGGGTTCAGCTCATTCTTGGGGTCGAGCCGAGTCAGCGCGGCCAGGGCGATCGCGGTGGTGCGGGTATCGGTGTTCATGCTCCACCAATCGCGCTGGTCCTCTTCCCAGTGCGCGCCGGTGGCGCTCAGGATCGCGGCGTTGTTCAGATCCGAGAGTAGCGTTTTGATGCGCGCATCGCTCGGCGACACGCCGCTCTTTTGCAGTGCCATCGCCAGGAATGCCCGCGCGTACGTGCTGAGCTTTTCGCGGTTGCCGTATAGGTCGCCGAGCTGGGCGGGGATGGGTCGGCCGGCTTCGGCCAGCACATAGAGCAGCCAGCCTTGCTGATTTCCGTCGGCATTACCGAGCTGGTCGGCGCGCATTCCGGTGGGCAGCAGCTTGCTCGTCAGATAATCCAGCCCGTGCGTCAGCACATCCTGGCGCACGGCATAGCCGCTCTCTTTGGCGCGCAGCAGCCCAAACACGACATACGCGCTGATATGCGGGTTGCTTTCGGTGAAGTTCGACTCGGGCGTTGGCGGCCACCATCCCCAGCCGCCGTCGCCATGCTGCTGGATGTAGAGCTTGTTCAGGCCCTCGTCGACCAGCCGAGGCAGGCGCGCCTCGAGCTTGGGGTTGGCGATGCCAAGTTTCTTGAGCGCTCGCAGCGTGAGAATATTTGGCAGGAAACGCGACACAGTCTGCTCGGTACACTCGTACTCGTAGTGTTCGAGGTAGCTCAGTCCATCGCGCATGCCGGCGGCAAGCGAGGGCTCGACGCGTACGGTCAGCTCGCCATTGCGCGGGTCGACGTTTGGCGGCAGCCCGATCGCCTCGGTGCGCGTGCCGTCGCCGGTCAGCTGCCCGCCGGTGCCGACGACCTCGGGCGCGCTGTAGCGATAAATCGGAATCGACCCTTCCGGCCCGGTCGCCAGGCGCGGACGGCTGGCGTCGGCATATTGCCCCGCGATTGCCGTAAATACCAGGTCGGCGGCGGTGGCGTCCTGGGCTTGCGCGCGCCAAGTGACGTTGGCCTCGCCATTGGCCGGGATTTGCACGGTCTGAGTCAGCTCGCCCGTCACCGTCAGCCCGTGCGTCGCCAGCCCAACCTGCGCCGACAGCGGCGCGCCGGTGTTGTTGCTGACGTTCGCGGCCAGTGCGACCAGATCGCCGACGACGAAGAAGCGCGGCGTGACCGGGCGGATCAGCAGCGGCTTGGTGGCGATCAGCTCGGCAGTGCCCTCGCCCACGCGGGTGTCGGCGGTCAGCCCGACGCCGCGCATTACCCAGGTGGTCAAGTTGTCGGGCAGCTTCACCTGCACCGAGGCTTTACCGCTCGCATCGGTCGTCACGCTGGCGTTCCAATAGGCGGTGTCGGCGAACGCGCTGCGGATGGCCAACGGGGCGCCATTGGCCGCGCTTTTCTCGGCTAAGCTCCGCCCATCGGCGGCCAGGGGCGCTTCGGCGGCGAGTGGAGCTGCACCACCCGCCGCTGGCGCGGCAGTTGCAGCGGGTGCGGCAGTAGGCGCGCCGGCCGCGCCTGTGCCGGCGTTCTGCTGGTCGCGCTCGCGGCGCTGGCGCTCCAGGTCTTTGTCGAACTGTAGCAGGAAGCGGTCGCCGGAGATCGATAGCCCGCTGGCAGTAGTAATTCCTAGCCCGCGCCGGTGGTAGAATGCCTCGCGGATCGCATCGGGCGAGCGCGGCTGTAGGCTCAGCACGGCCTTATCGACCAGGTCGAGCGATAGCTCGGCCGCCACCGGTTGATTGTTGAGATCGGTCACCTGGATGGCGTAATCGATCGTGTCGCCGGGTTGAGCAGACGTTGTGTCTGCCCGTAGGCCCGGCGTAAGTGTGATTTTCAGGGTTTGCGGGTTGGGCGCGACGGCCAGCGGCAGAACGCCGACCTTGAAATCGGCCGGTCGGCCGCCTTCGGGCGGGCTGAACAGCGTGACGGTGACGTAGACGTTCGGCACGTGGGCGCTGGTGATCGGCAGGCGGAACACCGCGCTGTTGCCATCCATTTTGCGCACCTCGTGGCTGAGGATGCCGCCGCGCTCGACGGTGATCAAGGCCCAGTGCGGCTGGGTGAACGGCGACGGGATCAGGATGTCGGCGGTCTCGCCCGGCTTGTAGCTGGTCTTGTCGGCAATCAGCGAAACCTGGTCGTTATTGTCGCGCCGCCAGGGAGTGTAGCCAGCCCCGGCGACCCACACGAACAGCGATGAGCGGACGGTGCGCCCACCGCCGTCGCGCGCCTGCGCGACGACCCGGTATGATCCAGCGTCGGCCGGAGTGAAGCTGATGGTTGCCTCGCCCTGGGCATTGGTCGTGACGGATTGGCGGTTGATTGAAGTTTGCGTTTCTTTCCCCTCCCAATGCCCGCCGCCATTCGCATCCTGAATGAATCTATTGTCCCAGCTGTACTTGAACACTTCGACATCGATCGCCTGGTTGGGCTGGCGCCGGCTGTGTGTGTCGCTCGCGACCAGATCGATCTGCTGCTCCTCGCCGGCCTGCCCGACATAGGCGCGCGGCGCCAGGCCGAGGTACAGCTGGCCGCGGTGGACGATCAGCTCGGCGCGCCCGCTGATCACCTGATTGTCCTTACCAGTCACGGTCGCCTCGATCGTCAGCTTGACACTGTCGGTGATCGGCACGCCCTGCGCGTCTTTGAGCTGCGCCGGGATGTCGATTGCGAGCTTGCCCTGCGCGTCGGTGATGCCGCTGCCGCCGAGAATCGGCTGCGGCGGCGCGGCCGGGCGCCACCAGCAGTCGAAGCAGCGCCAGGGATCGTCGGTGTCGCCAAACTGGTAGCGGCCGCCCCACTCCGGCGCGAAGCGGTAGCTGTCGGCCAGCACGTTCCACTGTACTGGCGCATTCGCCACCGGCCCGCCGAAGAAGTAGCTCACCTCGGCGGTGAGGTTGGCCGGCGCGCCGCGCACAATCTCGTTGGCCGGGGTGGCGACGCTGACCTGGAACTCTGGCGGGCGGTAGGCCGCGACTTGGAACGGGAAGCTGAAGCTCTGGTTCGCGAATGTGATGCCGATATTGTATGGCCCGACCGCTGCGCCGTCGGCCAGCTTCAAGCTGCCGGTGAACGTGCCGTTCGGGCCTAGTTGCAACGACTGCTGATCGATCTGCTCGCCGGCGGCATTCGTGATTGTCACCTGCACATTCCCGCCCTGCGGCAGGCTGAAGCTAGCATCGCTCTCGTTGCGCAGCGCACCCTTGTAGTCGACTGTCTGGCCGGGGCGATAGATCGGCCGGTCGGTATAGACATGCGCGGCCAGAGTGGGCAGGGTGTAGCTGCCTTCGAGGCCGAAATCCCAGGGACTGATTCCGCGGGCCCAGCCGGTGGCGACGGCGGCGAATGGCTGGCGCGCGAGCGCAAGAATCCAGCGGTTCTCGGTGCGGTTGAGCTTGAGCCGCGCCACCCCGTCGGCATCTGTTGCGGCGCGGCCAAGCGCCGCGCCCTGGTCGTCGAAGAACTCGAACACCAGATTTGCCACCGGCTGGCCGCTTGTAAGGTCGTTGGCCCACACCAGCACGTCGTTCTGGCCGGCTTTGAGCGTGACGTTGACGTTCGAGATCACCATGACATGCTGCTGGGGCGGCCCCTGCGGCTGGTCGAGCGCCAGCAGGTAGACACCAGGGTCGAGCTTGCCACCGCCTTCGAGCAGGTCGATCTTGCTCAGCGTCGGCTGGTCGAGCGGCGTATCGAGCGGCGCGGTCCAGCGGCGGATAAGCGTATTGTCCGGCAGCGTGCGCGACGGGTCCCAGTATGATTGCTTGAGATCGTCGGGTTGCAGGCGATAGAGCGCGAGCGCGGCAGTAGCAATGTTCACCGAACTCAACCCCACGCCCGCCGGGTGCTGGCTGCTGTAGGTCGCGATGAAATCGGGCATAACGATCTGAACCGATGGCGGCAGCCGGTCGGTGCGGAAGCCGACTTCGAGTGATTGGCCGGTGATGTTGCCATACGGGTCGGCGATGTTCGGTCCGATCTCAACCCGGTAGTCAGTCGACGGCCTGGCGCCGAAGTTTAGATGGAAGGCATAGGCCGCGCCCGGCGGCGCCGAGGTGTCGCCCGGATACACCTGGCCGCTATATGTATAGACCTGAGTTGGCGAGAGCGGCGGCGTCATCCGCAGGTTCGCCATCACCGTGGCGGGTTCGATTGGCGCGTTGAAGAACAGCGTGAAGTCGGTATATGGCGGGGCGGCGCGGTTGCCATCGGCCGGCTGCGTACCGACGATCTTGGGCAGCGGAACGGTGTGAAATGTGCTGTTGAAGGCCGCCGCCAGGCCCGCACCGCCAGAGCTGCCGCCCAGCCCGGCGTCGAGCACTACCTGATAATCGGCGTCGAAGGCCAGCGGCTGGCTGGGCGTGAACACCAGCGTCTCGCCAAGTACCTGGAGTGCGCCGGGCGCCTCGCCACTGGCCGAGCGCAGGTGGAACGCCGATTGCGCGCCGGCCGCAGCGATTGGCTGATTGAACTGCACACTGATCGCGCTTTTGATGCCCACCAGTCGCTCGCCGTCCTGCGGGAACACCGCGAGCACCTGCGGTTGGGCGACGCTGAATTTCCAGGTATATTCGCTTTGCAGTGGGCTGCCGTCGGTGCTCTGCAGCCCGGCGGCCACATGGCCGGTGTAGGTCGTGCCGCCGGCCAGCGGCGCGGCGGGGTGAAACACATACACGGCAGTACTGAGCCACTCGCCTGTGCCGTCGATCGCCGGCTCGAAGCTCAGCGGCTGCGGCGCATTATCCTGCTGCTCGGCAAGCGTGAGCGGCACGACCGGGCGGTTGAACAGCACTGTGATGCTGGAATTGGCCTGCACGCCGGCCGCGCCGTCGGCCGGGATGACCTGGCCGACCTCGAGGTAGCCGGCGGTGGCGAAGCGAAACTGGTACGCCCCGTTGAGCGGCGCGCCGTCGGCGGCCTTGGCGGCCTGGCTGAGCGTGACGTCGAAGAGTTGAGCGCGCGGCAGCGGCTGGGCCGGCTTGAAGCGCAGCGTCCGCGCGTCGGCCCACTGCACCTGGCCGGGCACTGCCGGCGACAGACTGAACGCCGCCGCGACCGCCTGCTGATCCATCGGGCGGTCGAACACCAACTCGATCGCACCGGTGGGCGCTAGCTCCTCGCCCCGCGCCGGCGCGCGCTGCACCACGATTGGCGAGAGCGTGGCCTCAGGTACAGGAGTGTAGGCGACCCGCGGCGGCGACGGTATGGCTGATGGCAGAGGCGTTGGCTGCTCGACGATTGGCGACGATCGGCCGCGCAAGCTCAACGCCAACCCGCCCAACAGGGCGACGACCACAACTGCGGCGGCGATCCGAAACGTGCGGCGGTTCATAGATGCTTGCCTTTAGGCGCTTGACTCCCGCACGCTTCTCGCGACGGGATGAGCGCCACGCTTTAGCCCGCTTTAGCGCATCAGGTTGCACCACACGGGCTTTTGTGCTACAATCTGAACAGATGTGCGAGGGGTGCCCTCTGGGTCCCACTCGACCGGATGCCGTCGAGACAAACGGTTTGCACGTTGACATTCAGCATTCGGGGAGTTCCGGCAGATAATCCGCTGCCGGGTAAAATGGTGACGGTTAGCGCATCCATCGCTGCCATAGCCTGGTGTGAAGCAGCAGGGCCGCAGTCAATCGGCCGATGGTCTCGGATGCCGGTCTACGGGCTGGTAGCGCCAGGGACAAGCCCTATTCCTTTCGGATTGGGTAGTTGACAGGCCGGCTCCGCATACCGCTGATTGTTTTTGTTATTGGAGAGTTGACGTGCGGGCGGGTCGTTTCGTTCCATTGAGTTCGGGCAATCCACTGGCCAACAGCGTAGGGACGCGATAGATCGCGTCCCTACGATGGATCATTGATATTGGCACACGGTCCAGCACAACCCTTGTGAGGGGCGCGCAGCCCAAGAACGCCTGCTATATACTGACGCCCAGCTGCGCTAGCGTGACAGTGGCCGCTTCGGATGCCTTGGTAGCCTTTAATCGATTGCGCAAATAGTCGAGGTCGAGCTGCTGGCGACGAACAATGCCGTCGGCGTCGGCCAAGTCGTGCTTGCCTTGCTCAACGCCGCGGCCCAGCAGCACTTTCTGAATCAGCACATCTTCCGGCGCCAGCACCGCGACCGTCGACCCAAGCAGCGGTATACGCCGGCGACGCTCGATCATTGGGGTGTCGAAAATGAACGGGTGAACGACGCCGCCGCGCCGAATGCTGAGATCGTCGAACAGCTTGATGCCACGCCACAGAATGCGCTGCCCGTCGAACTGCACCGCCTTCTGCTGTTGCTGGAGCAGTTTGACGATATCGGCGAGCTTGCCGCCGGCGACAAGAATATCGACATCTTGAATCGGCCGGCGATTGCCATACAGATGTGCGGCGCTACCGGCGCAGACCGCCCATTGAATTGGATTTGCATCAAGTAAGCGTTGTACGACCCCGAGATTTCCTGCAATCAGCGACATAACAGCTCCGATGTTGTTGGTGGCAGCATTGCTCAGCTGTTTCAGGCAGCAGGCCGCTGCGTTGTTCTGTATGATACCACGGGCGGCCAGCTTCACAAGGCGTCAAATAGTCCTGTTATGGTATCCCCCATCTGGAAAAGCAACAGGCTAAGTACCGGCTGTCGCAAGTTCCTATAGTTCCTTCAGCTCCCGTATGAAGCAGCTGAAGGAACTATAGGAACTTGTGAAACCCCGAATATATGAAACGCTGTCCTACGTTCTACGCCGTGCGAACCAGTCGTTTTTGTGCAACTGCATCTCGTAAAACAGAACTTCGAGACCATACTGTCGTATACGGAAAAAGCGCTGGAGATGGCGGTAGGCAGGGGTGTCGAGCACGCGGCGGTCGAAGCGGCTATCGGCGATCCGCCAATCGCTGCCGACATGGCTAAAGCCCAGGCGCTCGTAGGAGCGGACGGCGCGCTCGTTGGGTGCGGCGACGTCGAGCACCATCAATTGGAGACCAAAGTCGGTGAAGTAATAATCGAGGAAGACGGCGAGCGCCTCGGTGCCAAACCCCTGGCCGATATAGGGTGCGGCGAAGGTAATACCCAGCCGTGCCTGCGAACGGCGGTGGTCGATGTCGCGCAGAGAGATCCGTCCAATCAGGCGGCCGCTCCGATCTTCCACAGCCCAGGTGCGTCGCAGCGACGAGCCTTCAAAAAACGCCCAAGGCTCGCTGCTCAAACCGGCTTGCCGCGGCAGATTCCAGAGCGGCTCGATCGGATCATGATAGGGTGGCCACTCGTCGGCGAGCTCGTCGTCGTGGAACGTCCATGATCGAAGCGAAAGTCGCGCGCTACGGAGAACCATTGGGCCTCCAGGCGTGTAGGCTGCCGTCGAACGGGTAGTTGCGCTGAGCAATCAACTGGCGGACCTCGGCGCTGCTACGCAGCGACTGCTCGATCAGGTCGCTGGGGTAGGCGTAGCGAACCTGGTGCAGCGCGAACTCGTCCTCGTCGTCAAGGAAGACTTCGCCGGTGCTCGATCGCCAGATGATATCAAGATCGAGATCGATGAAGTTGACCGTCGCATCCTTCCATACCGCCGGTGTTGCTACGTTCACATAATGGAGCAGTGGCCGCCAATCGGCATACCAGCTGACGTGCAAATTGTATGGGCGATCCGACCAATAAAGCTGCAGATTATGATGTTCGGCGATCGAGGTGCCGCGGTAGCTTTCAATTCGCGTGCCCGGCTGCATGTACAGCATGAGCATGCTGGCCTCCTCGCGTACCAATATTGTGCTATAGCGGTAGTGCAGGCTGCCGTCGTATTTCGTCGAATGAACGGAAACAGGCTTCATTATAATTCTTCAGATCGAAGTTCGCTAACCTCGCCAACCACCTGTCGTACCAGATCCGGCAGCGCCTCGCCAAGCGGCTCGGTAATCACATGATCGGCCATGAGCGTATAAATCGAGTTTTCGGCGTCGATCGCCAGCACCAACGCGCCGACGCGCTTAGCGATGAACGGGAATGACGCCACCGGCTCGATCGCGCCGACATCGCCAACACACATAAACACCTCGCACTGCTCGACGGCGGCGCGGGCGGCACGCAGTTCCCATTCGGGCAACCCTTCGCCGAACATGACCACGCCGGGGCGCAGGATGCTGCCGCAATGCGGGCAGCGCGGCGGCGACTCACCGACATCTTCCCACGACGAGATAATATGCCCGGCCTCATAGCAGCGGCTGCGGCGCAGGCTGCCGTTCAGCTCGATCAGGTCGCGCGAGCCGGCGCGCCAATGCAGGCCGTCGATTGTCTGAGTCACTAGGGAGAAGATCGGATAATGCTGCTCGAGATCGACGAGCGCGTAATGGACCCGGCTCGGCTCAGCGGCCTCGGCGGTGCGACGGCGATACTCATACCATTCCCAGACCATGCGCGGGTTGCGGACAAATGCCTGAATCGTCGCTAGCTCGCTGACATCGTATTGAGCCCATTCACCGCTATGTGCTTCACGAAATGAAGGAACTTTGCTGGTGGCAGCAATGCCGCCCCCAGTGAGCGCAACAACGCGACGAGCGGTCTTCAAGCGGTGCAACACCGTTTCGGGCAGAGTCAGCGGCATCGCGAGTTCTCCTCGTACAAACGCTCGGTATGCGAAATAGGAGTAGCCAATCCCTGGTACCTTGGTGGTTTATTCTTGTTCGAGTGCCGCGATCAAGGCTGGCAGAATCTGGCCGGCCGGGCCAACCAGTTGCTCGTCGAATACACCGTTTGGCTCGCTCGGGGTGAGATTGATCTCGACGACGTAGGCGCCGCGCTGCTTGGCATAGAACGGCAGATCAGCGGCCGGCCGCACCACACCAGAGGTGCCAATTGATAGAAATACCTGGCAGTGCTGCGCGGCTGCGAGCGCCCGATTCCAAGCCTCCACAGGCAGCGCTTCGCCAAACCAGACGACGTCGGGCCGCAGCCACCCGCCACAGCGCGGGCAGCGCGGCGGTAGATCATCGGTGGTGGGCCACTGCTCGACAAGAATTTCCTCGTCAAAACATTTCGTTCGAGTGATATTGCCGTGTAATTCTACCACGTTCTGGCTGCCGGCGCGCCGGTGCAGCCCGTCGACATTCTGCGTAATCAATGTGAAGCCGGCGATGCGCTGCTCAAGCAAGGCCAGCGCGCTGTGGGCGGGGTTGGGCGCAGCGGCGGCGGCGAGGCTGCGGCGGTGCTCGTACCATTCCCATACGAGGCGCGGGTTGCGCAGAAATGCCCCCGGCGTCGCGAGCTCTTGCGGGTCGTAGCGCGCCCATAGCCCAGTCTGCGCATCGCGAAAGGTTGGGATGCCACTCTCGGCCGATACGCCCGCGCCGGTTAGCACGGCAACGCTACCGGCAGCACGCAGCTTTTGGACGAGTACCGTGCTCATTCGGGCCGGAGGAACCGCTTTGACACCCAGCCTTCGATCACCTGGCCATCGCTCGTCTGCGCGCGGATCTTGAGCCATTCGACGTCGTCGACGGTTTGCGGGCCGCCGATCTGGCGAACGTGCGCGCCGCTAGGCAAGAACGTCAGTATCTCGGCCGTGGTACCTGGCTCGCGGCGCAGATTGAGACCTTCGGGCCCATCGATATTGACCACCCAGACCTGACCGCCGCCGCTCACGATGCCAGTCAGCCAGTTGGGGAGCTCGATGCCAAAGTCGGGTAAACTGACGCCAAGATCGGGCAGCGTGGGCAGCTCGGGCCGCGGCAATTCGATGTTCGCGATTCGATCGACGGCGACGCTAATGGCATAGTACGCGCCGCACGCGAAGACGACCAGCATCGCCAGCATGATAATTATGCCGACGAGCGAGCGGCGCGCCGACGAGATCCGGACGGGCGCCGGCGCGTAGGCGCTGTCGTCCGATGGAATGGGCGGCACCGCCGCGGGCGCCAGGCGCGGCGCGCGCAGCCTGCCGGTAGTGCGATTAATGCGCTCGCGCATGCCCAGCGGCGGAACCGGCGGCGCGGGCAGCCGCTGTGTATCGCTGCTCAGGTCGCGGCGCAGATCGTCGAGCGCCTGGCCAAGCGCAGCCGCGTCGGGCAGGCGCTCCTCGGGGCGGCGCGCGGTGGCACGCTGCAGGATCGTTTCCAGCGATGGCGCGTACAGCAGTGGCCGGATCTCGGAGAGCGCGGGAACGCGAACGACCAGGTGTTGTTGGGCAATCGCGTGCGGGTCGTCGCCCTGGATCACGCGCTTACCAGTCAACATCTCGATCAGCAGCAAGCCCAGCGAATAGACCGTGCTGGCGGCGCTTGCCGGCGCCCCGGCGGTGCGCTCGGGAGCGCGGTAGCAGGCGGCATCGCGCGCAATCTCGGCGGCGGGGATCTGCCAATTTTCGAGCAACTCGACATGCCCATCGGCCACCAGCACGACATTATTGCTGGTGATTGGCGGATGCGGGACGCCGACGGTTTGGCAGGTTGCCACCGCGCCGACCAACTGGCGAAAGTAGAGCAGCGCCTCTTCAAGCGATAGCGCGCCAATTTCGCGCAAGGTGCGGCCCGCGACGTACTCGGTAATCATATACGGGCGGCCGGCGATCTCGCCACTGTCGAAGACCTCGAGCAGCGACTGGTGCGAGCGGCGCGCGCTGGTGTGCGCCTCTTGGATGAAGCGCTGGCGCAGGGTCTCCTGGCTGATCAGATCTTTACGCAGCAGATGCACCAGCACTTTGCGCTGGAGCCGCTCATCATAGGCGCGATAGACCACTGCCAAGCGGCCGACGCCAAGCTGCTCTTCGATCCGATAGCGGCTGTGTAGCAGCGGAATTGAAGGTGGATTAACCGTCATACGAAAAATTGTAAATTTCAAATTGCAGATTGTAGATTTGGCAAATAACACGCGAATCTGCAATCTACAATTTGCAATTTGCAATTCTCAAGGTTTACGTGCAATAACCAGCTCGTAATGCCCCGGCTGCCAATCGCGAATCTCAATTGCGTGAAGGCCCTGTCGCGCCAGCAACTGTGTCATGTGGCGGCGGGTGAGCCCTTTGAGCGGTAGTACTCGCGCCCAACCGTCGGGATACTTGCTCACGACCAGAACGCCGCCGGGTTTCAGCGTTCGCACCATCTCGGCGAGCGCGCGCCGCGGTCGCGGAAAAAACTCGAGCGCTTCCAGCGATGTCACCAAGTCGAAGCTCGCATCCGGCCAAGGTAAGCTTCCGGCATTCGCCTCGTAGAATGTCACGCTCTCGGCGAGGCCGGCCGAATCGATTTTTGCCTGTGCTCGTTCTAGCATTGCCGGTGCGAGATCGAGCCCACAGATTGTGCCCGTGAACCATGCTTGGCGGCCCAATAGCAGCGGCAGCCGCCCAGTGCCGGTAGCGACATCGAGCACGCGCGGCGCTGGCCGGCCCGCCAATGCGGCGCGCAAGATCGGCAACAGCAGCGCTTCGTCGCTGGCGATCACTTGGCGTCGAACGCCATCGTACACAGATGCGCCGCGCTGATAGATAAAGCGTACCGCCGCGCGCCCCAGGTAGGTGCACTCGCCCACGACAATCAGCCAGTAGATCAAGGCCAGCAGGGCCAGCAGGGCGAGCAGCCAGAGCACGATGCCCACAGCGCCTCCAGCGCCGTTTCGGCGAACATACGCAAAATCGGTGATCGCAATGCGGTGCGCGCTGCGAGGCATTATAGCACGCGGCTAGTGGTGGCGCAATTGCATCTCGACCGGCATGTGCAGCTCGGCACGATGCTCGTGTGCTAGCTCAGCGCCGCGGCGTGGGTGCGGCCCATCGCGCCGGCGCCAATGATGGCCACACGCATATGCGTTTGCTCTACCTAATTGGGCCACCACGGATTTTTATTGTTCGTATCGAACGAAGAACGTTCGATACGAACAATAAAAATCCGTGTTTTGCGAATGACTGTGTAAGTGCTGTGATCGACCTGTACTGGCATACATATTGCAGCCCGGCTGACATGGCGACACGTCGGCAAGGAGCGAATCATGCAGCCATTAGAACTGCGGGTTGAATTAACCGAAATGATGATCCAGGAATTGCTGTGGCGAGTCCTTTCGCCAGCCGGTATCGAACTGATGCCGAACTTCACCGCGGCTTTGGAGCAGCAGTATGCGCAGGTCGGCGCTCCGCCCGATGGCGCGCAGGTCTCCGGCATCAGCGTCACGACTATGAACGACCGAATCTATGCTGAGATTACATATACACCAGCAGGTGCCGCCGAGGCCGATGAAGTAGTATAGAGCAAGCTAGGGGAAAGTCGCCGTCCTTATAACTGTTCACTCTTGGACTCTATGGGACGCAGACGAACGCGGACGAACGCAGATCAGTTTTCAACTATCCGCGTTTGTCCGCGGCCATCCGCGTCCTATCCCGAGACAAATCTGAACAGTTACCCCTTCTCGGTATCCTCTATGCCTCTGTGGTGATAGAGCGGTGGTGACATGGTTCGCCGCTGGCGGCCGGATCAATCGCCAAAGCAAATACCAAGATCGCGGGCCGTGCGCATGGTATCACAATCGAGCGGGACGGTTTTCATGCGGCTTGTCGCGGCCTCGAGAGGGATATAATTGACGGTCGGCGGGTCGAGTGCGACCATGACGCCCGACTGGCCTTCCTCCAACGCGCGAACGGCCGCAGCGCCGAAGCGTAAGGCCAACAGCCGGTCGAAGGTGGTTGGCGTGCCACCCCGCAGCAGGTGACCAAGCACCACTACGCGCGTCTCCCGGCCGGTCAGTTCCTGCAATTCGTGGGCGACCTTCTCGCCAATACCGCCCAGCCGCTCGGCACGGCCGGCCTCGTGCTCGATCACCGATGCGGTGCCGCCAATCGGGCGTGCACCCTCGGCGACGACGACGATCGAAAAGAACCGGCCGTCGACCTCGCGCTGCTTGATCTTCTTCGCGACGCACTCCAGGTTATATGGAATTTCCGGAATGAGAATCGCGTTGGCCGTGCCGGAGATGCCCGCGTTGAGCGCGATCCAACCGGCATAGCGCCCCATGACCTCGACGACTAATACCCGCTGGTGGGCTTGCGCGGTCGATTGCAGCCGGTCCAGGCACTCGGTCGCAAACGCAACCGCCGTGTCGAAGCCGAACGTGGCCACCGTACCGTCCAGGTCATTATCGATTGTCTTCGGGACACCGATCACGCGTACGCCTTTGCGCGCCAGCGCGGCGGCGATCGTCATCGAGCCATCGCCGCCAATTGAGATCAGCGCGTCGATACCATATGCGGCCAGCCCGTTCACCAACTCGTCGGTGCGGTCGCGCTCATACTGATGGCCGTCGGCCGCGATTGTCGGATAGTGCAGCGGGTTGCCGCGGTTGGTGGTGCCGATAATCGTGCCGCCCAGACTAGTGATGCCACGCACGGTCTCGCGAGTCAGTGGAACGACCCCGCCATGCGGATAGTTTTTGGGTGCCAGGATGCCAGCAAAGCCATCGCGGATGCCATAGCACTCCCATCCGCGCTGAAGCGCTGATAAGACCGATGCCCGGATGACGGCGTTCAGGCCGGGGGCATCGCCGCCGCCGGTGCTGAGCGCAATACGAAACGTGCATTGTGTTTGCGAGATCATCATAGACTCCTGACGATACATGCCGGTGTGGTATTGTACGCCGACCATCGCACATAAGCGTACCAGCGGGCCGCCAGGCCATGCGAGAAGATCTGACAACCGCACAGGGCGATCGGAAAACCAACCGGACGCAATATTTGGCTTTTTAGAGATAGTAGATGCTGCGCCTCAGCCATGCTCACGCGAGCTTGCGCGCTGCTGGTTGAGCTGCTCCCAAGCGCGAAATGCCCAGACGAACTCCGCGCAGGCTCGTTCAAGGCGATCTTGCGCCTCGATCCGTTTGCGCTGCTCTTGGGTTGGCTCAGGGCTGCGGACGGTTGGGTCGTTGGTTGGCGAGGCAATCCGATCGACAAGCGATGTAGCGATAACCGGCACTCGTTCCTGGGGATCGCGCAGCAGCAGCGGCTGCTCGGGGTAGCGCATGGCCCAGAGACTAATAAATGGCTCCAGCCGCCGCGCTGCCTGGGTAACGATCTGCGGCCAGGTGTCGCGTTGCGGATCGAGCGCATCCAAAATCGCGCGGGCCAGCATTGAAACAATCTGATCATTGAGCGAGCGATAATCGCGTTTGGCCAACGCTACCAAGCCTTGGTGCAGGCTGGCGGGCAAGCGCAGATTCAATGCCACACGGTCTTCGGCCATGATTGCCTCCTGCTTCGCTAGCGCAACCAGAATGGTACTAGAATAGCACCATCCTGTTGTGTGTCAAGGATGGTGCTTGCAAAACACGAATTTTTTCTTCGTATCGGACGTTTTTCGTTCTGCGAACGAAAAACGTCCGATACGCGAGGTTTTTAATCCATAATAGTGCAATATTCATGTCCAGTTAATTGACAAAAGCAAGTATTTAGTAGATAATAGCAAACAAAAGGGGCCAAGCTATGTCAGATGAAACACTGGAAGACCGCGTGGTGGCGGTCCGTTCCTTCAATCGCTTCTTCACGCGGCAGATCGGCGTGCTGCGCGAAGGCTTGCTGCACACTGCCTACTCGCTTACCGAGGCCCGCATTCTGTTTGAAATTGCTCACCGTGATACTGTAACGGCGTCGGACTTGTGCCGCGAGCTGGGCCTCGATGCCGGCTATCTCAGCCGCACGTTAAGCGGTCTTGAACAACAAGGACTGATTGACAAAGTTCGCTCCGAAAGCGATGGACGCCAGCGACTCTTGTGCCTCACCTCGGAGGGCCAGCGCGCCTTTGCGATTCTTGATCAGCGCTCACGCGAGGAAGTGGCCGAGGTACTAAATGATCTTGGTGAAGAAGAGCAACAGCGCCTATTGAAAGCCATGCACAGGATTGAAAGCATTCTCGGCCGAGATAAAGGCTTCAAATTTGCCGAGCCGTTCTTTTTGCGGCAGCATGAGCCTGGCGATATGGGCTGGGTTACCCACCGCCATGGCGTGCTGTATGCCCAGGAATATGGTTGGGATGAGCATTTCGAGGCCCTGGTCGCTCAGATCGTCGCCGATTTCATCAACAACTACAACCCCGCGCGCGAGCGATGCTGGATCGCCGAGATGTCCGGTGAGATCGTCGGCTCGGTATTCGTGGTGCAGGCCAACGATACGACCGCCAAGCTGCGATTACTGCTCGTCGAGCCTAAGGCCCGCGGCCTCGGTCTCGGCACTCGTCTGGTCGCCGAGTGCATTCGCTTCGCCCGCCGCAGTGGCTACCAAAAACTGACGCTATGGACCCAAAGCGTATTGATTGAAGCGCGCCATATCTACCAGAAGAGCGGTTTCACGCTTGTCGCCCAGGAACCGCACCATAGCTACGGCCACGACTTGGTCGCCGAGACATGGGAGTTACTCCTGTAGTGTTGGCTTGTGTGCCATATTGAGGACTCTCGAAAAGAGGCCACTGGCATCATAATGCGTAAAACGTAATGCACAATCATACGTATTACGCATTACGTTTTACATTTGGTGCTTTTTGTGGTTCAACTGGTGTTCCTGTTGCACTAATCGTGGCGGCGCAGGCCCTGCAGCGTCGCCTCATCGATCTCGATCACCACCGAGGTGTAGCTCTCGATCAGCGCAAGAATTGCCTCGCGGGGTCCCTGGCGCCACTCGTCGCTGCCATAGAATGCGTCTTGGCTCTGTTCGCGATCGGCGAGGCTAGCATAGGCGCGGATAAGGCAGTATGAGTCGGCATCATGGAGCGATGGACGGCAGCTGACCACATCTACATTCCAGCGCCTGAGCATGGGCACGGCCTGCTCGACCACCAGCCGATCGAAGTTGGCGCCGGTGCCCGGCCTGAGGTTATACGAGCGAATCTCAATATACCGGGTCATCGCGTTCTCCATTGCTACCCGCGGGCTTGCAGCACCAGGCCAGCCCTTTCCGCCAGGTTCAGCCATACCTGCCCATCTTCTACCCGCGCACCGCTCCCTCCATAGACTTCCACCAACTCGCTGCCCTCGTCGAACAGGCGGTTGGTTGGTACGAGGATATTGCGCGGCGTCTCGGCCACGTTGATTGCGATGAGCAGCGCCTCGCTGCTATTGGTGCGGGCGAAGGCATAGCTATCGTCGTCGGCGTGAAGCCGGTGATACGCGCCGGTGCGCAGTGCCGGGTGGGCGTGTCGCATGGCGATCAGCTGTTTGTGATACGCCAGCGCGTCCATATCCCAGGTGTCGCGCCGGTCCCAGGGCATGCCCCGGCGGGTGTCGGGGTCGAAGTTGGTGCCGGGCAGGCCGATCTCGTCGCCATAGTAGATCGACGGCGCGCCGGGGTAGGACATCAACAGCAGCGTGGCCAGCTGAACACTGGCCTTGTCGCCGCCGGCGATGCTGATCAAGCGCGCGGTGTCGTGGCTGTCGAGCAAGTTCAACTGGGCGAGCTGGATCTCCCAGGGGTACAGTTGGAGCAGCCAGTCGATCTTGTCGGCATATTGCGTGCCGGTGATCGCCGGAATTGGGTGATACGACCGGCCAACCACCTGGTCGGCCAGCACGCGCGGCCCTGCGGCGAAGGCGATCGCCGATTCGGTGAACAGATAGTTCATCACCGCGTCGAACTGATCGCCCTGGAGCCAGGGCCGGCTATCGTACCAGATCTCGCCGACGATATACGCCTCGGGGTTGATCGCCTTGACACGCTGGCGGAACTCGGCCCAGAATCCCGGCGTTTTAATCTCGAACGGCACGTCGAGCCGCCAGCCGTCGATGCCCTGGCGGATCCAATGCTCGGCCACCTGCATGATGAACTCGCGCACCTGCGGATTGTCGGTGTTGAGCTTCGGCAGCGCGCGGTTGCTGACCCAGCTCAGATAGTTGGCCGGCCGGCCGCCATCGTATGGGCTCAGCGGCCAATCCTCGATCGTGAACCAGTCGAGCCACGGCGAGTGCGGGCCGTTCTCTAAGATGTCGTTGAACTGAAAGAAGCCGCGGCTGGCATGGTTGAATACGCCGTCGAGCACCACCTTCAGCCCGCGCCGGTGCGCTTCGTCGAGCAGCGTGTCGAAGGCCGTATTGCCGCCCAACAGTGGGTCGACCTGATAATAGTCGTGGGTGTGGTAGCGGTGGTTCGAGGCCGATTGGAAGATTGGCGTGAAATAGATCGCGGTCGCGCCCAGCTCCTGGATATGATCCAAATGCTCGACCACGCCCAGCAGATCGCCGCCCTTGTAGCTCTCGATCGTCGGCGGGCTATCCCAGGGCTGAAGATTATTCGGCTTGGCGAGCTTGTCACTTTTGGCGAACCGATCGGGGAAGATCTGATAGAACACGGCGTGCTTGACCCAGTTCGGAGTATGGATAGTGATCATGATTACTCTCGTAAAACGTAAAACGTAAAGCGTATATTAGTAATAATCGTCCATACATGTAGAAATTGGAATATCTGCCAGTAATTGCTCAAGTTTGCTATAGTGATCTACTGGTGGATTTATAGCATATGGAGCAATCTCTTCACGAATCTGACGATTACGCTGTTGGGGAACCATTGTCAGAAGCAACTAGATGATCTCGGTTTACGCGTTACTCCCCCATCCAGCTCGGCTGATAATCTTGGCCGACAATCAGAACGATATCGGTCTGCGCTGGCCGCGGCGGCGCATCTTCATTCGGTTGAACTTCGACATAATCCGTCTCGATGCCTAGCAACTCGGCCAGGCGCTGGCGGGTCTCGGCATGGCCAGTGTAGTCGATGATTGTCGTGTGCTCGTAGATCTGGGCAGCCTGTCCGGGGTCGTTCAGCACGAAGCCCTTGCTGATCAAGTAGTCGCTGACCCGCCCGGCGATGCCCGCGACCGCCGCACCATTGATCACTTGGATGCGCCCGGCCTTCGCCGCGTCGGGGCCGGCCTGCCAGCGCGCCACCAGCACCGCCAGATCGCGCTTGTTCCAATAAATGTCCGAGCCCTGCTCCAGATCGATCGCGACGTCGAGCGGATTGATGCTCAGCTGTGTCACGCGGTCGCCTTTAAGCTCGCGCGCCAGCATCGCCAGCCCATTGACCATGCCAAAGTTACTGATCGGCAGTGTCGTGCGAATATTCTGCTCGAGCACCGCGGCCCACTCGGGCAGCGCAGTGAGATTCTCCAGCAGCCCGCGCGCGCGCACCTGCTCCAGCAGGGCCCGCAGCACGATCTGCTGGCGCTTGCTGCGGTCGAAGTCGGTGCTGGCGTGGCGTGAGCGCGCGTAGACCAGCGCGGTATGGCCATCCATCACCTGGAGACCGGCGGGAATATAGATCCGCTCCACGCCATAATCCTCGGTTGGGTATTCGGCGTCGAGCAGCGGCAGCGGCACGTCGACCAGCACGCCGCCAATGGTGTCGATCAGCGCCTCGAAGCCATGGAAATCGACCTGGGCGGTATAGTCGACCTTGACGTTAAGAAAGTTTTCGATCGTCTCGGCCGCCAGCGCTGCGCCCGCCGCGTCCGGCGGGGTGCCTTCGCCATAGATCACGGCGGCGTTCGTGTACCCTTGCGAGTAGGCGGCGTTGATTTTCGCGCGGCCAAGGTGCGGGATGCTCACGACCGAGTCGCGCGGGATCGAGAGCATCGAGGCCCATTTCGCCTGCGGATCGAGATGCACCAGGATGAGCGTATCGCTGCGCACACCGTCGTCGGCGCTGGGGCGCTTGTCCACGCCGATCAGCAGGATATTGACCGGCTGTTGCAGCGCGTTCGGCAGCGGCGCCTGGGTGGGGTACAGCTCGCCGCCGATCAGCCCGCCAATCATGCCGCTCGGCTTACTAGGCGTCGCGGTGAGCTGACGGCGCGGGTCGGCCTGCTCGATCGTGGTCAGCGCGCGATTGGCGCGCATAGAGATCAATATGCCACCGCTGAGTACCACGCCAATCGTCAGGCCAATGACGAATGGCAACCAGCGGCGTAGCGCGCCCGGAATCGCCCGGCGACGTTTCGGCGAGCGCCTGCCGGCAGGTTGATCCGGGAGTGGCGCAGGTGGTTCGGCTGAGCCCACAGATGATCCTTATGCTCGATTCCAGCAAGCCAATAGCGATGTGCCGCTGAAACGGGAGTATATCATATCTTGGGAGGGTGGATACTCATTTGTGCGATAATGGAACGATGCAACCAACGATCGCGCGCGCTGGAATCAATGAACCCAATGCATCACATCGAGGGCGATCGCGAGAATCGCCCCTACGATGCGATGCCTGACATTGATCGCATTGGAAACAACGCATCTTCTGGTGGAGCTTCTACGAGAGCGACACCTCGTTCGAGAATTTCACCATTCGCGCGCTGGCATATGTGAGCGGGCGCGCCCGCGAACACATCTTCGCTCAATCGAGCGCCGTGTGCTACACTTTAGCGCAGCACAAGCATATGAGATTAGGAACCGTTATGTCAAATGAATATCTGTGGTGGCAGCGTGGAATCATCTACCAGATCTACCCACGCTCATTCATGGACAGCAATGGCGATGGGATTGGCGATCTGCCGGGCATCACCGCCAGGCTCGACTACCTGGCCGAACTGGGGGTCGACGCGGTCTGGATGTCGCCGATCTTTCCTTCGCCGATGGCCGACTTTGGCTACGATGTAGCCGATTATACCGACATCCACCCGCTGTTCGGGACACTGGCCGACTTCGACCGGCTGCTGGCCGCGGCGCACGACCGCGGCATGAAAGTGATGCTCGATTTCGTTCCAAACCATACATCCGACGAGCATCCCTGGTTCGTCGAATCGCGCTCGTCGCGCGACAACCCCAAGCGCGACTGGTATATCTGGCGCGATCCTGCCCCTGATGGCGGGCCGCCGAACAACTGGCTGAGCTACTTTGGCGGCAGCACCTGGAAGTACGACGCGACCACCGGCCAGTATTATTTGCACCTGTTCCACGACAAGCAGCCCGACCTGAACTGGCGCAACCAGGATGTCCAGGCGGCGATGCTCAACGCGCTGCGCTTCTGGCTCGACCGCGGCGTCGACGGCTTTCGCATCGACGTGATCTGGCTCATGATCAAGGACGACCAGTTCCGCAACAACCCGCCGAACCCCGAGTACCTTCCTGGGCAGCCGCCGCTGCATCAGTTTGTGCCGACCTACAGCGCGGATCGGCCCGAGATTCACGAGACGATCGCGGCAATGCGTCGGCTGCTCGACCAATACGACGAGCGCATGATGGTCGGCGAGATCTACTTGCCGATCGAGCGACTGGTGACTTACTATGGCACCAACAGCTCGGGCACACACCTGCCGTTCAACTTCCAGCTGGTCGAGCTGCCATGGAACGCTCAGGAGATCGGCGCCGCAATCGCCGCCTACGAGGCCGCGCTGCCGGCCGACGGCTGGCCGAACTGGGTGCTCGGCAACCACGACAAGCACCGAATCGCCAGCCGGGTTGGGCCGCGCCAGGCGCGTGTGGCGGCGATACTGCTACTGACGCTGCGCGGCACGCCGACGATGTACTATGGCGATGAGATCGGCATGCACGATGTCGACATCCCGCCTGAGCTGGTGCAGGACCCGCAGGAAAAGGGCGTGCCAGGATTTGGCCTTGGCCGCGACCCAGAACGCACAGCAATGCAATGGGATGCCAGCGCCAACGCCGGCTTCACCAACGGTAATCCCTGGCTGCCAATCGCCGACGACTACGCGATCTTCAACGCCGAGGTCGAGCGCGACGACCCACACTCGATGCTGACGCTCTACCGCCAACTGATCGCGCTGCGCCGCGCGAACGCCGCGCTATCAGTCGGCGAATACACGCCAATCGCGACTCACGGCGATGTGTTGGCCTATGTGCGCGAGCGCGACGGGCAGCGCTTCGTGGTAGCGCTGAACTTTGGATCGGCGCAGCAGACGCTCGACTTGAGCGCGATCGGCAGCGGGCGGATCACACTCTCGACCGAGCTCGACCGCGCGGGCGATTCGGCCAGCGGCGCCCTGACGCTGCGCCCCGACGAAGGTGTGATTGTGGCGCTGGATTAGGGCACATCTGCAGAAGTTGCTATCTGGTTGATAGTCACCAGTAGGCAGTCGCCAGTCGCCAGTTGGGAACTAACTGGATACTGCATCCTGCCCCCTGCCTACTGGCGACTGAGTCCTGCCACCTGCTCGTGAGGTAGCCATGCCGCTAACAATTCGCATCGCCACGCCAGACGACGCCCCCGCGCTGGCGCACCTGAACGCGGCCTTCAATGGTGTCGATGAGCCGCCCGAGCAGCTCGCCGCATGCATGCCGGCGGTTCGCGACATCGAGACCGCGCTGCTGGCCGAACTCGACGGGGAGCTGGCCGGTTTCGCGTGCCTGCGGGTGGTGCCGTGCCTGCTGTATGCCGCGCCATACGCCGAGCTGACTGAGCTGTATGTTGAGCCGGCCTACCGGCGGCGCGGAGTCGGGCGGGCGTTGATTGCCGCTGCCGAGCGGCTGGCGCGCGAGCGCGCTGCAGAGGATGTGATTATCATGACCAGAATCAACAACGCGGCGGCACAGGCGCTGTACCGCACCATGGGCTACGACAGCTACGCCGTAGCGCTGCACCGGAAACTTGCGCCTGAGTCGTAACAGTATACCCAAGCCACAAAGATCACAGAGACCACAGAGATACGAGAAATATAACTCAGTGTTCTCTATGATCTCTGTGGCAATTATTCGTCGATTGCTATCAAGGAGATCCGCATGCTTCAGATCGAATCCGACCGGCTGCGTCTGGTCCCATGCTCGGTTGCGGTGGCGCAAGCAGCTATCGCCGATCGCGCCCAGCTCGCAGCCGCTCTGGGCATACGCGTGCCAGACGACTGGCCGGCCGAGGATTTGCGCGATTTCCTGCCGGCCTACGGGCAGATCGTCGGCGACGCGCTTGCGCGGGCCGGTTGGGGGATCTGGCTTATGCTTCAACCCGCCGAGCAGACGCTGATCGGCGATATTGGGTTCAAAGGCCCGCCCGACGCCACTGGCGCGGTCGAGATCGGCTACAGCGTCCTACCGGCGTTCCGCAGGCGCGGCTATGCCACCGAAGCCGCTCGGGCGCTCGTGGGCTGGGCGGCGGCGCAGCCAGGCGTGCGGCGCGTCACCGCCGAATGCCTCGCGGATAATAGCGCCTCGATCCGCGTGCTTGAGAAGGCTGGGCTGCGCCAGGTCGGGCGCGACGAGCATGGGCTGAAGTGGGTTGTCGCTGTGGAAAAATAGGGAAATATTTGACAATCCGGGCAATCACCTTTATATGATACCGAAGATCGTCGAGCGCAGAAGCTCAGGTACCGCCACCCGCTAGTGTGAGACTGAAAGCAGTAAGAATGCCATCCCGACAGCTTGCCCTGATTCATTTGACCCAGCAACCCCGCCAACCCGGTGAAGACCGGCCGCCACTACTCATCCTGCTGCACGGCTACGGCAGCAACGAGGCCGACTTGTATGGCCTGGCGCCCCACCTCGATCCGCGCTTCTTGATCGTGAGCGCCCGCGCGCCCTATACGCTGATGCACGGCAGCTACGCCTGGTTCGAGATCGACTGGACCGACACTGGTATGACGATCGACCCCAACCAGGCCGACGCAAGCCGAAGGCTGGTGATCGAGTTCATTGGCGCCGCCATCGGCGCGTACGGCGCCGACCCGAGGCGCGTGTACTTGTGTGGTTTCAGCCAGGGAGCGATCCTCGCGTCCAGCGTGGCGCTCACGATGCCCGAGCTGGTGGCCGGAGCCGTGCTGATGAGCGGGCGCGTGCCCGACGAGCTCAAGCCGCTGATCGCCCCGGCCGCGAGACTGGCAGGTAAGCCGTTCCTGGTAGTGCATGGCGTATACGATACCGTGCTGCCAATTCAGAACGGTCGCGCCAGCCGCGCGATTCTGGAGAAGCTGCCGATCGAATTGACCTACCGGGAGTACCCCATGGCCCACGAGGTCAGCGCCGAGAGCCTGGCAGATGTGACCGCCTGGCTGTCGGCGCGGCTGGATAAGGCCGAGGAGCGGCGGCTGTAGCGCTGCCGCCTTCGGCCATGGCTCTTCTTATGTCGAAGACTCATTGTCACGCCAGGTAGGCAAAATCGAACCCGCTGAAGCTTCCGAAGTTGTATAATCTACCCAGAATATTCTCGCAACCATTTTCATATCGATATCACAGCGACCCTGGCTCTCTCATACCATTTGAAAGCGTCGCATGTCGCAGCAGGATACGTTCTTACCACGTGTGACAGGCGACCTGATACTCGTGAAGCGGTATAACGCCGCTCCCAGCGATAGATGGAGGGCTTTCGTTCAGCGCGACACGATTCAGTCACGCCGATCTGTGGAGGGTTGGTGGCACTACCTGCGGTACGATAACTCGTCGAGCGATCATAGACAGGAGGTAGGTATGCGCACATTCCTGCGAATCATGCTACTACTGGCATTGGCCGGCGTGGGCGCCTTCGCGGCCGCACCGGCGCGCGCCCAAAATGCGGCCTGGCCCGCGGAATGCCAGCAGGGCGCACTGCCGAGCGGCGATCTAAGTTATCCGGCCGACCAGCAGATTCTGGTCTGCATCCCACAAAACTGGAATGGCGTACTCGTCGTGTATGCGCATGGATATGTCGCCCCACAGGCATCGCTTGCATTACCCATTGGCGAGCTTACGCTGTCGAACGGAAAAACGGTGCCCGAAGTTCTCCTTCCGCTGGGGTTTGCCTTCGCCACCACGAGCTATCACAAGAACGGGTACGCGATCGAGCAGGCTGGCAATGATATCAATGCGCTGGTCAGCTATGTGAAGGGATTTGCGCCGGTGCAGCGCGTGCTCATCGCCGGCGCATCCGAGGGCGGCCTGATCACGGCGATGCTCGTCGAGCGCTTCCCGGAGACCTACGCTGGCGGTCTGGCGCTGTGTGGGCCCGTCGGCGGCATGCCATACCAGACCAAGTACCTGGGTGACTTCCGGGTGGTATTCGATAGCTACTTCCCGAACGTGTTCGATTTTGGTGCGACCGACGTTCCGCTCGATGCCTACCAGTCTTGGGGTACCGAGTATGTCCCGGCAATATCCAACGCGATACTGACACATCCCCGTCAAACAAACGATCTCTTCCGCGTCACTCAGGCCGCCAGGAACCCGCTGGACCCGAGGAATTCAGCGGCTACCACAGCGATCACCGATCTTTACTACAGTGTCTGGGGAACGAATGATCTGATTGCTACGGCCGGAGGCCAGCCCTACGACAATCGCTCGACGATCTACCGTGGCTCCTCGAACGACCTCGCGCTGAACGCGAAGGTCGAGCGGGTGACGGGCAGCCCGGTGGCACAACAGTACATTGCCCAGTTCTACCAGACCACCGGACAGCTGCAGCGGCCGCTAGTGACGATGCACACACTGCTCGACCCGGCCGTGCCCTTCGCTCACGAGCTGATCTATGCCAACCTGACAGCGAATGCCGGCCAGCTTGGCAACCTGACGGTGCTGCCGGTGTTGCGCTACGGCCACTGCACATTTACGGCGGACGAGGTGCTCGGCGCGTTTGGCGTGCTGGTTGCGAAGGTGAGCGGCACGGCGCTGGCGGGCCTGCCCCAGCACTTCGATCTCGACCAGGCCCGCCGCGACTTCGTGCAGGCAGAGCGCGAGTTAGCACGGGCACATTAGTGCGCTTTCAGCGCGGATGCTAGGTCACCGGCCCAGTTTTCGACTTCAGGTGTTCCGACCCGCGAAGGTACGCGAAGAGACGCGAAAATAGGAGTTTTATTCGCATCTCTTCGCGTACCTTCGCGGATTCTTGACCGATGCGCTAAAACCAGGGAGTATGCAACTACGCCGAAGCTACCCCGCACGCGCCGTTCTTCGCTTGGCGGCGCGGCGCGTGCCGGCGCGCCGCTTGCTGGCCGGATTTGCAAGTGAATGCTCGTGTAACCCGCGCAAATTCAGCAGCGCCGCCAGGATCGCGCCGCCGCTGTCGAGCATGATGTCGGTGATCGTATCGGGTAATCCCGAGACGATCTGGCGCGGAGTAAAGAAGTCGGCCAGCCATTCGGTAACCTCCCACAACGCGCCCAGCGCGATCCCCAGGCTGGCAATCGTCAGCACAAATAGCACCCGATGGTTGTAGAAGCTCTCCATCAGCTCGCTATAGAGCATATAGCCGGTCGCAAGGGTGATCGCGAAGATCGTGTAGAAGTGGGCGATCTCATCATAGGGGCCGGGCTTGTTATACAGATTCCATGTCCAGCCGCCAGCGTTGATCAGCGCGGCGATCACAAAAATCAGATCAAACAATGTTGGCAGCTTGCGCTCAAACGCGACAAACAGATATGAGATCAGCAAGAAGCCGCCGAGTGTGGCGGCGGCCAGCCACTCACCCTGAATCAGAACGACCACAATGGCGATGGCGATCAGGCCCTGCCCGGCCCAGGCCGCCATGCGGTAACCTGGCCAATTCGTGCTCCACATACTGCCTCCCGATTCGACGAACGCGTTCGTATCGAGAGAAGCAAGTTGTGATCCCGCGATCCTAGCGCAATTGCAGATTGCAGATTGCAGACCTGTCCTGAGCGCAGTCGAAGGATTGCAGATTGACTCTAGCGTATACGAATCTGATACGGACAACGTCAGACCTATGGCCGATTGCCAAGCATGCGATATGCAGTAGAATAAAGGCGGTGAAGTAAACTGATGGAGTATCACATGACGATCGAGCGCAACATGCTCAGCGATCTGCCACTCGCCCTCCGCGACCCGCGAGGGTTGTTAGCCGTTGGGAGGCTGCGCATACCGCTGAAACGCTGATCGTATCGATCGGTTGCCGAGCTGAAAGTGTGGCCTTCCCATCCGGGAAGGTTTTTTGTTTATCAGGTAATAGGCTCAATCTACAATCGGGTACCCTTTGGGTGAATCTGCAATCTGCAATCTGCAATTGCACTAGAGGTATATCATGCGTTCCAAGAAAGAAACCCGCTCCCTTCTCCCTGGCGTGCGCCGCCTGCTGCGGTTGCTGGCCGATATGCACCCGATGGTTGTTGCCGTTTCACTAACCAGGGAGGCTAACTATGAGCGAGGTGTACAACCCAAGCGAGATTGAGGCGCGCTGGCAGACCGCGTGGTATCGCACCGGCATCTACGAGCCGGACATCCGCCGCGCCAAGCGCCCATACTATAACCTGATGATGTTTCCGTATCCGTCAGCGGCAGGTTTGCATATTGGAAATCTGTTCGCTTTCGTCGGAGCCGATATTCACGGGCGGTTCATGGCGATGAATGGCTACGACGTATTTGAACCGATCGGCTTCGATGCCTTCGGTATTCACAGCGAGAACTATGCGATCAAGCAAGGCATCAACCCAAGAATTTTGACCGCACGCAATGTCGAGCGGTTCCGTGAGACCCAGTTGAAGGTGAGCGGCAACCGCTACGACTGGTCGCACGAGGTAGATACGACCGACCCGCGTTACTACCGCTGGACGCAATGGATCTTCGTGCAACTGTTCAAGGCCGGGCTGGCCGAGCGCAAGCGCGCGGCGGTGAACTGGTGCCCAAGCTGTAAGACCGTGCTGGCCAATGAGCAAGTCATCGACGGGCTGTGCGAGCGATGTGACACTCCGGTAGTGCAGCGCGAGTTGGAGCAGTGGTTCTTCAAAATCACAAACTACGCCGACCGGCTTCTGGACCATCTGAATGATATGGACTGGTCCGAGGTCGTCAAGACCGCCCAGCGAAACTGGATCGGGCGCTCCGTGAATCCCGACGACGGAACGGTTCAGTATCACTTGCGCGACTGGTTGATATCGCGGCAGCGGTATTGGGGTCCGCCCATTCCGATTATCTATTGTGACACCTGCGGCACCATACCGGTGCCGGAAGACCAGTTGCCGGTCCTGTTGCCCGACGTGGAGGACTGGAAGCCCACCGGTACCGGTTCCTCACCGCTGGCGGCCATTCCGTCATTCGTCAACACCACCTGCCCGACCTGCGGAGGCTCGGCCCGGCGCGAGACCGATGTATCAGACAACTTCCTGGACAGCGCCTGGTACTTCCTGCGCTATCCGTCGACCGAGTTCGATGACCGGCCGTTCGACGCCGAGCTGACCGCGAAGTGGTTGCCCGTGGACATGTACATCGGTGGGCGCGAGCATTCAGTATTGCACCTGATGTATACGCGGTTCATCACCATGGCCTTGCACGACCTGGGGCACCTGCCGTTCGACGAGCCGTTCAAGCACTTCCGTGCTCATGGAACTATCACCAAGGACGGCGCGAAGATCAGCAAATCGCGCGGGAACATCATCAACCCGGACGAGTATATCGACACATGGGGTACGGACACGGTCCGCACCTACCTGATGTTCATGGGGCCGTATGACCAGGGCGGCGATTTCAGCGACCGGGGCATCTCGGGCGTGCGGCGCTTCCTGAACCGCGTCTGGAATCTGGTCGTGAAGCACGCCGATCGCTTGAGCCGCGAGACAGCGCCGGCCACGTACCGCCGGCGGCTGCACCAGGCCATTCAGAGCGTGACGGAGGACATCCGCGAGCTGGGATATAACACGGCAATTGCGGCCCTGATGGAATACATGAGCAGCATCCAGCAGCGTGACGAGCTGTACACGGAAGAGGTCCAGGGGTTGTTGCTGCTGCTGGCGCCGTTTGCTCCGCACATCGCCGAGGAGCTGTGGGAGCGGATCGGCAGGCCATACTCCATTCATCAGCAGGAATGGCCACCGGTGGATGCGGCCATGCTGAAGCGCGCGACTGAAACGATTGCCATCCAGATTAACGGTCGCACGCGGGCAACCATCGAGCTGCCGACTGATGCCGGACAGGAGGAGGCTGTGGAAGCCGCACGCCAGGTTGAGACAATCCAACGCTACCTGAACAGCTCAGCCATTCAGCGGGTCGTCTACGTTCGGGGGCGGATCATCAATCTGGTCATAGGCTGAAGCGCGGAACCTTTCTTGGCGACGCGGCGTCTCCCAATTACAAGAACGTTACGGGGGTACTCAGCATGCGAGCGATGATAACTATGAATAATCGAACTATTTTCGTCGCGATCGGGTTACTGATTGCGCTTGGGCTGGCATTCTGGCTGATACCGCTCCAGCTCTCTAGCGCGGCGCCAACCGACCTCGAAGGAAAAACCTGGAAGCTGACATCAATCAACGGCCAGCCGGCAGTGCCAGGCAGCCAAGCGACGATCATCTTCAATAATCGGAAGGTCGCCGGCTCGACGGGGGTCAACCAATTCGGAGGCAGCTACCGTGCCAGCGGCGCCAGCATCACGCTGTCGGACATTGCCTCAACCATGATGGCCAGCACCGACCCGGCACTCAATGCCCAGGAGCAGACGCTGCTGAGCGCACTGCAGGGGCAGATCACATATCGCGTCAGTGGCAACCAGCTCCAGCTCAGTTCAGGCGCGACAACATTGATCTACAATACGTAAGGCTTTACGCTTTTGACAAGGTTTGGTTGTCAGTTGTCAGTTGTCAGTACTGACGACTGACAACTGACAATTCCTTCAACGTATACGAGCGCCAGCTAGATCGCCCATTACCCATCACCTATCACCTATAAGCTATACAGCTCGCCAAACTTGCGGCGCAGGTAGCGAATATACGGCTCGAAACTCAGCGGGCCACCGGCCGCCCGCTCGACTAGCTCCGACGCGGTAAACACGCGACCATACTGGTACACATGCTCTTTCAGCCAGCCATGCAGCATGCCGAACTCGCCCGCCGCGATCTCGCCAGGGATGGCCGGATGCGCCCGAACGGCGGCCTCATAAAACTGCGCGCTTAGGATATTGCCGATCGTATAGCCTTGAAATGAGCCGCCGATCACGCCGGCGTACCAGTGCACATCCTGCATCACGCCGTCACGGTCGTCGGATGGGGCTGTGCCGAGGTCGGTTTGCATGCGTTCGTACCAGGCGTCGGGCAGGTCACGCACCTCGAGCGCGCCTTCCAGCAGCGCCAGCTCGAAGTCGAAGCGCATCATCACGTGTAGGTTATAGGTCACCTCGTCGGCCTCGACGCGAATCAGCGAGCGCTCGACCTTGTTAACCGCGCGGTAGAATGTGTCGAGGTCGACTTGGCCTAGCTGCGCTGGGAACGCCGCCTGGAGCTGCGGGTAGAAGTGCTGCCAGAAACCGCGGCTGCGCCCGACGATGTTTTCCCACAGGCGCGATTGGCTCTCGTGGACACCCGCCGATGTGCCGCCGGCCAACGGCGTACCCTCGAAATCGGGGCGAACGCCTTGCTCATACAGCGCGTGGCCAGCCTCGTGCAATGTGCCGAACAACCCTTGGCTCAGGTGGTGCTCGTCCACGCGCGTGGTGATGCGCACGTCGCCAAGCGAGAATTTGGTCATATACGGGTGATGCGTCAAATCTTGCCGCCCGCGCTCGAAGTCGTAGCCGTAGCGCTTGATCACCTCCACGCCAAATGCCAGCTGCTGATCCGCGGGATAGTGCTGCGTCAGGCAGGCATCGTCGGCGGCCGGCTGCGCGCTGATCGCCTGAACGATCGGCACCAACTGTGCGCGCAGGGCGCTGAAGAGCTCGCGCACTGTCGCGGCCTTCATACCATAGTCCGAGGCGTCGATCAGCGGGTCGGCGATATGCTCGTAGCCGGGGAAGAACTCGGCGTAGCGTCGACTCAGATCGAGCGTCTTCTCCAGCAGCGGACGCACAGCCGCGAAATCATTGGCCGGGCGCGCCTTGGCCCAAGCCTCATACGACTCGGCGCTATGCTGGTAGAATTCGGACATAAACTCGGATGGCACTTTGATCGCGCGCTCGTAGTCGCGCCGAGCTACCCGAATAAGGCTGGCATCGAACGAGTCATACGGCTGGCTTTCGGCATAGGAATGCAGCGCATCGAGCAGCTTGCCGATCGTTGGGTCGGTAAACTTGTCGTGCGCTAGGCGCCCGAGCGTCGCCAGCTGCCGGCCACGCGCCACAGCACCGCCGGGCGGCATATAGGTGGTCTGATCCCAACTTAACAGCGCCGCGGCTGACTCGAGATCGTTCACTTCAAGCAGGCGCGCCTTGAGTTCATTCAGTTTTGCTTGCACGTATGCCTCCCGCAGGTAGCTTTTCTGACGCGATAGTGTAACAGATTTTAGGATCGCGCGCGAAGGATAAGGGCCTATCAAAGAACATCTTTCCTTTTTGGCGATTGGAGATTAGAGATTGATCGCGGCATCGCAATTTCTCGTCTCCGAGCGCTTCGGTTTCTTATTTCTTAACAACCCCTAAGCTTTTTAAAGCAACCCCAGCCTGTTGAGATCGTCGACTGGCTCGCGGAACGAGCACGACCCGAAGGCGATCGCCAACCGCCGCGCCTGCGCGAGCTGCGCGTTGATCAGCCGGCGACCGCGCGAGCCCACGCCGTGATCGTCGAACTGAAATGCGGCCGGGTCGCGTTCCTGCAAGACATCGCGGGCCTCGCCCGGCGGCAGACCAGCCTGAAGAAACGCGGCGGTCAGAAACAGGTTCAGGTAGCCATACATTATACCCTGGGCGCTATTTGGCGCGTAGGTGAGCGGGTAGACCGCGCGGATTGGGTGGTGCAAACCTGCGGTGGCCTTGAACGGCAGCTAGACATGCCGCGACAAACCGCAGCAGATCGGCGGCGGGTGGGAATAGCGCGCTCAACCGCCACGCCGCCGCCGCGGCATGGCGCTGCAGTACCCGTTCGGCGGTGGGCTCGAACTCGGCCAAGCGCGCGATCGGCACGATCAGGCGAGCGAGCATCCAGCTGTTCGGATCCTCGCGATACAGCGCACAGTTGGCGACGGCCTGTTCCATTTCCAGCCCCGCCGGAGGGAATAGGCCGGCATAGTCGACGATCTCCGCAAGCAGGATGCGTATGGATTGCTTCAGCATAACGTACCTACTATTTCACTTGATCTATACGTCGCCATTCGGTAGTGCCTAGTGCGTAGGAATGCCAACTACGCACTACACGCTACGGGCTAATAAAAGATTGTTACCCATTCCCTGTGCTACCTTACCAATCTCGGTACTACTACAATCTGCCAGTAGTATACTGCTGCGCAGCGTAGAGGCAAATATACGAAGAAGAATGATCCATGTTTTGTGCATGACCGAGCCTGCGCGGGCGTGGTATTGGGACCGTTTCTTGAAATCATAGTGTTTGTTGTGTTTTATGGCGTTCTGTTGCATAAACCTGCCACTTCTGATATACTTCGCGTAAGCACATCGGTTCTACAATTACCGCGAGCCGCTTGATGCATCTGGTCGAACAACATCGAATTAATCGACACGATCCGCGTTTTGCCGCGATCGATGCTGCCGCATTCGCCTCGAAGAATCTCTACAACGCGACCAACTATGTGGTGCGCCAAGCCTACATCCTTCGTGCTGAACGCATCCGCTATTCGGCATTGGCTCGCCACATGCAAGCAACCGCGCCATACCGCGCCTTGCCCGCCAAGGTCGCTCAATGGGTGCTCAAACAGGTCTGTGCGGCCTGGGACAGCTACTTCGCGGCATTGTCCGCGTGGAAGGCTGACCCGTCGCGCTTTCTCGGACGCCCGCGGGTCCCGAAATACCTCCACAAGCACGGCCGTAACCTGCTGACCTATACACTACAAGCGATCAGCCGTCCGCCGCTGCGACAAGGCATCGTTCAGCCCTCTGGTTTGCCCATCCAAGTGCCAACCCAGCAGACCACCGTGCAGCAGGTGCGGATCGTGCCGCATGGCACCCACTACAGCGTGGAGGTCATCTACGACCAGTCGATCACCCCCGCTCTGCTCGATCCCGCGCTCGCGGCGGCCGTCGATATTGGGATCAATAACCTTGCGGCGCTAACTTCAAATCTGCCTGGCTTTGTGCCACGGCTGATTAACGGGCGTCCGCTCAAGGCGTTGAATCAGTTGTACAACAAGCGCCGCGCGCAGCTCCAGGCGCGCCTCCCACAGGGCCAGCACACCAGCCGCCGGCTGGAGGCGCTCACCGACAAGCGCAACCGCCGGATGAGTGACTACCTCCACAACGCCAGCCATGCCATCATTGCGCTGCTGGTGCAACATCGTATCGGCACGCTTATCATCGGTCACAACCCCAATTGGAAGCAGCGAGTCAACCTGGGGCGGCAAACCAACCAGACTTTCGTGTTCATTCCGCACGCCCGCTTCATCGCGATGCTCACCTACAAGGCGGAGTTGGTCGGTATCCACGTAATCGTGCGCGAGGAGGCTCATACCAGCAAGGTTTCGTTTTTCGACCATGAGAGGATCGAGCATCACGAACGGTATCAAGGGCGGCGTGTCCGCCGCGGGCTGTTCCGCACTGCGAGTGGCGGCTTGCTCAATGCCGACGTGAACGCGGCCTATAACATCCTGGTCAAAGCAGCGCCCGAAGCGTTTGGGTTAGGGCGTCGCGGCTGTGTAGTCCAGCCGGTGTGGCTGGAGTTGCCCAATCGCACCTCCCGCGGCACGAATCCTGCCCTGGTGTCATAAAACGCTAGCTGTAGGGATACTATACGCCTTGCTACGAAATCGCCATCGAGCGTTTGGACTGTTAAAAAGGTGTGACTATGGAGAATCCGAAACTGACTTCTGATCGCGCTGAACGAATCATCAACACCCTGCGCGATAACCCCGGCGTGGAGATGACGCTCGGCGACATTGCCGACGCAACCGGAATACCAATCGCCGATCTGGGTGCCTATCTAGAGGATCTAACCGATCGCGATATGCTGCTGAGGCGCACCACCGACGACGGCTTCGACGTGTATACCTTCCCGGTCGCTTTCCAGCGCGGCTCGACTGGCGTGGATGAGCGCTAGTTCAGCTTACCCGGTGGCCCGCGCAATCACATCCTCGACGCCCATGCCGTAGATTTGTGGAGGCGTCACGCCCATGAGCGTTAAGTAGACCGCCAGCTGGCTGCGGTGATGCACTTCATGCTCCACCATCGCCATCAGCCAGCGCCACACCTTGATCGGCGGTCCCTCGCCGAGGGCGGGCCGCAGCTGCGATAACTCGCCGTCCGGTACCTGGCGTAAGCGTTCCATTGCACGTGCGTGGCCCGCTTCGAGTTCTGCGAGCATCGCCTGCACTGTCGCGGCTGGGTCGCGGGTATGCCCAGGATACTGCCATCGGCCCGCCACGATCAGGCCGACATACATCTGCTCGGCCGCTGCGATGTGGCGAACAATATCTCCACAGGTCAACTCCACCGGCGCAGGCCGCCACTCGAACTGATCTTCCGGAACGGTGTGAATGTAGTTCAGAGTTCGGCGCCGGATACTCTCGAAATAGCTGATGAAGCTGGTTACATCTTGAATCATTGTCAGCACTCTTGCAATCTGCAATCTGCAATTGCATTAGGGCGTCGCGACGGCGCGTGGTGCCGGCGGAGCGATCGCGGCCTGGCGCAGCGTGGCCAGCAAGAACGCGTCGATCTGGCCATCGCGCAGCACGGCCGCGACATCGGGCACGCGCGCGCCGGTGCGTGGGTCGCGCACAGCCCGGTGGCGGCCCTGGCTGTTGTACACCCGCGCGACCGCGTCGGTCTCGAGGTCGCCGCTCGCGCCGCTGAGTGCCAACCGAACTAGCGCGGCATACAGCGCGGTCGGATCGTCGCCGTCGGGCATGTCGGTGGCCGGCAGCACGGTGACGCGCGCCAGATCGCGCTGGCGATCTTCGGCCGGCCCACTCAGCAGCTTGTGCAGCCCGGCCTCGCCGCGCAGAAACTCGTAGACGTTGCTGCCGCGCACGTACAGCGCTGGCGCGGCAGAGCTGGCCGGCCGGCCGTCTCGACCGCGCCGATCGCCCTCGCCGTGCGGGTCGATCACCGTGTATTCGTAGCCCTTGCGCGCGGCCCAGGCGGTGTACATCGCCAGCAGCTGTGCGGCCCACTCGTCGCTATTGCGGCCGAGCGGCGCAATCTTGAGCAGCGCCTGGTCGTGGCCTTCGCCCGCACCCGCACCGGCCAGCTCCATTTGGAGATAGGCAAACTCGGCCTCCAGCCGCTCGGCATCGCGGGCCAGCTCGGGAATGCCGCGCCGGTCGCGCCGCACGCGGATCTGGCGGCCCTTCTCTTCGAGGTACTCAGCGCGCTCGTACAAGTCGTCGAAGCGCTTCAGCACGCGCTCCAAATGATACACGCGGCTCAGCACTTCGCGCGCCGCGGCGGGCGCGTCCCAGAAGGTCGGCTCGACCGTGCGCCGCAGCAGCGCCGAAACCTCGCGGCGCAGCCCTTTCACCACCGGGCCGGCCGATTCGTCGGCGGTGCGCTCGCGCAGCTCGCGGATTGCGCGCAGCAGCGCGGCCAGGTCGGTCTCGAGCCGCCGGTCGGGTGCGGCTGGCTGGGCGCTGGCTTGCGGCTGCAAAGCCTCGGCTGGCTCCTCGGGAATATCGAGCGAGAGCAGGCCGAGCTGAATCTGGCCATCACGCACGCCGAAGCGCAGCAGGTGGCCCGCGCCGGGATCGCGCTCGACCACCAGGCGCGCCAGCGGCAGGATGACCATGCGCTCGATCTCGCGCTGAAGCGGCCGCGCGCCATAGAGCGGGTGAAAGCCCTGCGCCAACAGCCGCTCGATCACCGCATCGTCCATCTCGACCAGCAGATTGCGCCGCACGACCCCTTCGCGCATCAGCAGCTTGCCAAGCTCGCGCCGGGTGATCAGCCGCATTGCGTCGAGCGTGAGCGGGCGAAACGTGACGATCCGGTCGATCCGGTTGAAGAACTCCGGCCGGAAGAACTGCTCGGCCTGCTTGGTGAAGTGCACGCGCAGGCGCTCGTCGCTGGCGGCCTGCGCGTCGCGCCCGGTCGCGCCGAAACCGATATCGTGCATCTCGCGACGGCTGGCGCCCAGGTTCGAGGTCATAATGATGATCGCGTTGCGGAAATCGGCAGTACGGCCGCTCGCGTCGGTCAGCCGGCCCTCGCCCAGCACGCCCAGCAGCGCGTCGAACACCTCGCGATGGGCCTTTTCCAGCTCATCGAACAGCACCACACAGAACGGCTGCTCGCGCACCCGGCGGGTCAGCTCGCCCTCGCTATCGGTTTTCCATGCGGTGCCGATCAGCCGGGGCAGCGCGTCGGCCGCAGCATACTCGCTCATATCGAAGCGAATCATGCGGTCGCGGCTGCCGAACAGGAACTCGGCCAGCACCTTGGCGAGCTCGGTCTTGCCCACGCCGGTCGGCCCGACGAAGAAGAAGCTGCCGAGCGGCTTATTCGGGTCGTTCAGGCTGGCCTTGATCACCGTGATCAGGTCGACCATCGCCCCGACGGCGTCGGGCTGGCCGAGCAGGCGCTCCTCGAAGTAGCCGCGCACCTCGGGCACGCGCATCGCCAATTCATCAGAAACGATCAACGCTGGCAGGCCAGTCGCGCGCGTGAAACTCGCGATCGCATCGTTGCGGCTGAGCGTACGCAGCACCGCGCTGCGCTCCTGGCCGGGCAGCGCGTCGCGCACCATTTCCGCCAGGAAGCGCACCGCTTTGCCAGGGAATGCGCGGTAGGGCATGAAACGACGAGTCAAGTTCAGTGCCGCCGTCGTCGCGGCCGGGTGAATGCTGACATTGCGCGCGGCCTCCAGTCGGCGCGCCGTGGCATGGACGATCGCCAGCGTGTCGGCCTCGTCGGTCTCGCTCACGTCGATGCGGCGAAAGGCGTTCATAAAGCTCGGCTCAACCTTCAGACCGGCGTCGAAGCCTTCCTGGGCGCACTCGCAGATGATCGTAAGTTCACCGCTCTCCATGTATGGGCGCAGAAAGCGACCCATGTTGTTGTCGCTGCCGCTCCAGCGCCCGGCATCGAGAATCTCGTTCGGATCGGCCATATACAAAATCTGGCGGCCCTTGCGCACCTGGCCGATCAGCTTATGAGTGCGGCCCTGCCACTCGCCGGTATACTTCATGCCGGCGATCAGATTGTTGGCGGTCACGAACCAAACCTCGCGGCCTTTGAGCGTGGCCGGCACATTCCCGGCGCGGATACGCTCGACCAACTCGTGCAGTATTGCCGTCTTGCCCACATCGGCGCGGCCAACCAGAATCACGCTGTTCAGGCGATCGGCCGCCAGCGTGGTAATCAGCTGCTCGACCAGCGCCTCGCGGCGATCGGCGTGGCCGAGACGCCCGCGCGCGGCCTGCTCGGTCAGATTCAGGCCGCACAGCGCCAGCACATTTTCCTGGTTATGCGTGTTGGCGAGCTCGGCGTCGGGCTCGGCCACTTCAGGCACTGTGATGATGAGCACCTCCAGCGCCTCTGGCCCGTCCAGGTCGGCCTCGACGATCGCCGGCGACTTCCACTTGCGCATATGGTGCAGCAGCGCGGCGCGGGTCTGCTCCTCGAGCTGGGCCGGATCGTTCACCACCAGGTGAAAGCCCTCGATCCGCGGCGCGGTGACTATGATGTAGCGCGCATTGCGGGCCACCTGCGTATTGGTGACCAGCACATTGACGGTGATCGGGATGGGCGTCTGCGGGCCTTTGCCCTTCGGCGCAACCTCGAGCGCGACTGGGCGCAGCTCCTGGTGCTCCTGGAACATCAGCTTGTCCCAGCCGCGCCGACCGACATCCTTCAGGTGCTCGGCCAGTTGATTCTGAATATCTTGCAGCGCCGCATCTCGCGTCTCGGCATACGCCGAGATCGAGGGCGCCGCCGGCACCAGCATGGTCCAGGCGCCATAACTATGCTGCTGCACAAAAAGACGAAATCGCATCTGCATAGGGTGGAGTATAGCGAGAAGGGCGCGGGGCGTCAACCGCGAGTCATTCGCCTTAACACTGTACCACAATAGACACCAAATAGACACCTTCTCATATCTATCTTTTCCCGGTTAACGGATTATAATCGGGTCGTGAATACTGGAGCATCTGAATAGGTACACGTTCATACAGATCAGGCTATGAAGGGCGAAGAAACCGCTGCGGAGCGCGACATCCACATGCGACGGAACCAGGCATTGCCGCAATCACGTCACAAGGTTAGCAGGCTGCCACGCGCCAGACTCAGGCTGCAACAGCTTTGGCCAACAGCCGCCACATTGCGAACTAAAACACTAGTGATTCTCACAGCCACGCTGGCTGGCCTGCTGGTGATCGTGTACATCCCATTGCGCTTCATCCTGCTCGAGAGCTTTATCGCGCTGGAACAGCAGAGCATCCAGCAGAACGTCGCGCGCGCGATGAACGCAGTCTCCGATGACATCGCAACACTCGACCGGACAACGCTCGACTACGCCGGCTGGGACGATACCTACGCATTCATGGCCGATCGAAACCAGGAATACCTTGAAAATTATGTCGATACCACTTTCAGTTCCAACCAGCTGAACTTAGTGCTGATCGTGAACAACGACGGCCAGAGCATCTTCGCCAAGGCCTTCGACCTGAGCACACAGCACGCGATCGCACCCCCGGAACGCCTGCTCACGTTCCATCCCGATGATCGGCTCCTGCGCCACTCCGACGCGCAGGGCAGCATCACGGGAGTGATTGTGCTGCCCGAAGGCCCGATGCTCGTCGCAGCGCGCCCGATTCTAACCAGCAGTTACGCCGGCCCGGCCCGCGGAACGCTGATCATGGGCCGGGCGCTCGACGCTGCCGAGATCCAGCACCTGGCGGAAACGACTCGCCTTTCGCTGAGCATCTACTCTTTCACTGATCCGCAGCTCCCCGACGATGTTCGCTCAGCGCGCGAGCGCCTGGTGCAGGACACATCGACCGATGTGCGCGCGCTGAGCGAGCAGGCGATCGCCGGCTACACTTCGATCAAGGATGTCTATGACAATCCGGCGCTGGTCGTGCGAGTCCAATTGACGCGCAGAATCTACCAGCAGGGACAGACCAGCATCCGCTATTTCGCCCTGTCGCTGCTGGTGGCCGGGCTTGTGTTCGGTATCGTGGTGGTGGCGCTGTTCGAGCGAGCCGTACTCTCGCGGATGGCGCGGCTCGAAGGTGATGCGCGCCATATTGGCGCGAGCGGTGACCAATCGGCACGTGTCTCTGTGCAGGGTACTGATGAACTAGCCCGGCTGGCCAGCGGAGTCAACGGCATGCTCGACGCGCTGGAGCGAGCGCAGCAAGACCGCCGGGAGGCCGAAGAGGAACGCGCCCGCATCCAGGAAGAGTTCATCCGTGCCCGCGAGCACATGGTTCAGATGGCAGTCCATGATCTGAAAAATCCGCTGACGGCGATTTCCGGGTTCCTCCAGGCGCTGCGTGCGACAGAGCTGAAGCCGGAACAGCTCATGTTGGCCGAAGGCGCATCTGGTAGCACGGCCAGCATGTCGAGCCTCGTCGAGACGTTTCTCGGTGTCGCCCAACTGCAAGAGGGCCGGCTTTCGATCCACACGGAGTCGTGCGACATCGTTGCGCTGTTCAAGGGATGCGCCCGCGAGTTGTCTATCTGGGCCGAGGAAGACCACAAGCAGATCGCGATTGCGGTTTCCGAGCCCTTCCCCAACCTGCTTGTGGACACCGGCCTGATGCGGCGGATCATATTGAACCTGTTGTCGAATGCGATCAAGCATACGTCAGCCGGAACGTCGATCACACTCGGCGCTGACATTGCCGATGGCCACGCGCGGCTGTGGGTGCAAGATACCGGCGCGGGCATTTCGGCAGACATGCAGAGCCGGCTCTTCGAGCGCTTCAGCACCGAACACCGACCACAGCAGCGCCAGAGCAGCACCGGCCTGGGGCTCGCGTTCTGCAAGCTCGCGGCTGAAGCACATGGGGGCACGATCGAACTGGACAGCGGGCCAGGACAGGGGACCAAGTTCATCGTCGTGCTGCCGCTCCAGGGCAACCCCGCCCCGACTGTGGAATAGTGGTATCATGTAGCCTGCACAATCCTCAGGAGCACCTACATGATAATCGACAATACGCTCAAGACCGATATCTCGCCGGCTTACCGCGCCGCGCTTGAGGGCGCCGCACTGCACGACGAGGCCCCCTCCGGCCGGATCTTTCTGCGTGGGCGCGACCGAGCGGCGCTGCTGCACCGGCTTTCGACCAACGACATTGAACGGCTGCTGCCAGGCCAGGGCGCGCGCACGGTGCTGACGACGCCGATCGGGCGAATTATCGACCTGCTGACGGTCCATGCGCTCGACGACGGGCTGCTACTCGTCACCGGGCCGGGCCAGGGCGGCCCGGTCTGGAGTCATCTGAAGAAAAATATCTTCTTCAACGATCAGGCCACGCTGGAGGCGGCCGGGCGCTCGCATGGCCAGTTCGCGCTCTATGGCCCTTCCGCCGCGCCCTTGCTTGCCGAGCTGGCCGGCGCGGCGCTGGATGAGCTGCCGCTGCACCATACAGCAACCGTCGAGCTGGCCGGCGGGCCGGTGTTGGTCGCCGCGCGCCCGCCGATCGGCGGGCCAAGCTTCACGCTGTATCCACCGGCCGACCGGCTTGAAGCGGTAGGCGGCGCGTTGGCCGCGGCAGGCGCCATGCCGCTCGACGATACCACGTTCGATGTACTACGCATCGAGCAGGGCTACGCCGCAACCGGGCACGAGCTGAGCCAGGAATACATCCCGCTGGAAACCGGCCTGCTCGACGCGGTCAGCTTCACCAAAGGGTGTTACGTGGGCCAGGAGATCATCGCACGGATGGAAAGCCGCGGCCGGTTGGCCAAGCAGCTGCGCGGGCTGCGCTTGAAGACTGACCCTTCGGCGCCGCGGTTCCCGAGCTCGACGAGGGGCAGGGCAGGCGATCGACGACCAACGACCGACGATCAGCCGGTGGTCGGTGGTCGGTGGTCGGTGGTCGCTCCAGCCAAGCTTGAAGTTGAAGGTAAGGACGCCGGCGACCTGACGAGCGTTGCGCCTTCGCCGCGCTTCGGCCCGATCGCGCTGGCCTATGTACGCACCGCTCACGCCGAGCCCGGCGGCACCGTCGGCATCGCCGGCAGCGACGTGCGCGGCGAGGTGGTCGAGCTGCCGTTCTGATGCAAATGCAGCATTATGATGCAGCCGTTGAACGCTCCAGTTATACCTGCACGCTTCTGGGAACGCGCCAATACACACCATTTTCGCGTTGCATCAGCTTGTTGCCGATTAGTTCTCGCCGTAACGTCGCCGTATCGGGATGGTAGCGCTTAATAATCGCGTTGACTTCTGCCTCGGGATAGCGAACGCCTTCTTCATATTGGGTAGCCAGCCAGTTGAGAATGACATCTCGTTTCTTGCGCGTCTCAGGGATTTTGGTCAATTGATCGCCGATAAGATAGGTTTGCAACACCTTACGCTCCCATGGTTCGCCAACCACACTCTCCGCAATTGAGGCGACCTGTTCTGGCGTGAAGAGATCTTGGTTGAGGCGTTGCAGTGTCTCGCGTTTGAGACGGTAGCGATGGGTTGTTCCCTCAGCCCGCATCTGCACGAGATCAAGCTCCTGCAGCTTGGATAAATGGTGTGAGACGGTTGGCTCCTTGAGATCCAGGAGTTCGGCAAGCTCGCCAACGCTATACTCACGGTCGGCCAACAGACCAAGCATTTTGAGCCGGCTTTCGTGTGCGAGCGCCTTCAGGAACTGTAACAAGGTTTGAAAGGCTTGGGGTTCCATGGGACATTCCTTCGATTAACATCTAATTCGATACTCGTCTAATGAGAAGTATATCAAAGAATAGAATGGAATGCAAGATCTTTGTGACCACTCGCAAAGGATATGAGGCATGACCAACGAAAAGGCGCATCCAGTTGCTGCCAAGGCCAATCTCGACAGATTGACAGCCTCTTTCTTTCGAGCTGTCTCGTTCGAGCAAGGAGAGCAGCCGCCGTATGGCGAGCTGTATAACCTGTTCATCGAACGCGGGCTCCTGATCAAGAACAGCGTAGCGACACCCGAGGTCTCCAGTGTCAGCCAGTTCATCGAACCGCGCGAGAAACTGGTCAATTCGGGCGAGCTGACGTCTTTCAAGGAAATCGAGCTTGCCGAGATCACCGAGATATTCGGAAACGTGGCGCATCGCTTCAGCACGTACGAGAAGTCCGGCACGATGAATGGCACGCCGTTTAGTGCGAGAGGCATCATCTCAACGCAGTTCATCGTGACACCGGGCGGTTGGAAGATCAGCGCTATGGCCTGGGACGACGAGCGGCCAGGGCTCACAATCCCCGATCGCTATGCGCCGGCCAAGCCAAGTGCATAGCAAGCTTCGCTTCGGCAGCATGATACCGATGTTGACTAGTGGAGTCAGGCTTCAGCCGGATTGTTGGCAACCACACTCGGCTAAAAGCCCGGCTCCGAAAACCCGTGAGGATTTCTGTGGTCGACCACTAGAGCGTCGGTCAAGTATTAATCTCACGCAAAGCCGCCAAGCTCGCGAAGGCATCAGAAAGCGTTTTCTTTGCGTCGCCGGGCACCCACACCGGGTACCCTTTGGGTGAGGGTACCCGGTGTGGGCACCCGGCGGCTTTGCGTGAGCGAATCTGGGATACCTGACCGGGACTCTAGGCCGGCTTGAAGAGATCGAGCGGCAGCTCCACACCGCGCTGCCGTAGTAGTGTCAGGAACGCCGGCAGCTGGCCGGTGGCGCTGAAGCGACCGTTGTCGTGCTGCTCGGCATCGCGCGGCCCCTCGACAAACGAAAACAGATCTTGCAGCACGATCACCTCGCGCTCCATGCGCTGCACCTCGGCGATCTGCGTCAGGCGGCGGCGGCCATCGGCCAAGCGTGTGACTTGAATGATCAGGTTGAGCGCACTGGCGACTTGCTCGCGCAGATTGATCAGTGGAATCGATGGGTTGGACGAGGTGGCCATGATCTCCAGCCGCGCCAACGCGTCGCGCGGGCTGCTGGCGTGGATCGTGGCCATGCTGCCGTCGTGGCCATTGTTGATCGCCTGGATCAGCGGCCATACTTCGGCGCCGCGCAGCTCGCCGATGATCAAGCGCTCGGGGTACATCCGCAGCGCCTGCAGCACGAGATCGCGCAGCGTGATCGCACCGCGCCCCTCAAGGTTCGGCGGGCGCGTCTCCAATCGCACCACTCGGCGCTGTTTCAACACCAGCTCGTTGGTCTCCTCGACGGTGATGATCCGCTCGTCGGCAGGGATCATCTCGCAAAGCAAATTCATGTAGGTCGTCTTGCCCGAGGCGCTATTGCCCGCGAGCAAGATATTCATGCGCCCAGCCACGCAGCCGCGCAAAAATGTGACGATCGCTTCGTTCCAGGAGCCCAGGCGTACTAGGTCGTCGGCATTGAGCGTATTCTTTCTGGCTTTGCTGATCACCAGCGCCGGGCCATCGAGGGCGATCGGCGAACAGACCGCGCTGATCCGCGAGCTGTCGAACAGGCGCGCCTCGAGCAGCGGATGTGACTCGTCGAAGCGATGACCGAGCGACGCGGCAAGCGCCCGAATCACTTCGACAAGCTGCTGCTCGTCGTCGAAGCGGGCGTCGAGATCCTCGAGCTTGCCGTCGCGCACGATCGAGATCCGGCCGGGGCCATCCACAAAGATCTCGGTGATCTGCGGGTCGGCCAACAGCGGCTCCAGCGGCCCAACGTTTGGCGCGATAACATATTGGTCGTTCATGGCGATCCTCCGTGCTTATCTGGGCGCTCGATGCGCCCAATTTGATGTGCCTATCGTCGCAGATCGGCGGGGTGTGCAGAACCGGCAAATGACCAGATCACACCTGGTTATTTAACCAGGATCGCCAGGCCGACGCACCCAGCCATGGCGCTGCGCGGCGAGCACGGCCTCGGTGCGCGAGGCTACGCCGAGCTTAGAATAAAGGTTATCGAGGTGGAAGTTGATCGTGCGCGGGCTCACGCCGAGCGCGGCGGCGATCGCTTTATTACTCAGCCCCTCGGCCAGCCGCCGGAGCACCTCCAACTCGCGCGGCGTCATCTCGGCCGGTGGCGCGACGGCAACAGCGGCAACCAGCTGCAAGCCGCCATGCGGGCCTACGCCGGTCGCAATGCTGCCCCCGAGCTGCTCGATCCGCCGCCGCGCGCCGAGCAGTGTGTCGAGGCCAAGATCGGCATCGCCATCATCGGTGAGCGTAACGACTAGGCGCTCATCGCGGCGCTCGAGGCGGATGGAGATTTGCGTAGACCGCGCATGCACAATCGCGCGCTCGATCGCATCTTGGGCCAGCCGAAACAGCGCTAACTCAACGGGACGGGAGGGACGGTCGCGCAGTCGCTCGGCCATGAGGCCAACCTGAAGACCATGAGTCCGGCGCGCTTGGCTTGCCAGCATATCTAGGGCCGGCTCCAGCCCCAGCTCATCCAGCACAATCGGGCGCAACGACTCCTCGAGATCGCGCGCCTGTTGGAGCACCTGGCGCGCCAGGCTGCCCAACACCGCCAACGCTAGGCGGGTCGGCTGGTGCGCGCCGAGGGTTTGCTCGTAGGCGTTCGTCTGCGCGAGCAATAGATTCAGCGGCTCGACCACGCCGCTCTGCAGCAGCCGGGCCAGCCGGCGGCGCTCGGCCTCGGCGTGATCCGCCGATAGTATGTCATCATCTTGCGGCGCAAGATTCTGCGGGCGCTGGTTTTCGGGCATCACCACCTCTGCTGATGAGATGCGTGTATCGGCTCATTATATGCGTGTTTTCGCGTGGTATTATTTCATCGTGGCAGCATGCGGTTGTGGGCGCCAACCTGCCGCCAATCGCCACGACAGCCGGCATCTTGTGAGCAGAGGAGCCGCACAATGAAACGTTCTTTCACCATCATACTCCTGGCGCTGATGGTGATCGCGGCAATGCCAAATAGTGCTGTGGCCGGCGAGCCCCAGCGCACATCATTGCGCATTGGTGAAGGCTGCAGGTGCTGGCACACAACTTGCCTGTATGTATGGCGGTGCGAGCGGCTCGTATGCTGATACCTTGTCTGATGGCTGATCAAGAGAGGGCCTATGGATGCGGCTAGCACCGACCGACGAATCGCAGTCGTCATGATTACGCACAACCGGCGCGCAGAAGTGCTGCGATCGCTAAGGCACTTCAGCAGCATGCCAGAGCAGCCGCGGATTGTGCTGGTCGACAACGGCTCGACCGACGATACGGCCTCTGCCGTGGCGCGGCAATTCCCGCAAGTCGAAATTCTCGATGCGGGCGGCAATATTGGTGCGGCCGGGCGTACGCTGGGCGTGCGCCATGTCGATACGCCGTACGTCGCTTTGTGCGACGACGACACCTGGTGGAATCCTGGAGATCTTGGCCGCGCGGCCGACCTAATGGACGCTCACCCACGCCTGGCGATCATCACCGCGCGCGTGCTGATCGGCCCCGAGGAGCGCCCCGACCCGGCGTGCCGGATCATGGAGCAGAGCCCACTACCCCGCCAGCCAGGCATGCCCGGCCCATCGCTGCTAGGCTTCTTGGCGGGCGCCTCGGTAGTGCGCCGCTCGGCGTTCCTGGAGGCCGGCGGCTTCGCGCCGCACCTGTTCATCGGCGGCGAGGAAGAACTGCTGGCCACCGACCTGGCCGCCGCCGGCTGGTGGCTGTGCTACGTACCTGAGTTAACCGTCCATCACTATCCGTCGCGGCAGCGCGATCGACCCGCCCGCCGGTCGCAATTGGTGCGTAACGGGCTGTGGTTTGCCTGGATGCGCCGGCCGCTGGCTGGTGCGCTGCGGCGCACACTCGCGTTGGCGCATGCAGCAACACGCGATCAGGACGCGCTGCATGGGTTCGCCAGCGCGCTGCCCGGTCTCCCATGGGCGTTGAGCCAACGGCGCGTGGTACCGCCCGAGATCGAGCGCGGCCTGCGCCAGATCGAGCTACATGGTTGAGCGCCACGCAATCAGTATCGTGCAATGTTCTTTGATCTCGATATCAAAGGCGACCGATTGCCGCCGAAAACTGTCTGCCTGACCTACGACGACGGCCCGGGCGAAATCGACAGGCCGGGGCCAGGGCCACGTACCAGCGCGCTGGGGCGCTATTTATTCGAGCAAGGCATCGCGGCAACGTTTTTCGTGCTCGGGCGCCATGTCGAAGCGCATCCGGGCCTGCTCCCGCAGTTACACAGCTGGGGGCATCTGATCGGCAACCATACCTATAGCCATCCCGGCCTGGTGGCGCTGGCAGTCGACGGCGGCGACGTCGTCGGCGAGATCGCCAAGACCGACGCGCTGATCCGCGCCGCTGTATCGGGCCCGGTCACGTTTCTGCGCGCGCCGTACGGCAACTGGCGTGAAAAGGTTGCGCCCGGATCCGACACCGATAAACGCACCTCGATCGTCGCCGAGATTTTGAACCGCAGCGGTCGCTTCCCGCACTACGTCGGCCCGATCAACTGGGACATCTCGTCGCTCGACTGGGAGTTCTGGGAGCGCGGCGACCCAGCCGAGCGCTGCGCGGCAGCGCTGCTGGAGAAGGTCGAGCGGATCGGCCGCGGTATCATTCTGATGCACGACAGCTCCGACGACCCGGCGATAGGGGCTAACAATCGCACCGCCGAGGTGACGCAGCTGCTCGTCGTGGCGCTGAAGCAGCGCGGCTACCGCTTCGTGCGCCTCGACCAGATCCCGCAGGTGCAGTCGGCCATGCGCATCGCGAACTGATCGCCTTGCAATCGCTGGCAGGCCACTTCCTGGTGCGCGCCGACGATGATATCATTGGCGTTGGCCGGATCTGCTGACGACAACATAGCTAGATCGACTCCACCTCCCAAACGATCTTGTGGAATACCGGAACGACGCGGAGCGGACTACAACGCCCTGTCGGCTGAGGTCGCCATAAAGCGTATATAGTCTGTTCTTCGTAGGATGAAACGCTCAGATGTATTGCATTATCTGGCATAATCTTGTAAAATGCTGATATACAAGATACGAGGAGATATCCTATGCAAACAGCGGTGACGAAACGAGGACAAACCGTCATCCCGGCCGCCATTCGGAAACGCTATCACATTGAGGATGGTGATTCATTGGTCTGGCTCGACGATGGAGCAAGTATTCGGGTTGTGCCGATCGCCCGAGACCCGATTCAGGCCCTGCGAGGCAGCGGGCGTGGTGAGCACTTGGTGGAAGCATTACTGGCGGTCCGCGCGGAGGACCGTACTCATGACTCCTAAGCCGATCCTGTTGGATACCTCCGCTCTCTTGACACTCATCGAAGACGAGGCCGGGGCGGCGCGGGTGGAGCAGGTGTTACGCGATGGGGCAGCGATCATCGTGTGGACGAGTCTTTTGGAAGTGGTGTATGTGACGCAACAAGAACGTGGGGTATCGGAGGCGGAGCGGCGTTATGCCTTGTTGAAGGTATTGCCGGTCACATTGCTTTGGACCATGGACGAACCGATTCTCTTAATCGCTGCGCGCTTCAAAGCGACTTATCGGGTCTCGTTTGCCGATGCGATCATTGCGGCGTATGCCGCGTACCATCAAGCAATTCTCCTGCATAAAGATCCCCAATTCGAGGCCTTGGCCAACGCGGTGGATGTCGAAGCGTTGCCATATAAAACGGCCAGAACGTAACATATCGCCGCGCGGAGGTCAAGGACTGGAGACTAAACACTCGTCTCCAGTCCTTGATCTCCTAGCCGAAAAACCGTGCCGATCAAGTGCTCCGACGCTTATTTGTCGACATTGTCCTTATCGTAGACGGTAAACGGTCCCATGACGATCCGCAGGCCCTTATCGCGGGTCGGGTCCTTCTCGATCGTGTAGGTGCCCAGCCGCCCGGCCTCGAATGTCTCGCCGGCCTCGCCCTTGATTGTGCCGGTCGACAAGAGGTAGGTCACATAATATGTGAGATACCCCAGGTCCTTGAAGCTCCAGAGTGCGAACTGGGGCGCGCAACCGTTCTTGGTATAGCTGGCCATCTCGGCCGGTAAGCCCAACCCCGACACCTTGACCTTGTCGCACAAGCCCTCGTCCTGCATCGCCTTGGCCGCCGCAGCGATCCCTACCGTCGTCGGCGCCATTATCAGCTTCATGTCCGGGTACTTGTCGACCAGCGCCAGCGCCTGCTTATAGCTCGTCTCGCTCTGGTCGTTGCCATACACCACGTCCAGCAACTCCAGCTTGCTGTACTTGGCGTCCTTCAAGGCATCCTTCATCGCCGCGATCCAGGCGTTCTGATTGGCCGCATCCGGCGAGGCCGACAGCACCGCGAACTTACCGCCATCCGCGCCCAGGATGTTCAGCGCCATATCGGCCATCACCGTGCCGGTCTCCTTGAAGTCGACCTGCGCCACGAAGATCGACTCGCCATCGGCCGAAGGGATGGGCGAGTCCCAGCTGACCACCTTGATGCCGGCGTCGGCGGCAGCCTTGGCGGCAGGCGCAATCTGGTCGCCAGCGTTGTTGGAGATCATCACGGCGTTGACGCCTTGGGTCTTAGCGGTGGTCACAATCTCGATCTGGCCAGCGACACTGTTCTCGGCGGTCGGACCGGTGAAGTTGAGCTTCTCGGGGTTCTGCAGCTCCTTAGCGGCTTCCTCGGCGCCGTCGTGCGCCTGGTCGAACACCGCGATACCCAAGAACTTGGGCAGCAGAATCATCTTTACCGCCTTGCCGGGCGTCGCCTTGACAGCGCTGCCTGCGGCCGGTGCGGAAGTGGCAGCGGCGGCCTCAGTCGGCGCCGCTGCTGCGGTCGGGGCTGGAGCCTCAGTCGGCGCGGCTGCCGGCGCGGCGGTCGGAGCCGGGGCCGTAGTGGGTGCGGCGGCCGGCGTGCCCCCGCAAGCGACGAGAATCAGCGTCGTGATAACCAGCAAACATGCCAGCTTCAAATACCTGCTCATAGAGCATTCCTTTCGTGTACGAAGTCGGAAAAGCGACTCATTTCGACGACGACCGGTTTGGACAAAGGCGCCACACGCTATGTGCTGTACCGCAGATCCCTCCTTTCTAAGCTACGGTGAATGTAGTGCGTAGTGCGTAGTTGTCACGATGTTACGACATCGAGGGCGCTATTTAAGGCATATCAACGGCTCAAATGCCGCACACGATGTCGTGATTATTGAGACGTAGTGCGTAGTGCATATGCGCCTCACACTACGCACTACGTTTGGCTCGCTTGTTGTTCGTGAATTCTTCAGAGCATATGTCACAGCTTGCCAAAACCGTACATTCCAATCTACAATCTGCAATCTGCAATTAAGATGTGTTCTGCGGCTGTGCCCAGCTCCGGCGGCTCCATGCGCCACGGATGCCGCGCGCCCAATTTGGGCCCAGCACCGACAGAATCAGTAGTGCGCCAATCACGCCCGTCTGGGTGTTGCCGGTGATATTGACCAACGACATGCCATTGCGCAGATTGAGAATGATCAGAATCGACAGCACTACGCCGGTGAGCGTGCCGGTGCCGCCAAAAATACTCACGCCACCGAGCAATACCATCGTTATTATGTCAAGCTCAAAGCCCTCGGCAGTATTACCGCGCACCGCCCCTAAGCGCGCCGCCAGCAGCAAGCCCGCCAGCGCGGCAACGAAGCCTGAAGCGACATACAGCAGCATCTTGACGCGCTGCACCTTCACCGCCGAGTAGCGCGCCACATCACGATTGTTGCCAATCACATACGTGTAGCGCCCGAACGCCGAGTACTGCAGCACTGTGACGGTCAACACAACCAGCAGAAAAAAGATCACTAGCGCGAGCGGAAACGGCCCAATCACTGGGTGCTGACCGAGCGTGTTGAACCATGCTGGAAAACCGCCGATCGAGCGATCGCCCAGCAGCACGCGCGCCAGCCCGCGATAGCCGATCAGCCCGGCCAGCGTGACCGCCAGCGACGGCAGGCCGACATACGCGATCCAGTAGCCATTGAACGCGCCACACGCCACCCCAACCAGCAGACTAATCAGAATCGCCGCCGGGAGCGGCACACCACGCTCGTGCAGCGCGGCCAGCGTACAGGCGGCCAGGCCCATTACCGACGCGACCGACAGATCGATCTCGCCGTTGATGATGATCGAGGTCATGATCAGCGCGACGATAATCTTCTCAATCGACAGTTGAAACAGGTTAATCTGGTTGTCCAGCCGCAGGTAGAACGGCGAACGGATCGTATTCATAATTATGATCACGATCAGAATCGCCAGCAGAAGTCCTTCCCAACTGCGCAACCGCTCCCAGATTCGCGCCATAGTGTACTTTTCCTTGTATTTATCATTTACACTTCTGTCGAATGCTGAATTAGACCGATTCAGTCTGAACAGGCTCAGGCGTGCGCAGCTTGGCCTCGTCGCGCGCCCAGAGCTGGCGCAGCCGGTTGATAATCACCGCGTCGGTAGCCACCGCCAGCAGAATCAGCAGGCCCATCGCCGCATCGCGCCAGAACTCGCTGATCTGCGGCCAGCGAATCAGGCTCTGTTCAAGGGTATTGATCAGAATCGTGCCGAGCAGCGCGCCGACAATCGTGCCCGACCCGCCAAAGATCGCCACGCCGCCGACCACCACTGCCGCGACCACTTGCAGTTCCATGCCCTGCGCGGCCACCACGGTGATCGTGCCGAAGCGGGCCAGGAACATAAAGCCGCCCAACCCCGCCAGCGCGCCACAGAGCACATAGGCGATCATCAAGGTGCGCTGCGCCGGCAGGCCGGCGATCCGCGCCGCCTCGGGGTTCGATCCGATCGCATATAGCCGGCGGCCAAAGCGCAGGTAGATCAGCGCCAGGTGGAACAGCAAAACGATCACCAGCGCGATCACCACCATCACCCGGATCTCGATCTGGCCGATCTTGAACAGATTTGCGCTGGAAAGGTCGACCAGCCACTTCGGCAGCGAATCGGTGGTGACCGTCTTGGCGCCGGAGTAATCGACCAGGATCGAGCGATAGATCGCCAGCGTGCCCAATGTCACGATGATCGCCGGCACATTGCCATAGGCCACCAGCAGGCCGTTGATCACACCCATCGCCGCGCCGATGCCAATCGCCAGCAACACTGCCACCAGCGGCGCCATGTCGTTATGCGCGGCCAGCTGCGTGCCAACAAAATACGCCGTGAAGCCGACGATCGAGCCGACCGACAGATCGATATTGCGCGTCAGCACAATCAGCGTCTGGCCGACCGCCACCACCGCCAAGATGGCCGCGCCGGTCGAGATGCGCGTGAAGGTGCGCCCGCTGTAGTAGCTGTCGATCTGCGAGCCAAAGAACACCACCGCCGCGAGAATCAATAACACTAAACTTAGTTCGCGAATCTGCTCAGGGCGAACGACACGCTTGATTGAGTTCATAGCATTGTCCATTGTCCATTGTTCGTTGTCCGTTGCCCGCCGTTCGTGGCCCGTGTTCATGGTCTGTAACAACTGAACACTAACGAATGCGGACTAACCACGGACCACGAACTACTAGCTACTGACAGTTGCCGCCTGGCCCATCGCGGCGGTCATCACGGTCTCTTGGGTGGCCTGAGCGCGGCTGAACACGCCCATCTGGCGGCCCTCGCGCATCACCAGAATGCGATCGCTCATCGCCAGCACCTCGGGCAGATCGGATGAGATCAAAATGATGCCCATGCCCTGGCCAGCCAATTCGTTGATAATCTGGTGCACCTCGGCCTTCGCGCCGACGTCGATCCCGCGGGTCGGCTCGTCGAGGATTAGCAATTGCGGCTTGGTGTTCAGCCACTTGCTCAGCATGACTTTCTGCTGGTTGCCGCCGGAGAGCTTACCGGCCTCGATCTGCACCGACGGCGCGCGGATCGCCAGGCGCTGGCGGTACTGCTCGGCGGCCGCCATCTCGGCGCCGCGCTTGATCAGCCCCAGCGCGGTCAGGTAGCGGCGTAGCATCGGCAGCGAGACGTTCGAGGCGATCGACATGGGCAACGACAAGCCAAGCTGGCGGCGATCCTCAGTGACATAGGCGATGCCCAGCTTCAGCGCCTGCTCGGGCGAGCGAATCTGCTGGGCCTTGCCCTGAAAGACGATCTCGCCCGCGTCGGCCGGCGCGATGCCAAATAGCGCGAGCCCCACGTCGGTGCGCCGTGCGCCGATCAGGCCGGCGAAGCCCAACACCTCGCCGCGATAGACGTCGAAGCTGACGTTTGAGAAGGTATTGGCTCGGCTCAGGTCGCGCACCGACAGCAGCAGATCGCCGCGCTCGGCGGCACGCTTGGCGAAGAACTCTTCGATTTTGCGGCCAACCATATCGCGGATCGCGCCATCGGGCGTCACCGCGCGCGCTGGCTTCGACGAAACCAGCTTGCCGTCGCGGAACACGGTGACGCGATCGGCCAGCGTGAACACCTCTTCCATGCGGTGGCTGATGAACAGGATCGCCACGCCCTGGTCGCGCAGCGTGCGCATCAGCTTGAATAGCTGGGCCGACTCGTGCGCCGAGAGCGAGGCGGTCGGCTCGTCCATAATCAGCACCCGCACCTTGAGCGAAATCGCCTTGGCAATCTCGACCGTCTGCTGGGCCGCCAAGGTCAGGCCGCGCGCCTGGGCCCGCACATCGAGCTTGACGTCGAGCTTGGCCAGAATGGCCTCGGCGTCGCGGTACAGTTTGCCCCAGTGCAGCACCGCGCCGACATCGCGGTGGGTGATGAAAATATTCTCGGCGACGTTCAAGTCGGGGAACACCATAGGCTCCTGGTAGATCGCGGCGATGCCATAGGCCTGCGCCTCGGTCGGGCTGCCGATCGCGAGTGGCTGGCCGTCGAGCAAGATCTCGCCCTGGTCTGGCTTATAGATGCCGGTCATGATCTTGATCAGCGTCGACTTGCCGGCGCCGTTCTCGCCTAACAGCGCATGGATCTCGCCCGGGTACAGCGCCAGCGAGACATCGTCAAGCGCCTGGGTGGCGTCGAAGCGCTTGGAGACATGTCGCATTTCGAGCACTGGCGTGAGATTTGTTGGTTCTGACACGGCTCACCTTACTAATGTAATTGCAAATTGCAAATTGCAGACCTGCCCTGAGCGAAGCCGAAGGGTTGCAGATTGTGTCTAGCTCATAGAACCTATACATCAGAACGAGATGGCTTTCTAATGCAATATGCCCCACTGCTTACTGGCTCCTGCATACTGCTTACTGCTATAATTCCTTGCGGCTAATCCAGGTGGAATACCTCCACCAGTTCCTCCATCATTTTGTCGGCATGCGTCCCGCCGACGCCCTCGAAGAACGGCGCCATGAAATCTTGCCACTTGGCGTTGATCGGCTCTTGGGCCATACCCGCCTGGGCGGCCTGCAGACTCTCGGGCGTCTCGAAATAGCCAAACAGCAGCCCGTCGTCGCGCATGAACAGCGAGTAGTTGTGCCAGCCGGTGCGGCTCAGCGCTTCGAGCATCTCGGGCCACACACGCTTGTGATGCTGTTTATATTCTTCGATCTTTTCCGGCTTGACCTTCAGCAGAAATCCAACTCGTTTCATGACATACTCCTTGTGGACGCGAATATTGCACCACCACGGATTAAAAAATCTCTCGTATCAACGTTTTTTCGTTCTGCGAACGAAAAACGTTGATACGAAGAACAAAAATCCATGTTTTGCCACTGACCGCGTAGGTCCTGTATGAGTTATGCTGATATCAACTCAAAACTCATAACTTCATCAAGGTCAGGTGGTAGCGCGGGTGCGCCGAGAAGGCGTGGCACTGCGAGCCATCGGGAAAGTCGACATTCCAGTTCTCCCAGGTAGTTGGGTAGCCCGCATCGGCCCAGCGCCCCCAGCGCCGCCGGATGATCTCGATCACCGCGTCAAGTCGCCCACCGCGCCGTAATGCTTCAAACACGTAATGATGCATGAATGGGCTGGCCAACACCATTCGCCCTGGGGCCGGCTCGTCGTTCGGATCGAGCGATCGCCCAGCGATCGCGTCCAGCAGCGCCGGCACGTCGTCGGGCTCCACCACACCAGCCAGGATCGCCAGCGCTGCGGCCAGCTGCGAGAAGGTTGCGCCCGCGCAGTCGTCGTACCAAACGCCATCGCGCCAGAAAGCCGCCCGCGCCGCAACCGAAAGGGCATCGGCCCACGCCTTCCAAAGTTCGATTGATCGATCCGCGAAGGTATGCGAAGAAGAATCAAATTTGCTATTTTTTTCGTGCTCCTTCGTGTCGCTTCCTGGATCGACTTCTTCCGCCAGCTCAATCGCTGTGCACAGCGCCAGCAGGTAGTGCAGGTTGTATACCGCGCTCGGCTCGGCCCGCGAGAGCGGCGCCCAATCGAGGAACAGGCGCCGCCCTGGCTGGCTGATCAGCAGTCCGTCGGCATTCACGTCCTGGTGAAAGCGATCGAGCATTGTCGCCAGCGTGGGCAGCATGCTCGCGACGAACGCGTGATCCCATGTTAATCGCTGGTAGAGCCGCAGCAGCTCGACCCACATAAAGTTGTAGTCGACCACCGTGTAGGCGTGGACCTCGCCCGGCAGCACGCCTGGCAGCACGCCGTCGGGGTAGGCGCCCTGCGCCGCCAGCTCGACCACTCGCCGCAGCGGCCGGGTGTCGTCGCTCATCGACGCCATGATTAGCGCCTGCGGCAGCGCGTCGCCGAGCCACTGCGAGCTCTCGCGCCAGGTACAGTCGACAAAGCCGTCGGCCAGGCAGGCGCGCAAGGTGTTCTCGCACAGCGCAATGATCCGCGCCAGCTGCTGGTCCTGGGTGCGTAGTGGGCGCGCCACCTCTAGTGGGTATTCGGCGACACGGGCATGGAAGTGCACGCGCAGTGCTGCGCTTGCCGGCCCAATCAGCTGGAACAGCAGGAAGCGCCCGCCGCGCAAGCTGAACGACTCGACGATCTGATCGCCAGGGCGCAGGCGAAAGCGATCGGTCATGCGCACTCGGCAGTAGGTCCGTGGGTCGGAGATGACTGGCTCAGCGCCTTTATTCACCGCCAAGACGCCAAGGTCGCCAAGAGGGGGATATATTTCAACCCCTTGGCGCTCTTGGCGTCTTGGCGGTTGGAGAATATTTTCTTTCAGCTTGTCGATATAGCTGATCACAATGCGTTCGCCGCCGCCCGCGCCCGTGACCTCGGCCCAACCCTGTCCGGCGTAGCCGCGCCCCAGATCAAATAGCCAATAGGCGGCCTCATCGGCGCCTAGCTCGACGCTGAACCATCCATTGACGCCAGGTGCCGGCTCGCACGGCACGGCCTGCGCCCACCCTTCGCGCAACGCAAGGTGCGCGTCGTGGTCGAGCGCGACCGGATAGGCGCCACGGCGCATCGCCGCCGGCCTCAGCGGCGCCTCGCGCTCGGCCAGCAGCGGCAGCGCGCGCGGCTGCAAGCTGGTCCACGGCGCGCCACCCACCGCCGGCGCGACCACCCGCGCATTAGCCCACTCCGCGTCGTCGTAATTCGGCTGGCGCCAGCGATCCTCCAGCGCCAGGTCGCGCTGCTCCACGCCGCCGCCATAGATCGAGACGCGCGGCACCCGCTCGGCGAACGAGCGGTCGCGGCGCACGCGCCAGCTTGAGCCGGTCGCCAGCCGCGTTTCGCCATCGCAGCTCAGCCAGGCCAGCAGCCCGGCCGCCGCACGGTGCATGTAGGCGAAATGCGAATAGCCCGGCTGGTAGACTTGTGCCGCGATCACATTCACTCCCGGTTTCAGCAACCCGGCCACATTCAGCCGATCGACCGCCTGGGCATGCGGGTAGCAGCGCGCCGGCCCACGCGCCACAAACGTGCCATTGAGCCATAACTTGTAGCGGCTATCCGCGGTGATCCATAGTTCGGCGGCATCTGGCTGCTGCTCCAGCTCGAACACGCGCCGAAAGTCCAGATAGGCCTCGTGCAGATCGAACGGGTGCTCCGAGCCGATCCAGACCGCTTGCGCGGGGGCCAGGTTGTCGGTGGATGTCATTCTTGGATAAGACCTTTTCGCCGATGCAGCGGTAGACGCGAACATTCGACCACCACAGATTAAACATCTCTCATATCGAACGTTTTTTCGTTCGCGGAACGAAAAAACGTTCGATATGAGCGGTTCCTAATCCGTGTCGGAAAGCGAGCCATACTGCCGCGCCAGCTTATTCACCAGCGTATATGCTCGCACCAGCCGCCGCGGCGGAATATCTGGCTGGATGAAATGCCCGCCGTTGAAGATGAAGCCGCCACCGGGCGCGTAGATCTCGAAGCGCTTGGCGATATACTCGTCCAGCTCTTCGCCATCATACGCCAGCAGCCCGTCGATCACATCCAGCGAGCCGTAGATCACAATCTTGTCGCCGTACTTGTCCTTGATCGTGCGCGGGTCCATGCCGGCGCTCTCCTGCAGCGGGTGCAGCGAGGTATAGCCGACTTCTACCAGATCATCCAGGATATCCATGATGTAGCCGTCGCTGTGCAGATTCACCGGCAAGCCGCGCGAGCGGGCGTGCTGCACCACGCGCTTGGCATATGGGCCGATCATGCGGCGCCACATGCGCGGCGAGAACAGCATGCGCTGGTTGCTGCCCCAGTCGTCCGAGAGCGTGATCATCGTCACGCCCGCGGCGAGCAGACTGTCGACCAGGCCGCACAGCCAGTCGGCGTAGCGATCGAACCAGGCGACCATGCGCTCGGGCTCGGCGCCTAGGTTCATCCAGCAGTTCTCGATGCCCAGAAACGAGCTGGTGCCCTCGACCATGCCCCACATATGCGCGATAATCGCCCGCTTATCGCCCTGCTGGTCGAGCGCCTGCTGCACGTTCACCCCGGCAAAATCATAGTTCCAAGTAGTATGGTTCAGCCACTTTGGATCGTGCGGGTCGCCCAGATCGACTTCGGCCAGCTCGGTGACGTCGACTTTGCGGCCCAGCTGGTTCGGCCAGGGCACGAAGCCAAGGAAGATGTCGATATTGAACTCGTCGAGGAACTGCTCGCGCGGGCCGTACTCGGCCTCGAGCTTCTCGACGAACTGCTTCTGGTACAGCCAGCAGTCGATTGGCGTACGGTCGGTCGGCTGGTGCGCGATCGTCGCGAGCACGCGTTCTTTGGAATTCATGTTGTTGCCTTGTTAGTTGTCAGTTGTCCATTGTCCGTTGTCAGTAGTTGGTCGCAACGAACCACGAATCACGGACAACTGCTTACGAACTACGAACTGGCTTCAAATTCAGCAACCCCTCCCAGGTATCCATATCGATTGTCGCGACATAGCCGCTGTGGAAGCTCTCCCAATAGATCTGATCCCACACCGGCACAGTTGTCGTGATCTCGTCGGGCAGCTGCTTGAGAATCTCGGCGTAGACGCGCTCCATCAGCCGATAACCCGACGACTCGGAGCCGGCGAGCGTGGGGTGCGGCGCGATCACGCCATCCTCGACTAGCGCGGCGTCGAGTACATCCGACATCTGGTCGAGCAGCGCCAGCTTGCGCTCCCACGGCGTGCTCAATCGCACCGCTTCGTCCACGATCGAGCGCAGGCGGCCGCCCATGCGCGGCAGCAACTCGAAGTAGGCCAGCAGCCATTTGTCGTACGGGTAGTAGCTCCGATCGATCAGAAACGCCAGCTGCACGCCCAACCGGATCGCGCGGGCGAAGGTAATCGTGGCGTACAGCTCGTTGTCGCGCAGGATCGCGCGCTTGAGCGCATAGGTGCCCATGCCCGAATAATAGCGGCACCAGTGCGCGATTCGCCGCAGTCGTACCGGCTCGGGATAGTAGCCTTGCAGCGTCGCGCGGATGGCGCTGAAGCGCCCGACCGGGTCGTGCCAGACCTCGCCGCCGACGACATGGGTGATATCCTCCTCGGGAATATTCAGCCACTCCGCATAGCTCTGCGGCGAATGCGTGATGCCGATTGTCTGCTTCAGGTGCTGCTCTAGGCTGCTCAGCTCCAGCCCGCTCCATTTGGTGTAACCCTCGCGCAGCGCGTAGCCGCGAAACGTGGTCGGCAGCTGCGCGCCCAGCGCCTGCATAATCGGCTCGGCCCGCGCGCGGAACAGGTCCTCGGGCATCAGCGCGTTGATCCGCAGGCCCCAGTGGTGGTCGCGCGAGTACTGATCGTCCAGCCGCAGCACCTCCGAGCCATAGCCAAACACGCCAAACACCATCTGCGCCATTTCGGCCGGGAACTCGCGCTCAAGCGCCGGCTTGACCACCTCGTCGAAGAATGCGCGGCTGATGTCGATTATCGCTTCGCTCATCGGGACACCTTTAAGGCTACAGGACATACGCAATGGCATACGAAATGCCTTCATAGCCTTCGGCAGAGCGGTACTTTTCTTTAATTATCGTTTTTCGTTTTTGCGCTCTACGAGCGCAAAAACGAAAAACAATGAATCAGAAAGTACCATGCTGCCGCAGGCTAAAAACAGATTATCCGGGCAACCGTATAACTCCTGTCACCGATCACCTATCACCTATCGCACATAGGCGGTTGGCAGCCCACCATCGACATTCAAGATCCCGGCGGTGGTCTTGGCAGAACGATCCGAGGCGAAGAATAGGATCGCCTCGGCGATGTCCTCGGGGTACACATTCACCTTCAGCGTGGTGCGCTGGCGATAGGCCTCTTCGAGTTGATCGGGCGCGATGCCCATGCCTTTCGCGCGCGCCTCGCGCCAGCCGGCGTCCCAGATCGACGAGCCCTGCAGCACGGCGTCGGGATTCACGATGTTCACACGCACGCCGATCGCCCCGCCTTCTTCGGCCAGGCAGCGCGCCAGGTTGATCTCAGCGGCCTTGGCCGCGCCATACGCCGCGGCATTCTTACTGCCGATCAGGCCATTCTTGCTCGCGACATACACTAGGTTGCCGCCGATGCCCTGGCGCTGCCACAATCTGAACGCCGCGCGCGAGACCAGGAAATAGCCCTTGGCCAGCACATCGAACAGCTTGTCCCACTCGGCCACGCTGGTCTCGCCGATCGGCGCCGACGAGGCGATGCCCGCGTTGCTCACCACGATGTCGATCCCGCCGTAGCTTAGCACTGCCTGGCGAAACGTATCTTCGACCTGCGCCTCATCCGCGACGTTGCACATCACCGCTATGGCGCGCCGCAGGCCGTTCTGCTTGCAGATCGCGGCGGCGACCTGTTCGGCGCCCTCCAGGTTCAGATCGGCGATCACCACATGCGCGCCCTCGGCCGCCAGCCGGAACGCTGTGGTGCGCCCAATCCCCGAGGCCCCGCCGGTGATAAACGCCACTCGCCCGGTCAGCTCGCGGTCCGATGGCCGCTGCGTCAGCTTGTAGAGCTCCAGCGGCCAGTACTCGATCCCATACGCCTCGGCCGGCGTGAGCGAGACGAACTGGTCGAGCACGGTCGCGCCGTGCATCACCGCGATCGCGCGCATGTACAGGTCGTGCGACACCTGCGCCAGCGCGGCGTCTTTGCCGGTGTTGAACATGCCCACGCCGGGAATCAGGATGTTGCGCGGCGCCGGGTTGAAGATCTTGTCGCCTGGCGCGGCATGCTGCTTGAAGTAGTTTCCATATTGTGTCATATAGGCCGCAACGCCTTCGCGCACCTTCGATGCCAGCCCGGCTAGATCGCCTGCCTCGATATCCCAGTCGATGAATAGCGGCCAGTGCTTGGTATGCACCAGGTGGTCGGGGCAGGCTGCGCCCACCGAGGCGACCTCGCGGGCCTGCTCGGCCCCAACGAAGTCGAGCACCGCGGCGCTGTCGTCGAACGCGACCACCGATCGAGTCGTCTGGCTGACCGCGCCGCGCAGCACTGGCAGGATCTGCATGGCGACCTCCCGACGGCGATCGTGCGCCAGCGGCGCGACTTTGGCGGCGCCAAATACCGCCTTGCCACGCGCACGCTCGGCGATGAACTGCTCGGCCTCGCCTATGATCCGGATGGTCTTGTCGTAGCAGGCGCGCGGGTCGTCGTCCCAGGTCACCAAGCCATGCTTGCCCATCACCACGCACTCGATCCGCGGGTTCTCGCGCACTGCCATGGCGATCTGCTTGCTCAGCGTAAAACCGGGGCGAATGTACGGCACCCAAGCCATCCGCTCGCCATACGCCTCGCGCGCCCAGCGCTCGCCATTCGCCGAGCAGGCCAGGCTGATCACCGCGTCGGGGTGGGTGTGGTCGGTATGCGCCGCCGGTATGAAGCCATGCAGCAACGTCTCGATCGACTGGCGCGGCAAGTTCAGCGCGATCTGGCTCTGCATCAGGTAGGCGGTCATCTCCTCGTCGCTCATCGCGTCGCGCTCGATCAGCGCCTCGATGTCGTCCATGCGCAGCCCGGCGAAGTCCTTGCGCTTCATCGTCGCCAGGTCCGAGCCGGAGCCTTTGACCCACAGCGTGCGCACCTGCCGGCCGCGATAGTCGGTCTCGACCGTCTTGCTGCCGGTGTTGCCGCCGTAGATATTGCATACCGAGCGGTCAGCGCCCAGCAGATTCGAGCGATAGACCAGCAGATCCAGGCCGCTGAGCCCGGCCGCGTCGGCATCGTTCCAGAGGTTTTTTGGCATAAGATTTTCTTTCGTTGGTTCGGATTGCTCTCTGGACCTCTGTGGCTAATAATTAGCGTTCACCCGCGCTGCGACAGCTCACGCCGCTCGTAGGCGCGAATCTCGTCGACGTAGCCGAAGCCGACCGGCACGCCCTGGCGCAGGCAGTGTGCATCCCACACTGCGCCGAACGGCAGGCTCTTCAACTCCTCCAGCAGCGCCAGCCGCCCGGTATAGTCGCCGGCGCGCTCGAGATCGCGCAATTGGTCGATCGGCTCCAGCAGCGCCAGCAGCAGCGCCCGGAGTGTGTTGCGCGCGCCAATTGCCCACGCGGCCACGCGGTTGATGCTGGCGTCGAAGTAGTCCAGCCCAATATGGACCCGCTTCAGAAAACCGCCGCGCACAATCTCCTGCGCGATCGCCTGCAGGTCGTCGGTGAAGGTCACGACGTGGTCGCTGTCCCAGCGCACGCCGCGGCTGACATGCAGCAACAGCTCGTCAAGGTACATCAGCACCGCCGAAATCTTGTCGGAGATCGTCTCGGTTGGGTGGAAGTGCCCGGCGTCGAGGCACATCAGAATACCCTTGGTGATCGCATAGCCCATGTAGAACTCGTGCGAGCCGACGGTGTAGCTCTCGGCGCCCAGGCCAAATAGCTTCGGCTCGACCGCGTCGAGATTATGGCGCGGGTCGATCGGCTCGGCCAGCACCTTGTCGAGCGATTCCTTCAGGATCTGCCGCGGCGCCTTGCGATCGGCCGGCGTGTCTTTGAAGGCGTCGGGAACCCAGATATTCGTCACCGCCGGCGTGCCCAGCTCGCGGCCGAAGTGTGCACCGATCTGGCGGCAGGCAATGCAGTGCTCGATCCAGAAGGTGCGGATTCCTTCGTCGTAGCTGGCCAGCGTAAAGCCGCTGGCCGATTTGGGGTGCGAGAAGCACGACGGGTTGAAATCGATACCGTGGCGGTTCTGCTTGGCCCACTCGGTCCAGGCGTCGAAATGCTCCGGGCGCAGCTGGTTGCGCTCGACCTTGCGCCCGCCGGTCTCGGCATACATCGCGTGCAAGTTCAGCCGGTGCGCGCCGGGGATCAGCCGGTAGGCCTGGTCGAGATCGCGACGCAGCTCGTCGGCGGTGCGGGCCTTGCCGGGGTAATTGCCGGTGGCGGCGATCCCGCCGCTCAGCGCCTCGCCGGTGGCCTCGAAGCCGCCCACGTCGTCGCCCTGCCAGCAGTGCAGGCTCAGCGCCACCTGCCCCAGCGTCGCCAGCGCCTGCTCGGTATCGACGCCCAGCAGCGCATAGCGCTCGCGAGCCAGGTTATATGCTGCTTCGATCTGCTGATTGGTGGGACTTACGGTCATAATTGTAACCTTCTCCCATTACAGACTATCTTTGTTTCACTACGAAACAGTGGGGTCGTGCTGAACCAAGTTTCGCTTCCTTAACGCAACCTGCAGCGCAAACCGCTGTCATGCTGAACGAAATTTCGCTTCCTCAAAGTGATTCAATGATCTTCGGTGAGATGGTTCGCTTCGCTCACCATGACATTGGGTATCATTGCTCATCGTAAACGCACTATCATTGAGTATCGTTGCTCATCGTAAACCCGCTGTCATGGTGACCGGAGGTACGTTCCCTCAACGTGGTCCTCAATGATCTTCGGTGAGATGGTTCGCTCCGCTCACCATGACAATGAGAGTCGTTGCTCATAACTGCATTTACATTGTTACATCGACTGCGAAACATATTCCCGTAGCCGGTCATACGCGGCGTCCCAGTCGGCAGACGGGTGCGGCGCATACACCTGCGGCGTGAACGAGCGGCGCACCACCGCGCGGGCGTCGGCCAGCGAGCCGAGCTGCCGCAGCGCGATCGCCTGCACCAGCAGGTTGCCGATGGCTGTAGCCTCGACTGGCCCGGCGACTACCGTGCGCCCGGTCGCATCGGCGGTCAACTGATTGAGCAGCACATTCTGCGCGCCGCCGCCGATGATATGGATTGGATCCAGGCGCAGGCCGGTGACCGTCTCCAGCCGTTCGAGCACCCAGCGATACTTGAGCGCCAGGCTCTCGAGCGCGCAGCGCACGATCGCACCCGGCTCGCTTGGCGCTATTTGGCCGGTGCGGCGGCAGAAGGCTTGCATGCGCGACGGCATATCGCCCGGCTTCAAGAACTCATCGTCGTCGGGGTCGATCACCGCCACGAGCGGCGCGGCCTGCTCGGCCATGCGCGCCAGATCGTCGTACGACCAGTCGTGGCCCTGCGCCGCCCAGGTGCGCCGGCATTCCTGCACGATCCACAAGCCCATGATATTCTTCGAGCAGCGGAACGTACCATTCACGCCACCCTCATTGGTCAGGTTATACGCCAGGCTGCGCGCGTCGATCACCGGCGCAGGCGCTTCGACGCCCATCACCGACCATGTGCCCGAGCTAAGCCAGGCAAAGTTGGCGCCCTCGGCCGGCACCGCCGCCACAGCCGAGCCCGTGTCGTGGCAGGCCGGCGCGACCACCATCAGATCGCGCACACCCAACTCTTCGGCTAACGCGGGACGCAGCGGCCCCAACACCGTGCCGGGCGCAGTCACTTGCGGGAAGATACCTGTGGGAATGCCTAGCGCGTCCAATACCGGCGCGGCCCAGGCGCTGGCGCGTGGGTCGTAGCATTGTGTGGTGGTGGCGTTCGTGAATTCGCAGAACTTCTGGCCGGTCAGCCAGAAATTCAGCAGATCCGGCATGGTCAGAAACGTCGCGGCGATCTCCAGCGCCGGGTCGCGCGCCACCACCAGTGCGAGCAGTTGATAGAGCGTATTGATCTGCATGAACTGGATGCCGGTGTGCTCGAAGATCTGGTCGCGCGGCATGCGGCGGAACGCTTCGGCCTGCATGCCGTCGGTGCGGTTGTCGCGGTAGTGAACGGGGTTGCCGATCAGTCCGTCGCGGCGGTCCAGCAGCGCAAAATCGACGCCCCAGGTGTCGAGGCCCACACTCGCCAGCCGATCCCCATGCTGATGCGCGGCCATGCGAATTGAGTCGCTCACCTCGCTCCACAGCCGTAGCGCATCCCAATGCAGGCCATCCGGCAGACGCACCGGCAGGTTGGGGAAGCGCTGCAGCTCCTCGATCGCAAGCCGCGCGCCGTTGAGCCGCCCTAGCACGGCGCGGCCGCTCTCGGCGCCGAGGTCGATCGCCAGATAATGGGTGTCGGTCATGCCTGCCTCACTGGAAGCAGCGGCGCGGATCATCCTTCGAGCCGCGTCACACCATCGGCTAGTGCGTAGTGGGTAGGAGCACCAACTACGCACTACGCACTACGAGCTGGCAAATGCCGATTCGGATGGCAAAAGAGCCACTACAGCATTTATGCAGGTACGCTCTGATCGTCGCAGATCGTATAGCGCATCTGCGCCTGTTCGAGCCGATCGATCCACTCCGCGCTCAAATCTTGGTCGGTGAACAGGATCGAGATCTGCTCATTGCGCACCGAAGGCGTCAGATCGAGCTTGCCAAACTTACTCGAATCGATCAGCGCAACCACGTGGCCGGCACCTTCGATCGCCTTGACGCGAAACTGCGCCTCGTAGACATCGACTTCGGTCATGCCATCCTCGGGCGTGAAGCCGCTGCACGAGACAAACGCGGTCTTGATCCGTACGTCCTGCAGGTAGCGCTCGCTCCACGGCCCGATCAGCGACTCGATCCCCGCCCGCAGGATGCCGCCGACCAGATTCACCGTGTTGGTCGGGTTCTGCGCCAGCAGCCGTGCCACTTCGATGCCATTGGTCACAATTCGTAGCGAACGGCGGTCGCGCAGAAAGCGCGCCAAATGATACACGGTCGAGCTCGCGTCGAGCAGTAGCGCATCGCCATCCTGCACCAGCTCGGCCGCGCGAAAACCAATCAGCTGCTTCGCCGCCGCGTTAGTTTGGGCGCGCAGCGCGAATGCGGCGCTCCGTGGCAGTGTGTGATCGTTCAGCACCACGCCGCCGCCATGGACGCGAATGATCTGCCGATCCTCGGCCAGGGCGTTCAAATCATTGCGAACCGTCCCCTGCGAAACGCCGAGCTGATCGGCCAGATCGGGCACGCGCAGGGTTGGATCTCGCTGCATGAGGCCAAGCAGCCGCTGTCGACGTTCAAAAGCTGTCAATGGCATTCCCTGCGACTGTTCTGACGAGTGCTGATCAGATTAAGTACAGGCTATCGCACGTTCGATCCGAGAATTTGGATGGACCCTTCGACGGAGTTTACACTGAGCGCAGCCGAAGTGCTCAGGGTAGGCGACCAAAGACGGAAGACGAATGATTGCCGTCGATTGATTCAATTATGGTCAACGCTGGGATTGATGAGGCGATTATATGATCTTTTTGAGATTTGTCAATAGTGATAAAATTCAACAAAGCGACACGCTTAGATTTGTCGATATTTGTTGAAATATATTGAACGCCGCACGTCCCCAAGCCTCACGGTTGCAAGGCTGTCGAAACATTTCATAATATCGGGCGTGCGAGAGCGGCACCCCTCTACGATGTGGTGGTTGTCCGCGGGGCGCCTCAGGCCCGCGCCGGCTTGCGCGGTTCCCCATCCACGACTATACTGCAGGCCACCAGTGGAGAACTTCAGCAGTTCCCCATCCGCGACTATACTGCGGGCCACGGTTGAGGCACTTCACCGGAACGGAGACGCGATGGCCGGAACGACGCCAACTGTGCAGGGTGAGACGCTGACCTGGCGTGTGTCCGGGGTTGATCACACCATTATCGTCGGATCATCCGCCTGGTTCGCCTGGCTGGAGGGCGCGACCAGCTTTGCTTACCATGGTCCCAGCGGGCACTTTACCGCACGGAAGGAGCAGCGCCAGCGCGGCGCCTACTGGAAAGCCTACCGCAAGCTGTCCGGCAAGCTGCATCGCACCTACCTCGGCAAAACCGATGACCTGATCGCCGAGCGGCTCGCTGCCGCCGCCGCCGCACTGGCAGCGTTTGCTGGGCCAGAACCGAGCGCCATGCACCACGCATCGGATCGCACAGTACGACGCATAGCGTCTACCAAACAGGATTCGGCAACTGCTCCCCCACCCTCTGCTGACGAGCGGCCAGTTTCCTTCATCCCGCCGCTACGCCCTGCGTCTGCGGCTGCCCAGCACTCCGCCACCCTACCGGCCAGCTGGCCGCGAGGCACGGTCACGTTCCTGTTCACTGATATCGTGGACAGCACCCACCTCTGGGAGCGGTATCCCCAGGTGATGCCGCAGGTGCTCGTTCGCCACGATGCCCTCGTGTATCAGGCGATCGCGGTGCATGCCGGCGTGGTCTTCAAGACGTTGGGCGATTCCGTGTGTGCGGCCTTCGCGCGCGCCCCAGACGCACTCGCCGCTGCCCGCGCAGCCCAGCATGCCCTCCACGCTGAGGATTGGGCGGCGCTCGGACTGCCGCCCGAACGGCCCTTGCAGGTGCGCATGGCGCTCCACACCGGTACAGCCGATGCGCACAATGGCGATTATGTCGGCCCACCGCTCAACCGCGTCGCCCGCATCCTCGCTGCCGGTCGTGGCGGGCAGATTCTACTTTCTCACGTCACCCGCGAACTAGTGGGCGATCTGCTGCCGGACGGTATGACACTGCGCGACCTGGGAACCTATCAGCTCAAAGGCCTGCACGGAACCGGTCTCAGCCGGCCGGAGAAGCTTTTCCAGGTCGTCAGCTCCGATCTCCCAACCGAGTTCCCACCGCCGATCACACCGACCTCCGCTGCTGATCGTGTGACCACGCCCCTCCGCCCGCTCCTGACGACGAAAGTCATGCCGCCGCCCCGCGCCGACCTGACCCCACGGCCGCGGCTGATCGAGCGGCTGCGGCGGGTGACGAAGCACCAACTCACCCTCGTCGTGGCCCCGCCCGGCTTTGGCAAGACCACGCTGCTGAGTGCCTGGCTCCATCAGAACGATGCACGTGGAACGATGAACGATGAAGGATCGGACGCTACTGCTCAGCGTTCAGCGTTCAGCGTTCAGCGTTTGAAAGTGGCGTGGCTCACACTCGACGAGGCGGACAACGACCTGGTGCGCTTCTGGACTTACCTGGTTGCGGCGCTGGAGCAGCAGTGGCCCGGGATTGGCGCCGATGCCGCAGCGCTGTTGCGCGCTCCGCGGCCCTTGCCGATCGACACGATGCTGACGGTGCTGCTCAACGCCATCGCGGCCACGCCGGGCCAATTGGTGCTGGTGCTGGACGATTACCAAGTCATCAGCGCCGCGCCGATCCAGCAGGCCCTCGCCACGCTGATCGCCTACCTGCCGCCGAACTTCCACCTGGTGATTGCCAGCCGGGCCGACGTGCCACTCCCGCTGGCCCGCCTGCGCGCCCGCGGGCAGGTCGCCGCTGGCCGCCCTCTCGCTCCAGGGTGAATCGGATGCGGCTGGCCTGATCGCGGCGATCCGCGGCGAGAACCGTTACATCTGGGACTATCTCGTGGATGAGGTGCTCGACCGCCAACCGCCCGCCGTTCGGCAGTTTCTACTCCACACGGCCCTCCTGGACCGGATGTGCGCTGAGCTGTGCGATGCCATCCTTGAGGCTAGTGGTGGAGTACAAGCCTCAAGCCTGAAGCCTCAAACCTCACAAGCGATGCTGGAAGAGCTGGAGCGCGCGAATCTATTCACTGTCCCGCTTGACACGGAGCGGCGCTGGTATCGCTACCACCGGCTGTTTGCCGATGTACTGCGCCTGCGGCTGCGCCAGCTCCGTCCCGAGGTGGTGACACCGATCCACCGGCGCGCGGCAGCATGGTACCGTCGCAGCGGGCTGACCGCGGATGCCATCCAGCACGCGCTGGCCGCTCAGGACTGGGCAGAGGCTGCCGCCTCCATCGAGGAAAGCGCGGAGGAGCTCCTGATGCACGGCGAGGTGACGACACTCATGGGCTGGGCCAAGATGCTGCCGCCGCATGAGCTCCGTCGCCGGCCACGGCTTGGCCTGTTCTATGCGGCCGCCCTGGTCTTCATCGGGCAGCCCGACAAGGCCGAGATGCATGTGCGGGAGGCCGAACAGGCCGCCGATACGGAACAATTGGCAATTAAGGATATGCGGCGCGACCGAGTGCCTGAAGCCAGCGCCACCGCTCCATTCCCAGGTGAGCTGGACACGATCAAGGCGGGGGTGGCCATGGCGCGCGACGATTATCCCGTCGCCATGGCCTGCGCGCGCACGGCGCTCGCCCAGCTCCCCCAGGAACGCATCTTTTGGCGGCTGGCGGCCACCATGTGCCTGAGCGCGGCCCATTGGATGCGCGGCGAGCTTGACCAGATGGTCCAATCGATCGAGGAGCAGCGCGCGCTCAGCGCCGCCACCGGCAACGACCTGATCTATACGGTCGCATGTCTGCAGCTCGCCTACGTGCAGCGCTTTCAGGGGAAGCTGCGCCTGGCGGCCCAGACGTGCTGGCGACTGCTTGACCCGGTCGCCGATCGGGTCGGCGCGCTGTCGCCCTTCGCGGGCTGGGCTGCGGCATACCTGAGCGAAATCTCTTACGAATGGAATGATCTGGACGCCGCGCTGCGATTCGCGCGGGATGGTGTCGCGCAGGGTCAGCGTATTGGGAACGCCGAACAACAGGCCTTGAGCGCTGCGGCACTGGCACAGGCGCTGCAGGCGCAGGGCGACGCCGCGGGCGCGCGGGCGGCGATGGATCAGGCCGCCCAACTCGCACAGGCGCTACCGCAGGCATTCGATCGCGCGCTCGTCGCCACAGCTCAGGCGCGGCTGTGGCTGGCGCAGGGCGACCTCGCCGCCGCCCAGTCCTGGGCACAGGGAGATGTGCTGTCTGGAGATGGCACACCGAACTACATGCGGGTGGTCGAACAGTTGACCCTGGCGCGGGTGTACCTCGTCCAGGGCGGCGCGCGAGCAGCGCAGGCCGTCCCGCTGCTCCAGTCACTGCTGCACGAGGCCGAGTCCAAGGGGTGGGTTGGCCAGGCGATCGAGGCACATGCGCTGCTGGCCCTGGCCTACGCCGCAGCGGGCGACGCTACCCGAGCGCGTGACTGCTTGTCCCATGCACTGACATTGACCGCGCCAGAAGGCTATATCCGCCTTTTCGCCGACCTGGGCGCGCCGATGCACATGTTGATTGCAGATTACCGATTGCAGATTGCACAGAGAGCCCACGGCGAAAGCAGTGCGAGTACTGGCACATTGCTCGCATATATCGACAAGTTGCTTGCCGCCTTTGGCGAGGGGCTAGAGACTAGAGGCTTGAGGCTTGCAGATGCCGGACAAGCCTCTAACCTCAAGTCTCCAGCCTCAACGCTGGTTGAGCCGCTCAGCGCCCGCGAGCTTCAGGTGCTGCGACTCGTCGCCGCCGGGGAGTCCACCCAGGCGATCGCGCAGTCGCTGATCATCGCCGAGAGCACCGTCAAAATGCATCTCAAGAATATCTACGGTAAGCTGGGCGCGCACAGCCGCACACAGGCCAGCGCGCGCGCTCGCGCGCTGGGCTTGTTATAAAGCGCGAAGACTTCGCATCGCAAACCACCTTCACCCAAGCGGTGAATGGTCCGCACGTCCGCACACTACCCCACAGATACCCCCTTCGGAGATACTCTGCTCTGCGGCAGCGCGCTATACTCAGATCATCACATCATCGGTATGGATAGTTAGCTCGATCGCTCAAGGAGATCGTGATGCCGCATGACGCTGATTCCGATGGCTGTTGCTACGAGATCCACATCCGCGAACGCCTGGATCCGCGCTGGGCAGAATGGTTCGAGGGCATGTGCCTGACCTGCGAGCCGGATGGCACTACTCTCCTGTCCGGCATCGTCCGCGACCAGGCTGCGCTCTATGGACTGCTGATGAAGGCACGCGACCTGGGCCTCACTTTACTTGCGGTCGCCCGTCTCGGCCGATAGGCCACGTAGCGCGCGAACCCGGTTCCCCAACGGCCGGCACACGGTTCCGCAACCTCCTTCACACGCTACCCCGTATATACCTCCATTCGGAGATGGGCACGCCGCGACCAATTCGTTAGACTCAGGGTAGCTCGGTATCTAACCGCGCACATACGACGAAAGAAGGTGAACGATGAACATGCGCTCGCGCATCATCATAACGATCGTGGTCCTACTCATGTTGTCCGGCGGTGGGTTCTGGTGGTGGAATCAGCACGCCTCGGCGGCGGGCGCGCACACGCTCAGCGGCTCCGGCACGATTGAGGCCGAGGATGTGCTGATCACCAGCGAGGTCTCTGGGCGCGTCCAATCGCTGTTGGTCGACGAAGGCCAGGAGGTGGCCGTGGCCCAGACGCTGGCCAAGCTCGACCCGGCGCTGCTCGAAGCTCAGCGCGATCAGGCCGCCGCCACCGTCGCCGTGGCCGAGGCCAACCTGGCGCTGCTCAAGGCCGGCAACCGCGTCGAGGATGTCGCCGCCGCAAAGGCCCAGGCCGACCAGGCGCGTGCCGCGCGCGACGGCGCCGCCCAGGGCTATGAAAATGCCCTCAAGGCGCTGAAGAACCCGCAGCAACTCGACGCGCAGGTCATCCAGGCTCAGGCCGCGCGCGATTCGGCCGAGCCTGCAGGCGACCCGCGACCGGCTCTCGGCCGCCAAGACGATGGCCGAGACGCAGGTGCAGCAGTCGGCTTCGGCGCTCACACAGGCCCAGGCGCGCTACGCCCAGGCCAAGACCAACTGGGACTATGTGCAGGATACCGGCAATGATCCGCTCATTCCGAAAGTGTCCGACGGCAAAGGCGGTACCAAGCCGAACAAGCTGAGCGATGCCCAGCGCGAGAATTATTACGCGCAGATCGTGCAGGCCGAAGCGGCGCTGCATCAGGCCGAGCAGGCGGTGCAGCAGGCGCAGGTGGCCGGCGAGGCCGCGCGCCAGGCCGAGGTGACCGGCATTCAGACTGCCGAGAGCCAGGTCGAACTGGCCGATGCGACGCTGGCCAAGCTGCGTAACGGTGCGACCAAGGAGAACCTGGCGGCGGCGCAGACCGCGCTAACAAATGCTCAGCGCGGGCTCGACCAGGCGCTGGCGATCCGCAAAGACCCGCTGCAGCTTCAATCGGCGGCCGACGCGGCCAAGGCCCAGCTCGACAGCGCCGAAGCGGCGCTCGCTCAGGCGCAGGCGCGGCTAGAATTGGCCCAGGCTGGGGCGCGTGCCGAGCAGATTGCGGCCGCCGAAGCACAAGTGGCCCAGGCGCGCGCCAATGAGCGTCAGATCGAGGTGCAGCTTGGCAAGACCATACTGACCGCGCCGCGGGCCGGGATCATTCTGAGCCGCGCGATCCATGAGGGTGAGCAGGCCTCGCCCGGCGCCGCGCTCATGACGATTGGGTCACTCGACACCGTGCGCCTGACGGTCTATATCGGCGAGACCGATATCGGGCGCGTGCGCCAGGGCCAGCAGGTCGATGTCACAGTCGATAGCTTCCCCGGCCGCACATTCAAAGGTACGGTGACATTTATCTCGCAGGAAGCCCAGTTCACGCCGCGCAACGTGCAGACCAAAGACGAGCGCACGACGACCGTGTTCGCCGTGCGTGTGGAGTTGGCCAACCCCGACCACGCGCTGAAGCCGGGCATGCCAGCTGATGGCGTGATCGTCGAGTAGCAGTTATGAGTGCTGAGTTTTGAGTTCTCGGTTCGCGACCTCAAAACTCAGCACTCATAACTCAAAACGATAAGAGGAACCGCTATGCTGCGACGTATCTGGGCACTCACCCTAAAAGAGTTCATCCAGCTACTCCGCGACCGCAGGACGGTGATCGCCCTGATCATCGGCCCGGCGCTGGAACTGCTCCTGTTTGCCGCTGCCGTCCATACGGATGTCAGGCATATCTCAATGGTTGTGGCCGATCAAAGCAGGAGTAGTGCCAGCCGGGGATACTTGAATGCTTTCACCAACACACAGAGCTTTGACATCGTCTCGATGGTCTCCAGCCAGGTGGATCTGATGCGAGCTATCGACAGCGGCCAGGCCAACATTGGCATCGTTATTCCACCCGATTTTGCCGCACAGGTTGAGCGTGGTGACGCGAATGTCCTGATGCTGGTGGATGGTTCGACGTCTTTTACCTCTCAGTCGGCATTCAACGCCGCCAACGCCATTTCGCAGCAGTATGCCGCCAGCCTGATACGGCAGCAGGGCAGCCCCTTGACCGCCCAGATCCAGATTCTTTACAACCCGGATTTGAAGGATAGCTGGTTTATCACACCCGCGTTCATCGCCATGCTGTTGTATGCGCTGGCCGAGACGTTGACGTCGTTGGCGATCGTGCGTGAACGCGAGCGCGGGACCATCGAAGCGCTGCTGGTCACACCGGTGCACCCGTTCGAGCTCATGGTGGCGAAAATGACTCCCAGCCTCGTGGTCACGTTTGCCAGTGGGCTCTCGTTATTGGCCGTTGGCACCCTGGTCCTGGGAGTCCCCTTCCGCGGCAACCTGCCGCTCTTCCTCGCGTTGTCATTACTCGGCGCCGGCTGTGGCCTGGGCCTGGGCTTGATGATCTCAAGCGCGTCGCAGACGCAGAACCAGTCCCAGCAGCTCCATTCGATGGTCCAATTGGTAGGAGTGTTTTTGGGCGGGGTGTTGTTTCCGACATACGCCCTGCCGCTCGTTCTCCGCGGCCTGAGCTACATCTTTCCCACGGTCTATTTTATTCCGATCCTTCGGGGCATGGCGCTCAAAGGGATTGGACTGGCATACTTGTGGCCACAGGCGCTGGCGCTGGTCGTCTTGTTTGGCACGACCCTTTTCGTCGCTTCGCGCCTATTCAGGCAAAGCCTGGACTGATCGGAGGGCTGCTATGCACAAGAGCTTGCAACGCCTGGGCGCGCTGATCCGGAAAGAAACCACGCAGCTGCTCCGCGATCGCCGCCTGCTGCTATTCATCCTGGGACTGCCAATCATACAGTTGATACTGTATGGCTATGCAGCGCACCTGACCGTGTACCATCTCCCGCTGGCGGTTGTGGACCAGAGCCGCGACGCCAAGAGTCGCGCATTCGTGCAGGCGCTGGTCAATTCACAGTATTTTGATTGGACGTTGCAGGTACCGAGCCAGGCTGCGGTCATCCAGGCGATTGACCGGGGCGAGGTGAAAGCCGGCCTGGTCATCCCTCCGGGTTTTGCGACAGCCACTGATCAAGCGACCGCCAGTGTCCTGATGCTACTAGACGGGTCGGACACTGCGAGCGTTCAGTCGGGGTACGGCGCTGCTGCGCTGGTGTCTCAGCAGTATGCGCTGCAGCTCACTGCCAGGAAGGTGGCCCGCAGCGACGTGAACTCCAGCGTTTCCACGAGGGCGGGCACGCTACCGATCGCCGCCTCGACCCGCGTCCTATATAACCCGGCACTGATCGACATCTGGTTCATTCTGCCGGGGCTGGTCGGCTTGATAGTGCAGACACTGGCGATCACGCAAGCTGCGCTGATCGTGGTTCGGGAGCGCGAGTTGGGGACGATTGAACAGATCCTGATTACGCCCACCCGGCCGATCGAGCTGATGGTCAGCAAGATCATCCCCCTGCTGGTGCTGTGTCTGCTGGCGATGGGGATTGTCCTGGGGATCGGGGTGTTGTGGTTCAGGGTGCCGTTCCAGGGAAGCCTGTTCCTGTATTTCTGGCCAGCCTTGCTGTTCATTGCCTCCAGTCTGGGTCTGGGTCTGCTGCTCTCGGCGCGGGCAAAGACCCAGATGGAAGCACAGCAATATGGCTTGATTTTCCTGCTGGTCGGCCTCCTGATGAGCGGGTTTATCTATCCCCTGAGCGCCATGCCAGTGGGCCTGCGCGTTGTTGCCAGCCTGTTCCCGGTGACCTATTTCATCCGGATCTCGCGCGGCATCTTCCTCAAGGGCGTTGGCCTGAGCTTCGTCTGGAGCGACACGCTGGTTTTGGCCATCTACAGTCTGGTGGTGGTCGTCATAGCCGCCAGGAACTTTAAGAGCCGGCTGGACTAGCGCCGGACCGGTTTGGAGGGCAGAGCGATGAGCGAACTGGCAATTTCCGCCAATGAGCTGGTCAAGCAATTCAAGAACGGCAAGGGATGGAACACGGCCGTCGATCACCTGTCGTTGCAGGTCGCCCCGGGCGAGACCTACGGCCTCATCGGCCCGGATGGCGCCGGGAAGACGACCGCGACCCGGGTTATCCTGGGCCTGCTGACCCGGACGGCGGGCGCGAGCAGCGTGCTGGGCTTTGATTCGATGCGTGATACCTATGCCATCCGCGAGCGTGTCGGCTATATCGCGCAGCAGAATGTCCTGCCCGCCGATCTGACGGTCATGGAGAACATGCGCTTCTTCGCCGGTATCCAAAGCATGAGCCAGGAGACGCAGAAAAAGCGCATCCC
>WNFU01000240.1_pt1 | contig 72936 bp, 72 predicted proteins | sample 5400121 | NCBI WGS metagenome assembly WNFU01 (sample SAMN13153360, study PRJNA577476) | soil metagenome | isolation source: 100 cm soil or saprolite under grassland replicate 1 | place: USA:California | collected 2016-06-15
TCATAGGCTTCCTCGACTGCCGCCGCGAGGCGCCGGTACGGCAGGTCGAACTCGCCGCGGATGTAGACGAAGCTGTTGCGCACGCCGAGCGCATAGCAGGCGAGCAGCATCGATTCGAGCAGCAGATGCGGCGAGTGCTCGAGGATCCAGCGGTCCTTGAACGTGCCCGGCTCGCCTTCGTCGGCGTTCGCGCACAGGTAATGCGGCTGCCCGTCGTTCAGCTTGATGACCGCCCATTTGCGTCCAACCGGAAACGCCGCGCCGCCGTGGCCGAGAAGCCCGGAGGCGGTGACTTCCTTCGTGACGTCGGCCGGCGTCATCGACGTCAGCGCCTTGGTGAGCGCCTCGTAGCCGCCGCGCGCGCGGTAATCGGCGAGCAGATGCGAGCTCGCCGTGACCGGGAAATTCATGATGAGTTGCTGGCCGGGCATTACTTCAGCTCCGCGAGCAAAGCGTCGATCTTCTCGGCGCTCATGTTCTCGTGATACGTGTCGTTGACGACCAGCACCGGCGCGGTGCCGCACGACCCGAGGCACTCGCAGGTCGAAAGCGTGAAGCGGCCGTCGGGCGTGGTGCGGCCCGGCGCGACGCCGAGCTTGTTCGCGAGCGTGTCGATCAGCCGCTCGGCGCCGCGCATCGAGCAGCTGACGTTGCGGCAGGCCTCGATGTGCCAGCGCCCGATCGGCTCGCGGCGGAACTGCGTGTAGTAGCCGAGCACTTCCTCGATCTGGATGCGCGGCACCTTCAGGTACTTGGTCAGCTCGTCGATGTCGCTGTCGGCGACGTAGCCGCGGTCTTCCTGGATGCGACGCAGGCACGGCAGCACGAGAGAGGACTCGAAGCCGATCGGAAAGCGGCCTTTCAACTTCTCAAATTCGGGGATCAGGTGCTTCATCGATCGCACTCCCCGCCGATCATGTTGATCGAGCCGAACGTCGGCACGACGTCGGCGAGCTGGAATCCGTCGAGCATCTTGGACGCCACGCCCATGTGCACGAAGCTCGGCGCGCGGACGTGAACCTTGTACGGCGTGCCGCTTCCGGTGCTGACGAGGTAGAAGCCGAGCTCGCCGTTCGGCGACTCGTGCGCGAAGTACACTTCGCCGGCGGGCACCTTCGGCCCGTCGATCACGAGCTTGAAGTGGTTGATCAGCGACTCGATCTCGCCGTAGACGAGCTGCTTATCGGGGAACGTGCAGCGGCGATCGTCGACCGAGATCGGGCCGTCGGGCAGCATTTCGGCGAGCTGACGCATCATGTGGATCGACTCGTCGATCTCCCGCATGCGCACGTAGTAGCGGTCGTAGTTGTCGCCCCGGATTCCGACCGGCACCTCGAAATCGAGCTCGGCATACGCGAGGTACGGCGTGTCCTTGCGCAGATCGCGCGGCACACCGGTCGAGCGCAGCATCGGGCCCGTGCAGCCGTGGGAGATCGCGTCGGCGGTCGAGAGCGTGCCGACATCGCGCATGCGGTCGATGAAGATGCGGTTGCGATCGACGAGCTTGTGCACGCGTCCGAGGAAATCGTCGGACTGGACGAGGATCTCTTCCATCCGCGCGAGCCAGCCTGCCGGCAGGTCGCGCGCAAGCCCGCCGATGCGCCCGTACGAATGCGTGACGCGCGCACCGGTGAGATCGGCAACGTGCTCGTACATGTAGTCGCGGATCATCACCAGGTACAGGAACGCCGTCATCGCGCCGAGCTCCATCAGCCCCGCGGCAATGCACGTCAGATGGTCGATGACGCGCGAGTACTCGGACAGCAGCGTCCGGATGTACTTGCAGCGCGGCGTCATCTCGATGCCCATCAGCTTTTCGACCGCTTCGCAGTACGCGAAGTCGTTGATGAGCGCCGATACGTAGTTCAGGCGATCGACATACGGAATCAGGTTGTGCCAGGTATGGTCCTCGCACTCCTTCTCGAAGCCGCGATGCAGGTAGCCCGGGTGCACATCCGTGCGGATCACCTTCTCGCCGTCGAGCTCGGCGACGATCTGCACGGTGCCGTGCGTGGCCGGGTGCGACGGCCCGATGTTGACGATGACGCGATCGTCGCGGCTCGGCTTGTCGAACGCCGGACGGATCGGGTTCGGCAGCGACACGTGCGGCTTGAGGTCGAACGGAGCGTTCACGCCACGCCTCGCGGGATGCGGTACGGAATCAGCGGCTGCTCGCGATCCTTCGGATAGTCCTTGCGCAGCGGGTGGCCGACAAAACCTTCGTAGAGCAGGACGGGGCGCAGGTCTGCGTTGCCGCGGAACACGATGCCGTACATGTCGTGGCACTCGCGCTCCATGAAGGCCGCCGATCCGTACAGCGGCGTCAGCGAATCGACCACAGGGTCGCTTTCGGTCACGCGCGTCTTCATCCGCAGGCGGACGAAGTGTTGCGTCGAGTAGAAGTGCCAGACGACTTCGAACCGTTCCGGCTGGCCGGGCCAGTCGACGGCGGTCACGTCGAGGAACAGATCGAAGCCGAACTCGGTCTTCAAGCATTGGGCCGTGGCGAGCACGTCGCTCGAAGACACGTGGACGATGAGCGTGCCGTAACCGACGGTCATCTCGCGAGCGATGTCGGCAAGGCGTTTCTGCAGGTCTTCGAACAGGGTCGACATGGTTCAGAACGAGCGGGTGAGGATCGGATGCTTCGAGCGGGCGATGAGATCCTGCAGCTGCATGATGCCGTCGATCACGGTCTCGGGCCTCGGCGGGCAGCCGGGGATGTAGACGTCGACGGGCACGATCAGGTCGATGCCGGCGACCGCAGCGTAATTCTGGTAGAAGCCGCCCGACGTCGCGCACGCGCCGAACGCCATCACCCATTTCGGCTCGCACATCTGCTCGTAGACTTTGCGCAGGATCGGAGCCTGCTTGTGCGTGATCGTGCCGACGACCATCAGCAGGTCCGACTGGCGCGGCGAGAAGCGCGGCAGCGCCGCGCCGAAGCGATCGGTGTCGTAGGGCGAGGAGCTCACCGCCATGAACTCCATCGCGCAGCACGCGGTGACGAACGGGTAGGGGAACAGCGAGAACTTGCGCGCCCAGCCGACGAGCTCGTCCTTCTTCGTCGTCAGGTACTCGAGCGCGCCGCTCTTCGCCACCGGCGCCGACGTCTTCACCGCGATCGGAAAGGGGATCGTCGCCATCGCTACTCCGAAACCTGCTCGATCAGGCGCGACCGGTAGACGTAGAGCAGGATCAATACGAGCAGGAACACGAAGATGCCGAAGGTAGCGACCATGAAGCCCGTCATCGGCTGCGCGCCCAGCGCCCAGATGAACAGGAATACCGTTTCCAGATCGAACAGGATGAAGATGATCGCAACCGCGTAGTACTTGATCGGCACCGCCTTGACGTTGACCGGATCGATCGGCATCACACCGCATTCGAACGGCTCGAGCTTGACCGCGGTCAGCGCGGGCTTCGGACCGAGGTAACGATTCATCAGCAGCGTGACGAACACGAAGCCGAGAATGGCGAGCAGATAAAGCAGAAAGACGGCGTAGGCGCTCATCGTGTCGGGAAGGACGGCTGGCGCGGATGTCGTATCGCACCGCTCGAAGCCAAGACTATCCGGCTAGGCTGTGCGTCGAGTTGACGCAGGTCAACGGCGAAAGGGGGAGAATTGGGACGTCGCGCGCGCCCGCCGCGCCGTTGACGTGGATCAACGAACTGGGCTCAACACGCGGGACGGGGGGAATCTGGCCCCTTCCTGTCCTTCCGAGGGAATAGCAGGTTGTCATTCCGAGGGAACCGAGGAATCTGCTGTGTGGAGTGGCGGCAAACTCGAAACAGCAGATTCCTCGGCGCTTGTGCGCCTCGGAATGACAACGTTCAGGCGTAGCGGTCGTAATCCGCCTCGTACATCTGCGAGCGGACATAAGCGAGAAGGTCGTCGGGTTGCTCGATGCCCGCGTGCTCCTGCGCGAACGCGACACGCGCGACCACGACTGCGATGTGCGCCGACACGTCGCGCACCTGCGAAAGCGGCGGATAGAGACTTCCCTGCGCGAGGTCCTTCGGGCTGACCTGCTCGGCGAGCGCTTGCGCCGCGGCGAGGAACATCTCGTCGGTGATGCGCTTCGCGCGCACGGCGATCGCCGCCAGCCCCACGCCCGGGAAGATGTACGAATTGTTCCCCTGTCGCGACACGAACGTCTGTCCAGCGATCGTGACCGGATCGAACGGGCTGCCCGACGCGAACAGCGCTCGCCCGCCGCTCCATTCGTACGCCTGTTGCGCCGTGCATTCGGACTTCGATGTCGGGTTCGACAGCGAGAACACGATCGGCCGCGAATTGAGTTTCGTCATCGTTTCGATCACTTCGCGCGTGAACGTGCCGCCGACGGCCGCCACGCCGATGATCGCCGTCGGCTCGATCGCGCGGATCGCCGCGAGAAATTCATTGACCGCCGGGTGATCGTGCGCGTACGGCCGCTTGTGCGCCGTGAGCTCGCCGCGGCTCGCGACGACGAGCCCCTTCGAATCGACGAGCCAGCAGCGCTTGCGCGCCTCGGCGAGCGGCGTGCCGTGAGCGACCATCGCAGCGACCGTGAGATCGGCGATTCCCGTGGCCGCTTCGCCGGCGCCGAGGAACAGGATCTTCTGCTCGGCGAGCGAGCGTCCGGTCACGCGCAGCGCGGAATAAATGCCCGCGAGCGCGACCGCCGCCGTGCCCTGGATGTCGTCGTTGAACGTGCAGATTCTCGACCGGTACTTCTCGAGCAGCCGGAACGCGTTGTTGTTGGCGAAGTCCTCGAACTGCACGACGCAGCCGGGGAATACTTCCTGCGTCGCGGTGATGAACTCGTCGACGAGCTCGTCGTAGGCGGCGCCGGTGAGCCGCGGCGCGGGAATACCGAGGTACAGCGGGTCGTTTCGCAGCGTCTGGTTGTTGGTGCCGACGTCGAGCATCACCGGCAGGCACTGATTCGGATGCACGCCGGCGAGCGCGGTGTACAGCGAGAGCTTGCCGACCGGAATGCCCATGCCGCTCGAGCCGAGATCGCCCAGGCCCAGAATGCGCTCGCCGTCGGTGACGACGATCATCGCGACTTCGCGGTACGGCCAGTTGCGCAGGATCGTCTCGACGCGGCCGCGGTCGCGTGCGGTGATGAAGAGGCCGCGCGGCCGCTGGAAGATGTGGCCGAACTGCTGGCACGCGAGGCCGACCGTCGGCGTGTAGATGATCGGCATCATCTCGTCCGGATGGGTCGTGACTACACGGAAGAACAGCGCCTCGTTGCGGTCGTGCAGCGCGGTGAGGAAGATGTATTTCTCCAGCGGCGAGGGCAGCCGGTGGAAATTCTCGAGCACGCGCGCCATCTGCTGCTGCTGCGTGGACACGTGCGGCGGCAGCAGGCCGCGCAGCCCCAGCGCGTCGCGTTCGGCTTCGCTGAACGCCGTGCTCTTGTTCAACGTCGGATCGTGCAGCAGCGCGATCCCGCGCGGAAACCATGCCGGCACGCGCTCGCGCGCGAACAGTCCTTTTTCGTTGCTCATGGGGATTTCTCCGCAACGCTCGCGACGCGCGAGCGGATGAAATGAGGGTCAGACACTATTTTCCGCGCAACGGAACAGCGGTCTGCGACGCAAAAATCGGTGTCTGACCCTATTTGGCTAGATCGTCTCCGGCACCATCGTGATCGCGCCGCACGGGCACTCGGACACGCAGATGCCGCAGCCTTTGCAGTAGTCGTAGTTGAACTTGAAACGGTTGCCGGGGCCGAGCTTCACCACCGCGTTGTCCGGACACACGCCATAACAATTGTCGCACTCGAAGCAGTTGCCGCATGACAGGCAGCGCCTTGCCTCGAACAGCGCGTTCGACTCGTCGAGGCCCTGCACGACTTCGTCGAACGTCGACGTGCGGCGCACGAGATCGAGCGTGGGACGCACGCGCTTCGGCGCGTCGGCGTAGTACCACGGATTGAGGTTCTCGAACGTGGCGATCCCGTGCTTCGGCGGCGCGTCGTACGTGCCGCCGGCGAGCCAGGCGTCGATGTTGCGCGCCGCCTTCTTGCCGTGGCCGACCGCCACCGTCACTGTGCGTTCGGACGGCACCATGTCGCCGCCGGCGAACAATCCGGGATAACCGGTCATCATGTTCGAGCCGACCTCGACGACGCCATCCTTGACGACGAGCCCCGGCACGCCATTGAGCAGCGACAGGTCGACGTCCTGCCCGAGCGCAAGCACCAGCGAATCGGCCTCGAGCGTCTCGAACTCGCCGGTCGGCTGCGGGTAGCCCTTGTCGTCGAGCGCCATCTTCTCCACGGTGAGCGTGCCTTCGTCGGCCATGTTCTTGATCGTCGAAAGCCACTTGATCATGATGCCTTCCTGCAGCGCTTCCTCGACTTCGGATTCGTGCGCAGGCATCCTCTCGCGCGTACGGCGGTAGACGATGATCGACTCGGAGGCGCCCAGCCGCTTCGCCGTGCGCGCGACGTCGAGCGCCGTGTTGCCGCCACCGTAGACGACGACGCGGCGGCCGAGCAGCGGCTTGTCTTCGCCTTCCATGCTGCGCAGCACCGACACCGCGTCGAGCATGCGCGCGGCGGCGCCCGCCGGAATGTAGGCGCGCTTGCCGATGTGAGCGCCGACGGCGAGGAACGCCGCGTCGAAGCGGCCTGCCCTCATTTCGGCGCGGACGTCGTCGATCTTGCGGTTCAGCTCGATCTCGACGCCGAGATCGACGATCCTGCGGATCTCGCCGTCCAGCACATCACGCGGCAGCCGGTATTTCGGAATGCCGAATCGCATCATGCCGCCGGCGAACGGGCCGGCCTCGACGACCTTCACCGTGTGGCCGAGCCGGCGCAGCTGATACGCCGCGGAAAGGCCCGACGGACCCGCGCCGACGACGAGCACGCGCCGGCCGGTTTCTGCGAGCGGCGGATCGAATTTCCAGCCGAGCTTGAGCGCCTCGTCTCCGAGAAAGCGCTCGACGGAATTGATGCCGACCGCCTCGTCGACCTTGCCGCGATTGCACGAGCTCTCGCAGGGGTGATAGCAGACGCGGCCCATCACCGCGGGCAGCGGATTGTCGCGCGTGAGCTGCCGCCAGGCTGCTTCGTAGTCGCCGCCCTCGGCGTGAAAGAGCCATTGCTGGATGTTCTCGCCGGCCGGGCACGCGTTGTTGCACGGCGGCAGCCGGTCAACGTACACCGGGCGCGACGTGCGCCACGAGCCCGTCTTGTTGGCGAGCGAGCTGCCGACGTCGAGCGTGATCGCGAAGGGCTTATCCATTGCCATTGACTAATTCTCCCTGCGATTCGTCGAGCAGTCCGAACTTCTGGATATTGCGATCGGCGATCGCCTGGATGCGCGCGAGGCGCGGATCCTCCTGCTTGCCGAACAGGTGAGCGAAGCGCTTCTGCAGCTTCAGGTATTCGGTGACGGGCACCGGGCGGCGCAGCTTCGTGCGGCCGCTGATTTCGCCGTGCTCGGCTTCGAACAGCGGAAACAGGCCCGATTGCACGGCCATCCGCGCGACCTTGATCGTGTCCGCGGGCTGAGATCCCCAGCCCAGCGGGCAGGGAACGTGAATGTGGATGTAGCGCGCGCCGCGCATGCTCATCGCCTTCGATACCTTCGCCTCGAGATCGCGCAGGTTCGACACGCTCGCGGTGGCAACGTACGGAATGTTGTGCGCCATGGCGATCAGCGGCAGGTTCTTGCCGGTGCCGAACACGTTGCCCGGTTCCGGCCCGACGGCCATCGTCGTCGCCGTGCGCGCCGCCGGCGGCGTCGCGCTCGAGCGCTGCACGCCGGTGTTCATGTAGGCCTCGTTGTCGTAGCAGATGTAGAGCACGTCATCGTTGCGCTCGAACATGCCCGACAGGCAGCCGAAGCCGATGTCGGTCGTGCCGCCGTCACCGCCTTGGGCGACGACGCGAACGTCGGATCGGCCCTGCACGCGCAACGCGGCAGCCACGCCGCTCGCCACCGCGGCCGCGTTGCCGAACAGCGAGTGGATCCACGGAATCTGCCACGACGTTTCGGGATACGGCGTCGAAAACACTTCGAGGCATCCCGTGGCGTTGACGGCGACGAGCTGGTTCGCGGTCGCGCGCATCGCCGCGTCGATCGCGTAGCGCGCACCGAGTGCCTCGCCGCAACCCTGGCATGCACGGTGGCCGGAGTTGAGCGAGTTCGTCCGCTCCATGTTCGCCTGCACCGTGCGCTCGTTTTCGGCGAGCAGCCGGTTGCCGACGGTGAACGTGCCGGTCTGGTAGAACTTGACGGTCTGTTTTTCCATCAAGGCGACGACGTGGGCATCAACAGGTTTCATCGCATCACCCGATCTTCGAGCCGACCATGCCGAGCCGGCGCAGGATTGCTTCGGCCGTCGGACCCGTGCGGCGCGCCTGCTTCTCGCGCTCGAGCTCACCGGCGACAACCTCGGCGTTCAAGTCGAGGAAGGTCACCTGCTCGAGCTCGTCGGCGGCGGCGTCGAGGAAGAGCTGGCGCAGCGACGCGCGCGTGATCGCGCGCCCGCCGAGACCGGCGATGACCGTATAGCCGTTTAGCTGGACGCCGGACAGCGACTTGCGCACGCCGTCGGAGACGATGCCGCCGAGTCCGACGGCGAGGCACTTCTCCAGCACGACGACGCGCTTCGCGTTCTGCAGCGCGTCGCGCAGCGCGGCGAGCGGGAACGGCCTGAACGAGCAGATGCTGACCGCGCCGATCCTCTCGCCTTCGTCGCGCAGCTCGTCGACGACTTCCTGCACCGTTCCGTTGACCGAGCCGAGCGCGACGACGATCGTCTCGGCGTCGCTCGCGCGATAGCTGCGAATCAGCCCGCCCGATGCGCGGCCGAACTGCGCGGCGAACGCGGCGGAGAGCTGCGGAATGAGCTGCAGCGCGCGCAGCTGCTTGTGATGCGCGAGGTAGCGCACTTCGGTGAACGCCTCGGGCCCGACCATCGCGCCCATCGACACCGGCTCCTTCGGATCGAGCACCTGCCGCGGCTCGAACGGCGGCAGGAACGCGTCGACCTGAGCCTGCGTCGGGATGTCGACGCGATCGTAGGCGTGCGTGAGAATGAAGCCGTCCATGCACACCATCACCGGGCACGAAAGCTCCTCGGCGAGCCGGAACGCCTGGATGTGCAGGTCGAGGGCTTCCTGGTTGGTTTCCGCGAACAGCTGGATCCACCCGGCGTCGCGCATCGACATGCTGTCGGAGTGGTCGTTCCAGATGTTGATCGGCGCGCCGATCGCGCGATTGCCGATCGTCATCACGATGGGAAGCCCGAGTCCTGCGGCGTTGTAGACGGCCTCGGCCATGAACAGCAGGCCCTGGCTCGACGTCGCCGTGTACGTGCGCGCACCGGCTGCCGAGGCGCCGATCGCGACCGACAGCGCGGCGAACTCGGATTCGACGTTGATGTACTCGCAGCCGGCGAGCTCGCCGCCTTTGACGAGCTCGCCGAGCGCTTCGACGATGTGCGTCTGCGGCGTGATCGGATACGCGCAGATCACTTGCGGACGCGCGAGCGCGATCGCTTCGGCGACCGCGCGCGAGCCTTCGGTTTGCTTAAGCATGGGCGTGCTCCCGCAGCTTGGCGGCGGCCGCATACGCTTCGGCGGCGGCGGCGACGTTGGGCTCGGCGATCTTCGGCGGAAACTTCGTGCGAATGGCGGCGATGACGGAGTCGAGCCGCACGCATCCGCTGATCGCCGCGAATCCGCCAAGCAACGGGACGTTCGGCATCGGACGGCCGACGTGCTTCATCGCGATCTCGGTCGCGGCAAGCGTGCACAGCCGGTGGCGGCGGAACTCGCGCGTGAAATCGCCGAGGCCGAGCTCCTCGAAGCTTCGCGTCGAGTTGATCAGGATGTAGCCGGATGCATGCAGTCCGTTGAACAGATCGACCTGATGAAGAAGCGTCGGGTCCTGGATGATCAACGCGTCGGGTTCCATCACCGGCTCGCGCAGCCGGATTTCCTTGTCGTCGATCCGGCAGAACGCCATCACGGGCGCCCCCATGCGCTCGGAGCCGAAGCTCGGGAACGCCTGCGCGTAGCGGCCTTCCTGGAACGCGGCGACCGAGAGCATCTCGGCGCCTGAAACGACGCCCTGACCGCCGCGGCCGTGGATTCGAACCTGCAACATTGCGTGTCCTCGTATCAATGGCGCAACCGCGCAAATTCGTCGCGCGATTCGCAGGGAACCATGCTGCGCGTTGTGCGCTGCGAATCCCATTGATCGAAGTCAACAGTCGGGCGCGATGTCGCACCGCATCGCCGGGCCCCGGTCGTGAGAGCGCGAAAACGTGTGTCCGCGCTCGATTCGACTGCGCGAAATCGGAACAATTGACGCGCTCGCACATCACGCCGTTGACCTGCGTCAAAACGTCCCAGTGGTCGCGAGGCGAAGAATGACGCGTCTACTCGGGAGGCTCATCGGCAATGGATGCCACTTCGCAACTGCTCGTCGGCGCGCGCGCTACCGCGTCGCGCAAAAGCCGGACGCCGGCGCGACTCGACTTCCTGCAGAGCGCGAGCGGGCTCGCGCTCGCCCTTTTCATGTGGGGCCACATGTTCTTCGTGTCGACGATCCTGCTCGGCAACGACGCGATGTGGACGGTCGCACGCTTCTTCGAGGGCTATTTCTTCTTCGGCCGCGCGTATCCGGGCATCGTGTCGCTCGTCGCCGCGTGCGTGATCGCGCTGCTGGTCGTCCATGCGCTGCTCGCCGTGCGCAAGTTTCCGATCGATTACCGGCAGTTCCGCACGTTCCGCGACCACATGCACGGCATGCGTCATGAGGACACGACGCTGTGGTTCTGGCAGGTCGTCACCGGTTTCGCACTGTTCTTCCTAGCGACCGTCCACCTTTACGTGATCATGACGCGTCCGGAGCGTATCGGTCCGTTCGAATCGGCCGACCGGATGTGGACCGAATTCTACTGGCCGCTCTATCTGGTGCTGCTGTTCGTCGTCGAGCTGCACGCGGGCATCGGTCTGTACCGGCTTTGCGTGAAGTGGGGCTGGTTCGGCGTCGCCGAGCCCGACGCGACGCGCAAGCGCTTGAAGACACTCAAATGGGCACTGACGGTGTTCTTCCTCGTACTGGGACTCGCGACGTTCGCCGCATACGTCAAGCTCGGCATCGAGCACGCGCCGAAGTACGGCGAGCCGTACACGCCCGCGTGGGCGCAGCCGGCGAAAGCGGGGACGCGATGAAGATCGTCTACACGGACGTGCTGGTGATCGGCGGCGGGCTCACCGGGCTGCGGCTCGCGATCGCGGCGAAACGGCGTGGCCACGACGCGATCATCCTGTCGCTCGTGCCGCCGAAGCGCTCGCACTCCGCCGCCGCACAGGGCGGCATGCAGGCCTCGCTCGGCAACGTGATCAAGGGGCTTGGCGACAACGAGGACGTCCACTTCGAGGACACGGTGCGCGGCAGCGACTGGGGCGCCGACCAGCGCGTCGTGCGCATGTTCGTCAACACGTCACCGAAAGCGGTGCGCGAGCTCGCCGCGTGGGGCGTGCCGTGGAGCCGCGTGCGCAAAGGCGACCGCGACGTGATCATCAACGGCCAGAAGGTGACGCTCACCGAGCGCGACGAAGCGCACGGACTGGTCGCGCAGCGCGACTTCGGCGGCACGAAGAAGTGGCGCACCTGCTACGTGTCCGACGGGACCGGCCACGCGATGCTGTTCGCAGTGAGCGACCAGGCGATCGCTGCGCAGATCCCCGTGCACGAGCGCACCGAAGCGGTGGCGCTGATTCACGACGGCGGCCGCTGCTACGGCGCCGTCGTGCGCAATCTGGTGACAGGCGAGCTCTGCGCTTACGTCGCGAAGGCCACCGCCATCTGCGCCGGCGGCGCAGGACGCCTGTATCGCGCGACGACCAACGCCGTGATCTGCGAGGGCATCGGACAGGCGATCGCGCTCGAGACCGGCGCTGCCGCGCTCGGCAACATGGAAGCGATCCAGTTCCACCCGACGACGATCTTCCCGGCGGGGATTCTGCTCACCGAGGGCTGCCGCGGCGACGGAGGCTTGCTGAAGGACGTCGACGGGCATCGGTTCATGCCCGACTACGAGCCGGAAAAGAAGGAGCTCGCCTCGCGCGACGTCGTGTCGCGGCGAATGGAAGAGCACATCCGCAAAGGCAAGGGCGTGAAGACGCGCTTCGGCGAGCATCTGTGGCTCGACATCACGCTGCTCGGCCGCGCTCACATCGAGAAGAACCTGCGCGAAGTGAAGGAGATCTGCCATTACTTCCTCGGCGTCGACCCGGCCGAGAAGTGGGCCGCCGTGCGTCCGTCGCAGCACTACACGATGGGTGGCGTGCGCACGAACCACACCGGTGAGAGCCCGACGCTCAAGGGCCTGTTCGCCGCCGGCGAAGCCGCATGCTGGGACATGCACGGCTTCAACCGGCTGGGCGGCAACTCGGTCGCCGAGACCGTGGTCGCCGGCATGATCGTCGGCGAGTTCATCTCCGACTTCTGCGATCGTACCGAGAACGACGTCAACATCCCGACCGGGCTCGTCCGGGAGTTCGTGCAGCGCGAGCGCGCGGCGCTCGACGTGCTGCTCGCCGGGCGCGGCATCGAGGACGCGGCGCCGATCAAGGCCGAGATGCAGCAGCTGATGACGTCCAACGTCGGCATCTTCCGCACGGGCGAAGAGCTCGAGGCGGCGGTGGAGAAGCTCGAGCAGCTGCTCGTGCGAAGCCGCAATCTCGGCTTGAAGTCGCAGTCGCCGGGCTCGAACCCCGAGCTGGTCATGGCGTACCGGCTGCCCAAGATGCTGAAGGTCGCGCTCACCATCGCGTTCGGCGCATTGAACCGCACGGAAAGCCGCGGCGCGCATTTCCGCGAGGACTATCCGCGCCGCGACGACGCGCACTGGTTGAAGCGCACGCTCGCGAGCTGGAGCGATCCGCTCGCGACGCTGCCCTCGCTCGGCTACGAGCCGCTCGACGTGATGCAGATGGAGCTGCCGCCCGGATGGCGCGGCTACGGCGCGAAGGACTACATCGAGCATCCGGACACGGCGAGCCGGCAGGCCGAGATCGAAGCGGTCCGCGCGCGGATGGCGAACGCGAGCCGCGTCGATGTCCAGCAGGCGCTGATGGGCTACGACGACCTGCTGCCCGCGCGTTACCAGGGCCGCAACGAGCGGCTCGACGAGCTCTTTACGGAGAACGCGGCATGACCCGCGACGACACGATCACCGCGAGTGCGGCTGCCGCCGCGACCGCGACCGCGCCAGCCCGGCACCTGCGCATCCACGTGCTGCGCTACAACCCTCAGCAGCCGGCGACCGAGCCGCATGTCCAGGTCTACCCGATCGAGGAAGCGGCGGGCATGACGCTTTTCATCGCGCTCTCCGAGATCCGCGAGAAGCAGGATCCGTCGCTGCAGTTCGACTTCGTCTGCCGCGCCGGCATCTGCGGCAGCTGCGCGATGCTCGTCGACGGTCGCCCACGGCTCGCATGCCGGACGCTGACGAAGGACTTCGGCGAGGACATCACGCTCGCGCCGCTTCCGGTGTTCGAGCTGATCGGCGACCTGTCGGTCAACACCGGCAAGTGGATGCGCGCGATGAGCGAGCGGCTCGAAACGTGGGTGCATGCGAAGGAGCAGGAGGTCGACCTCGCGCGCATCGAGCAGCGGATGGATCCGACGCTCGCCGAAGACATCTACGAGCTCGATCGCTGCATCGAATGCGGATGCTGCGTGGCGGGCTGCGGCACGGCGCGCATGCGCGAGGACTTCGTCGGCGCCGTCGGCCTCAACAAGATCGCACGCTTCAGGCTCGATCCGCGCGACCCGCGCAACGACGACGATTTCTACGAGCTCGTCGGCGACGACTCCGGCGTGTTCGGCTGCATGTCGCTACTCGGCTGCCACGACGTCTGCCCGAAGCAGCTTCCGCTCGCCACCCAGATCGCGTTCGTGCGGCGCAAGATGGTGATGCAGGGATTCAAGGGCTGAACGGCGCCCATCCTGACGCCCGTCGCACGAATCGCCCGTTTGCGCGCCGGTCGGCCGGCGGGATTCCATTGCAGGTTGCGCTTCGGCGGGCCCTCGCCGAGTCATCCGTAAGTCATCGGTAAGTCGGGCGTCGCGGCGGCGGCCGCGGCGCGTCGCTTGTGCGGCGCGGATGGCGAAACGGGGCAACAGCGGCCCTCGCTGTATCGAATCTCCTTCGGTATCAATCCATTAGCTTGTCCGGCCCGATGATTCGCGCGTCGGGGCCGCGCCTGTTTGCGCGCAACCGAATGCGTCAGTGATCGGCAAGGCGGCCGCTCGCACACTGCCGCCTGCGCTGCGTCATCGTTGCCGCGAGCTTCGCCTCACCGCGCTCTCCAAGGTCCGATGACGGCAGCCTGTTCGATCGAATCGTTCGTGGCGCGCTGCGAAGCCGCGACCGACCGACTGTTACGGAGAGCACGAGATGATATTCGACGCGGTCGCATCCTGGCTCGACGAAAAGCGTCGGGCAAACCCAGCCAGCGCTGCACGATCCTCAGCGGTAGCCGAGGCCGGCTGCGTCGCAGATGATCCGGTGACGGCGAGCATGGTCGAGAACGTCGCAGTCGCGTCCCCGGCGATGCAACCTCATGACGCAACCCGCACGAAGCCGACGCTTCATCCGACAGCGTGCGCCGAGCCCGCGTTCGTTTCGACGATGCGCAGTGCGTTGCGTTGGCTCGGCAGTGCGCCGGTTGCGCGCGCCGCACTCGTTGCACTCGCCATTTGGATGCTCGCGGATTTCAGCGGTATCGCGAGCGCGATCGTTCATGAGCGTCAAGGCGCATGGATCACGATCGCCACGGCAGCGGTCGTGCTGCTGGCGGCGTTGGTGTCTGAGCATCGCAGGTTCGCGTTCGCGGCGTTGGCCGGCTGTGCGCTCGCTTACCTCGATGTCGATCCGATTCGCGCCGTGCGGACGATGGCGCTGTGCTCGATCGCGATGCAGCTTTACGCCGTGTGGAAGATACGCGAGTCGATTCGCTGGCAGGCGCTCGGCCCGATGCTCGCGGCAGGCGCCGCGACCATTCCCTTTGGCGTGTGGCTCCTCGTTCAAGTCGATGCTTCTGTCTATGCGGCGGGACTGGGAGCGTTCCTGACGAGCTACGGCTGTTACGTCGCGATGCGCCGCGAGCCCCGCGTGGTCCGCGGCAACGCGTGGCGGGATGCAACCGTCGGCGCGCTGGGCGGACTCGCCGGCGGTCTTGCCGGATTTCCGGGCTCGTTCGTCACGATCTGGTGCTCGATGCGAGGTTGGGACAAGCTCCAGCAGCGAGCCGTCTACCAGCCGTATATCCTCGTCATGCAGATCGTGACCATCGCCTGCTTGCGATGGCAGGCACCGGTCGGCACGCGCGGGGGGCAGGACTTGACCTTCGTGCCTTTCGCCCTGGTGGGAGCCATCGCGGGTTTCGCGATCTTTCAGCGGCTGACGAACAAACAGTTCCATGTCGCGGTGAGTGTGTTGCTCGTCGCTTCGGGTGTCGGGCTGCTCAGCCGCGTGCTCTGAAATCGGTGCAGCGTCTCACCGATACATCACGCGACGTCCTTCGCTGTTTGCGATCTTGCTCGTGCTGAGTCTCTCGTCTGTCCGCGGCCGCCCGGTGTAACATTGCGGCGGCCGCAGGCGGCCAGTCGCGGTCGACGCGGCCGGCCGCTTCCTTTTAGCGGCGCGCGACAGACGAGGAACGCGATGGCCAACAGTCTCTACAACGCATCGTTTTCGCTGCTGCACGACAGCGACCTCGTCTCCGACGCGACGCGCCGCATGCTCGACGACCGCGTGTCGGACCTGCCGGTTGTCGACGGCGACGGCAAGCTGGTCGGCATGTTCAAGCTCGATCGGTTGCTTGCCGGTCTGCTGCCGAAGGCGGCGCTCGTCGGCTACGGCATGGACCTCGCGTTCATCACCGACACGCTCGAGCAGCTGCGCGACAAGATGCGCCAGATCGAGACCCGCCCGGTGCGCGAGTTCACCGTGCGCGCCGACCATGTCGTGCATCCCGATACCTCGCCGATCGAGATCGTGCTGTTGATCTACCGCGGCGCGAACAGCGTGCCCGTGGTGGACCCGGCCTCGGGACGCCTCGTCGGCATGGTTTCTGCGCGCGACGTGCTCGCCGCGCTGCACGGCGAGGGTGGCGGCTGATGCACGGCGGCGCTCCCGAAGCGGCGCGAATGCTGTTCGGGCTGTCGGCGCTGTGGGTCGCGACGATCGTGCTGATTGTCGCGTACCTCGTCATCATGAGCGACAGGGTCAACCGCGCGATCGTCGCGCTGGTCGGCGCCGGCTTCCTGATCCTGATCGGCGTCATGCCGCAGCTCGAAGCGGTTCACGCGATCGACTTCAACACGCTCGGGCTGCTGCTCGGCATGATGCTGATCGTCAACATCACGCGCCGCTCGGGCCTGTTCCAGTACGTCGCGATCTGGTCGGCGAAGAAGGTCGATGCAAGGCCGTGGGGCATCCTGCTGATGATGTCGACGGTCACCGCGGTGTTTTCGGCGTTCCTCGACAACGTGACGACGGTGCTGCTGACCGTTCCGGTGACGCTGCTCATCACCGACGAGCTGCGCGTCAAGCCCTATCCCTACCTGTTCGCGCAGATCTTCGCGTCGAACATCGGCGGCACGGCGACGCTGATCGGCGACCCGCCGAACATCATGCTCGGATCGGCGGCGCATCTCACGTTCAACGACTTCGCGTTCCACCTGACGCCGGTCATCCTCGTCGTGTTCGTCGCGACGATGATCCCGCTGTACTTCTTCTGGGGGCGCCATCTGATCATCGACGAGGAGCATCGGCTTCGGGTCATGGGCTTCAGCGAGCGCGAGGCGATCACCGACCCGCGGCTGCTCAAGCACTCGCTCGCGGTGATTGCGCTCGTGATCCTCGGATTCGTGCTGCAGCGGCAGATCGACGTCGAGCCGGCTTCGGTGGCCATTTTTGGCGCCGCGGTGCTGATGCTGATCGACAACTTCGGCCGGCCCAGCGAGGAGCAGTCGAAGAACGTGCATGCGGCGCTGTCGGAGGCCGAGTGGATCACGCTGATGTTCTTTCTGGGCCTGTTCGTCATCGTCTACGGCGTGGTCAAGGTTGGCGTGATCGACATGCTCGCGAAAGCGCTGCTCGACGCGACCGGCGGCGACTTCGCCGTGACCGCGGTCGCGATCCTGTGGGCGTCCGCCGTGCTCTCGGCGTTCATCGACAACATCCCCTTTGTCGCGACGATGATTCCGCTCATCAAGGCGATGGCGCCGACATTCGGCGGCGAGCAGGCGCTGCTGCCGCTGTGGTGGGCGCTTTCGCTCGGCGCGTGCCTCGGCGGCAACGGCACGCTGATCGGCGCATCGGCGAACCTCGTCGTCGCGGGCTTGTCCGAGCGTGCAGGCATTACGTTCCGCTTCGTCGAGTTCATGAGGATCGCTTTCCCACTCATGCTCATCAGCATCGTGATCTCGCACGCGCACCTGTATATGCGGTATCTGTAGAGCGTCGAAGCGGTCGCGATGAAGATCAGGTGCATAACCGCGCATCCGCTGACCGCCCCGCTCGAGCGGCCATTCGCGTTCTCTCAGGGTGTGGTCGCGCGGCGCAGCGCGACGATCGTCGAGATCGAGACCGACGACGGCGCGATCGGATGGGGCGAAGCGTTCGCGCAAGGGCTCGAGCCGCCGCAGATCGCCGCCGCTGCCATCGAGCACGCGCTCGCGCCGCTGCTCGTCGGCGAGGATCCGCTCGCGACCGAAGTGCTGTGGCACCGGATGTACCACGCGACGCGCGATTACGGCCGCAAAGGAACCGTGGTCGCGGCGATCAGCGCCGTCGACATGGCGCTTTGGGATCTCGCCGGGAAGTCCTACGGTGTGCCGGTGCACCGGCTGCTGGGCGGCGCGTTTCGGCGTACGGTGCGCGCGTACGCCACGGGCTTCTACCGATTGCCCGACGGCGACACGACGGCGCGGCTCGTCGCCGAAGCCCGGCAACGGGCGGCCGACGGTTTTTCGGCCGTCAAGATCAAAGTCGGGTTCGGGGTCGCGGCCGACATCGAAGTCATGCGCGCGATCGCGCGCGCGCTCGAGGACACGGGCGTCACGATGCTGATGGATGCGAACCATGCGTACGGCGTCGCCGACGCGATCGCGCTCGGTCGTGGCGTCGGCGATCTCGGCATCGGCTGGTTCGAGGAGCCGGTCGCGCCCGAGGACATCGCGGGATACGGCGAAGTGCGGCGCGCGCTCACGATGCCGATCGCCGGCGGCGAGAACGAGCACACGCTGTACGGCTTTCGCGATCTCTTTGCGGCGCGAGCGGTCGACATCGCGCAGCCCGACCTCGCATCCTGCGGCGGCTTCAGCGCTGCGCGGCACATCGTTGCGCTGGCGCAGGCGAACGGCGTTCGCGTCAATCCGCACGTCTGGGGCACCGGCGTCGCCCAGGCCGCGTCGGTGCAGTTGCTCGCGGCGCTTCCGGTTGCCCATCACTCGCTTAACGCCGTCGAGCCGATGCTCGAGTACGATTGCTCGGATCACCCCTTCCGCACGGCGCTCGTGTCGCATCCGACGCTCGTCGAGAACGGTCTCGTGCAAATTCCCGATCGGCCGGGTCTTGGCATCGACATCGATCGCGCGCTGCTCGCGCGCTACCGAATGCAACAGTAGCGTCGCTGTTCAACGAGTGACGCTATTTTTCCGCTCATGTTCGACTTCGCGCTCGCGCCGCCCGATCCCGACGATTCGCTCGCGCCGTTGCGCGCGCGCATCGCCGCGCACGCACGTGCCGACGAGCCGACGGTCGTCCGTGCGCTGATCGACGAGGCGCGGCTCGCGCCGGCCGAGCTCGCGCGGACGCAGTCGCTCGCCGCGCGGCTCGCGGAAGGCGTTCGCGCCGAGCGCGTCAAAGCCGGCGGCGTCGACGCATTGATGCTCGAGTTCTCGCTCGACAGCGTCGAAGGCGTCGCGTTGATGTGTCTCGCCGAGGCGCTGCTGCGCATTCCCGATGCCGCGACACGCGACAAGCTGATCCGCGACAAGATCGCGCCCGGCGACTGGCGCGCGCACGTCGGCGCATCTCCGTCGCTGTTCGTCAACGCCGCCGCGTGGGGGCTGCTCGTCACGGGACACGTCGTCGACACTCGAGCTGAGGGGGCGCTCGAGCGCGCGATGGCGTCGCTTCTGCGCAAAGGCGGCGAGCCGCTGATCCGCAAGGGCGTCGATCTTGCGATGCGCGTGCTCGGCCGTCAGTTCGTCGCGGGTCGCACGATCGGCGAGGCGATCGCGAACGGCCGCGAGCGTCAAGCGCGCGGCTACCGGCATTCGTACGACATGCTCGGTGAAGCTGCGCTCACCGCGCCCGACGCGAAGCGCTACTTCGATGCGTACGACGGCGCGATCCGCGTGCTCGGTGGCTTCGCGCGCGGCCGTCGCGTTCGCGAAGGCCCCGGCATTTCGGTCAAATTGTCGGCGCTGCATCCGCGCTTTGCGCGCCCGCAGCGCGAGCGCGTGATGTCCGAGCTCGTGCCGCGAGTAGCCGCGCTCGCGCAGCTTTCAAAATCGCTCGGCCTCGGCTTCAACATCGATGCCGAGGAAGCCGATCGGCTCGAATTGACGCTCGATATCTTCGCGGCGCTTGCAGGCGACCCGGCGCTCGCCGATTGGGACGGGCTCGGATTCGTTGTCCAGGCGTACCAGAAGCGCGCGCGCTTCGTCGTCGACTGGCTGGTCGCGCTCGCGCGGCGCAATGGCCGCCGTTTCATGATACGACTCGTCAAGGGCGCGTACTGGGACAGCGAAGTCAAGCGCGCGCAGGTCGACGGGCTCCTCGACTACCCGGTGTTCACCCGCAAGACGCACACCGATGTCTGCTATCTCGCGTGCGCGAAGGCGCTGCTCGCGGCGCCCGATGCGGTCTATCCGCAGTTCGCGACCCACAACGCGTTCACGCTTGCGGCGATCGACACGATCGCCGGCGACGCCGACTACGAATTCCAGTGCCTGCACGGCATGGGCGAGACCCTGTACGACCAGATCGTGGGCCGCAGCGGGCTCGATCGCGCGTGCCGGATCTACGCGCCCGTGGGCTCGCACGAAACGCTGCTCGCCTATCTCGTGCGGCGGCTGCTCGAGAACGGCTCGAACACGTCGTTCGTCAATCGCGTCGTCGATCCGGATGTGCAGATCGCGGATCTCGTCGCCGATCCGGTCGCGCAGGCCGAAGCCGATCGCGGCGCGCAGCATCCGCGCATTCCCCCGCCGCTCGATCTGTATCGGCCACGCGCCAATTCGCGTGGTGTCGATCTCGCCGACGACGCGACGCTCGCGGCGCTTGCAAACGCGATGGACGAGCCGGTCGCGCACCCGGCGTCTGCGCTCATTGCAACCGTCACTTCCACCCCTCAACACGAAGCGCACGAAGGACACGAAGAAGGACGATTGCCGATTGCACGCCGTCCGGTGCGCAATCCGGCCGATCGCGACGACATCGTCGGCCATGTCGTCGAAGCGAGCGTGGCCGATGCAGCGGAGGCCGTGCAGATTGCGGTGGAACGCGGCGCGGTGTGGTCGACAACCGCTGTCGACGAGCGCGCTGCGTCCCTCGAACGCGCGGCCGATCTATTCGACGCCGACACACCGCAGCTCTATGCGCTCGCCATCCGTGAAGCGGGCAAGACGCTCGCCGACGCGGTCGCCGAAGTGCGCGAGGCGATCGATTTCTGTCGCTATTACGCGCAGCAGGCCCGCGAGATCTGCTCCCGGCGCGGTGTGGCCGCTCGCGGACCGATCGTCTGCATTTCGCCGTGGAATTTTCCGCTGTCGATTTTCGTCGGTCAGGTGAGCGCGGCGCTTGCGACCGGCAATCCGGTTCTCGCCAAGCCCGCCGAACAGACACCGCTGATCGCCGCGGCCGCCGTCCGACTGCTGCATCGCGCTGGCGTGCCGCCGGCGGCGCTGCAGTTGCTGCCGGGTCCGGGCGAAGCCGTCGGCGCCGCGCTTGTCGCCGATCCGCGCATCGCCGGCGTCGTATTCACCGGGTCGACCGCAGTCGCGCGCGGAATCAACCGAACGCTCGCTGCGCGCGACGACGACCCGTTGCTGATCGCCGAGACCGGCGGGCAGAACGCGCTGATCGCCGACAGCTCGGCGCTGCCCGAGCAGCTCGTCGCCGACGCTCTTGTCTCCGCGTTCGACAGCGCGGGACAGCGCTGCTCGGCGCTGCGGCTGCTCTGCGTGCAAGAGGACGTCGCGCCATCGGTGATCGCGATGCTGACCGACGCGCTGGCCGAGCTGTCGGTCGGCGATCCGCGGCGGCTTGCGACCGACGTCGGGCCGGTGATCGACGACGATGCGCGTGCGGCGCTCGAAGCGCACATCGAGCGAATGCGCGCGGCGGGATTGCCGGTCGTCCGCCATCGCCTTTCGCCGGAGTGCGCGCGCGGCACGTTCGTCGCCCCGACGGTGATTCATCTCGGCGGTATCGGCGGCATCCGGCTTCTGACGCACGAAGTGTTCGGCCCGGTGCTGCACGTCGTGCGTTGGCGTGCGGACGAGCTCGACGCGCTCGTCGCGGCAATCAACGCGACCGGGTACGCGCTCACGCATGGCATCCATACGCGGATCGACGAAACAGTTGAGGCGATCCTCGCGCGCGTTCACGCCGGCAATGTATACGTCAATCGCAACATCATCGGCGCCGTCGTCGGCGTGCAGCCGTTTGGCGGCCATCGTCTTTCGGGCACCGGACCGAAAGCCGGCGGTCCGCTCTACCTTCCGCGGCTCGTGCGCGGATACGACGACGCGCCATCGTTCAACGGCGCGCAGCCGCGCGACCGTGCGTTGTGGACGCAAGCGCTACCAGGTCCCACCGGCGAATCGAACGTGCTCGAGCTGCACCCGCGAGGTGTGGTCGGCTGCATCGGCGACAGCGACGCCGCGCGCGCGCGTCAGCGAGCGATCGCGGAAGCGACGGGCAACGTCGCGCGCGAGCTTTCGCTCGACCAGGTGTCGGCGGCCAGCGATTCGATCGAAGCGCTGCTGCTCGACGTTCGGCCCGATGCTGCCCGTGGCGTGCGTGCCACGCTCGCGGCGCGCGAAGATGGTCCGTTGCTTCCGGTGATCGCGCCCGATCAGACCGGGGCCTACGACTGGACGCGTCTGGTCGTCGAGCGAACCGTTTGCGTCAACACCGCCGCGGCGGGAGGCAACGCGGCGTTGCTCGCGCAGGCGGGCGACGTGCTGTAGCGGATCGGCGTACGTGCGCCACTTCGATGCCGCCGCAATCCGCGCCGCGCTGCCGTGGCCGCGAATGCTCGATGCGCTCGACTCGGCGCTGAAGAGCGACGTCATCGCGCCCTTGCGCGCGAATCACACGATCGAAGTGCCCGCTGCGCCGGATGCGACGCTGCTGATGATGCCGGCGTGGCGCATCGGCGCGCATCTTGGCGTCAAGCTCGTCACGGTTTTCCCGGGCAACCGCGCACGCGGCGAGCAATCGGTGGCCGCCGTGTACCTGCTGTTCGACGCAACCGACGGGCGCCCGCTCGCGTTGCTCGACGGCGAGGAGATCACCGCGCGGCGCACGGCGGGCGCATCGGCGTACGCGGCGCGCATCCTCGCTCGCCGCGATGCGCGTCATCTGGTGATGGTCGGCGCCGGCCGGCAGGCGCGCGGTCTCGTGGACGCCCATCGCTCGGTACGGCCGATCGAGCGGGTGAGCGTCTGGAGCCGGACGCCGGAGCACGCGAACGCGTTCGTCGGTGAGCTGGCCGACGGCGGTGTGACGGCGGCGGTCTGCGTCGATCTCGAAGCGGCCGTACGTGCCGCAGACGTCGTGTGCTGTGCGACGCTGTCGACGTCGCCGCTTGTGCGCGGCGAATGGCTGCGGCCGGGCACGCATCTCGATCTGGTCGGCGCATTCCGGCGGCATATGCGCGAGACGGACAGTGCCGCCGTCGCTCGTGCGGACCTGATCGTCGTCGACGAGCGAACGGCTGCGCTCGCCGAAGGCGGCGATATCGTGCAGGCGATCGCGAGCGGAGCGATCGGCGCCGAGCGCATCACCGCCGATCTGCGCGACCTCGCAATCGGCGCACATCCGGGGCGCACGCGCGGCGATCAGGTCACGCTGTTCAAATCGGTCGGTTTCGCGCTCGAGGATCTCGCCGCCGCGCAGGCGGTGTACGAGAGCGTCGCGACGTAATGTTGTCGTCCCCGCGAAGGCGGGGACCCAGTGTCTTTCGGAGGGAACGACGCTGGATTCCCGCTTGCGCGGGAATGACCGTAATGGTCAGGCGAGCCCGTCGATCCCCCGCGGGCCGCGGTTGGCCAAGATCGGCCGTACGTGCGTCGAGCGCCGCGCGGTGGTTAACGCGGTCGCCTTGAGCAGCAGCGCGATCGCGATCATCAACGAGAAACCGAGGATCAGCTCGAATTGGTGAGCGGAGACGAAATCGAGCAGCGCGCTCCAGCGGATCGTCAACGGACGAAGCGTCGTCGCCGCAATGACCGGCGTGACGAACATCAGGCCGACGACGATCGCCACCGCAAGGCTTCCCGGCGTGCGCATCAACTTCGTTGAACGTCGCATGGCGCTCCCCTCGACCGTGGATTCCAGCTCCAGTGTAGGGATGCTCGTCGGGACACCCGATCGGGCGAGAGCGCATCTGCATGTGGGACAGGTCTCACACACGGCCCTGTCCGCAGCAGGGCTAACTAAAACTCGAAGCCCTCGGGCAACAAGTCGTGCGTATCCGGATGCCGCTGCATGTATGAGTGGACATACGGACAATCCGGCCTGACGTGTAACGCGTGCTCGCGCGCATAGCTCACCGCCGCGCGGACGAGCGCGCTCGCGATCCCGCGGCCTTCGAGCGCAGGCGGCACTTCGGTGTGATACATGCGCATGACACCGGCGACAAGCCGGTAGTCGGCGCGGGCGACCTGCCCGTCGACGGTCACTTCGAACCGATGCCGGTCGACGTTGTGAACGATCGTGATCGGCATGTCGAGCATATCCTATTATGTCATTCCAAGCGCAGCGAGGAATCTGCTGCTTTCCGCCGAACAGTAGATCCCTCGCTTTCGCTCGGGATGACACCCGTCACGCGCGTAGCAAACCGTGACGCTCGACGAACGCGATGATGTCGTCCAGTCCCTCGCCGGTCTTCAGGTTGCTGAACACGACCGGCCGATCGCCGCGCATCATTCGCGCGTCGCGCGCCATGACGTCGAGCGAGGCGCCGACCATCGGGGCGAGATCGATCTTGTTGATGACGAGCAGGTCGGATTTGGTGATGCCCGGCCCGCCCTTGCGCGGAATCTTGTCGCCGGCGGCGACGTCGATCACATAGATCGTGAGGTCGGAGAGCTCCGGCGAGAACGTCGCGGCCAGATTGTCGCCGCCCGATTCGACCAGCACGATCTCGATGTCCGGAAAGGCACGCGTCAGCCGCGCGACCGCTTCTAGATTGATCGAGGCATCCTCGCGGATCGCCGTGTGCGGGCAGCCGCCGGTCTCCACGCCGATGATGCGCTCCGGCGCCAGCGCTTCGTTGCGCACGAGGAACTGCGCATCCTCGGCCGTGTAGATGTCGTTGGTGACGACACCCAGGCTGTAGCGGCCGCGCAGCGCTCTGCACAGCGCAAGCGCAAGAGCCGTCTTGCCGGAGCCGACAGGCCCGCCGATGCCGACGCGCAGCGCGGCATGCTGCTCGCCCTTGAGTGCAATCGGGCTCATGAGCGGAACAGACGCGAATATTGCGTCTCGTGCCGGCTGCACGCCAGTGCGAACCCCGGCGCGAAATTGCGCCATTCGCTTTCCGGTGCGCCAGCCGCATGCCGCGCGATCGCGGTCAATCGCGCGCCGAGCGTCGCCAGCATCCGCTGGCCAGCTGACTGCCCCAGCGGGACCGTCTTCAACGCGGCCATCGCCTGATTCTCGCACCAGCACCACAGGTACGCGGCGACGGCCTGTTCGGCGTCGAGCGCGCACGCCGCGCTCACGCCGGCCCACACGATCGGAAACGAAATCTCGTCGTACGTGTCGAGACCCTGCGGTCGCGCAAGATCGGGTACGTCGGCAAGCATTCGCCGCAGCGAATAGCCCATTTGAAGCGTTTCGGCGCGAAGCTCCGCGCTCTCGCGGCTCGCGACGAAAAGCGCGTCGAGCCGCATCGCCTCGGCGATGTCGCGCCGCGACCATGCGCGATGGGCGTGTGCGACGAGCGGTGCCTCGAACGCGCCGACCGTATGCTCGAGCAGGCCGCCGATCCATTCGAGCGCACTCGCCTCGTCACGCACCCAGCCGGCTTCGACCGCGTACTCCAGGCCTTGCGAATACGTATACGCGCCGACCGGGAGCGTGGGGCTCGCAAGTTGCAGCAGGCGCGCGAGCGTAGCGACGTCAGCGCTCATCGGACGGGCCTCTTTGGACCGTTCGAGCAACGCATCGCTCGGCGCGTCGGCCCTGCTCGACTCGCGCGCCGACGTCGCCTTCGGAGCGGCCTCGTTGTACCCAGTCGACATACGAAACCATGGCGCGTCGGCCGCCGTCCGCGCTCGCAGACGTGCTCTGCGAGCCTTGGCTTCGCCCTGCTCGCACAGACGTCCTTGGCTGCGCCCGCCGCGCTCATCGGAACTCATGAATCTTCGATTTCGAGCGATGCAGACTGTGACCGGGATCGTGCGGATCGTGCGCCTCGGTGTCCGCCGCGTCGTGGCGATGCATCGAATACGCGCCGCGTTCCGGCTCGAACGGCGCATCGACGTCGGTCACCGTGCAGCCGAGGCCGATCAGCATGTCGGCAAGCACGTGATCGCGTTGCAGACGCAGCCAGCCGTCGCCGACGTCGACCGGCACGTGCCGATTGCCGAGGTGATACGCGGCGCGCGCGAGTTCGCGCGCGTCGCTCGCGCGAACCTCGAGCAGCGGCTCGGTCGCCGCGATCACGTCGATCACCATGCCGTCGGAAGCCACGAGCTTGTCGCCGTTGCGCAACGCCGTTCCGGGCGGCAGCACGTAGCCGACTTCGCTGCCCGATTCGAGCCGTGCAAGCAGCCGGCTCTTGCGGCGTGCATCGAACGGCAACACGAGCCGCTCCGTGGCGACGGCGCCACGATCGGCGAATGCATTCGCGATGCGCATGAAAGCACTAGAAAAGGAAATAGCGCTGCGCCATCGGCAGCTCGCGCGCCGGCTCGCAGACCAGCAGCTCGCCGTCGGCGCGAACCTCGTACGTTTCGGCGTCGACGTCGATCGACGGCAGCGCGGCGTTGTGCACCATGTCCCGCTTGCCGAGCGCGCGCGTGCCGTGGACGGCAACGAGCGGCTTCGCGAGACCGAGCGATGCGACAGCCGGGTCTTCGAGCGCTGCCTTGGACACGAACGTCACCGCTCTCGCGAGTGCCTTGCCGAACGCGCCGAACATCGGCCGGTAATGCACCGGCTGCGGCGTCGGGATCGACGCGTTCGGATCGCCCATCGCCGCCGCCGCGATCATGCCGCCCTTGACGATCAGCGACGGCTTGACGCCGAAGAACGCCGGCTTCCAAAGCACCAGGTCGGCGAGCTTGCCCGGCTCGACGGAGCCGACGATGTGCGAGACGCCGTGCGTGATGGCGGGATTGATCGTGTACTTCGCTATGTAGCGCTTGACGCGGAAATTGTCATTCCTCGAACGGTCCTGCGTAGCAGGACCGTTGTCTCCCCTCTCCTGCGGGGACAGGGGCCGGGGGTGAGGGTCGCGCGCGGGCGCGAGCCAGCCGCGCTGCACTTTCATCTTGTGCGCCGTCTGCCACGTGCGAATGATCACCTCGCCCACGCGGCCCATCGCCTGCGAGTCGGACGACATCATCGAGAACGCGCCCAGGTCGTGCAGAATGTCCTCGGCGGCGATCGTCTCGCGGCGGATGCGCGATTCGGCGAACGCGATGTCCTCGGCGATCGAAGGATCGAGGTGATGGCAGACCATCAGCATGTCGAGGTGCTCGTCGATCGTGTTGACGGTGTACGGTCGCGTGGGGTTCGTCGATGACGGCAGCACGTTCGGCTGGCCCGCTGCCTTGATGATGTCCGGCGCGTGGCCGCCGCCCGCGCCCTCGGTGTGGAACGTGTGGATCGTGCGACCCTTGAACGCGGCGAGCGTCGTCTCGACGAAGCCTGACTCGTTCAACGTGTCGGTGTGAATCGCGACCTGCACGTCCATGTCGTCGGCGACTGCGAGACAGTTGTCGATCGCCGCGGGCGTCGTGCCCCAGTCCTCGTGCAGCTTGAGGCCCATCGCCCCCGCATGCACCTGCTCGCGCAGCGGAGCGGGAAGGCTCGCGTTGCCCTTGCCGAGAAAGCCGAGGTTCATCGGGAACGCGTCGGCGGCTTCGAGCATTCGATGGATGTGCCACGGGCCCGGCGTGCAGGTCGTTGCGAACGTGCCGGTCGCAGGCCCCGTGCCGCCGCCGATCATCGTGGTGACACCCGACATCAACGCTTCGTCGATCTGTTGCGGGCAGATGAAGTGAATGTGCGCGTCGAGCCCGCCGGCGGTGACGATCAGGCCTTCGCCGGCGATCACTTCCGTGCCTGCGCCGATCGCGATGGTGACACCGGGCTGGATATCCGGATTGCCCGCCTTGCCGAGCGCGGCGATGCGGCCGTCCTTGATCGCAATGTCCGCCTTGACGATGCCCCAATGGTCGATGACAAGCGCATTGGTGATCACCGTATCGGCGACCTGCGCGGCGACGCGTTGGCTCTGCCCCATGCCGTCGCGGATCACCTTGCCGCCGCCGAACTTCACTTCCTCGCCGTGTATCGTGTAATCGCGCTCGACTTCGATCCACAGCTCCGTATCGGCGAGGCGCACGCGGTCACCGACCGTGGGGCCGAACATCTCGGCGTATGCCTGGCGCGAGACCTTGACGCTCACCGCTCGGTCCCCTGCGTCGATCCGACCTCGGGTATCGGCAGCGCGCCCATGACCATGCCGCGAAAACCGAATATGCGGCGATCGCCTGCGAGCGCGACCAGTTGCACGGTGCGCGTCTGCCCGGGCTCGAAGCGCACGGCGGTGCCGGCCGCGATGTCGAGCCGGAACCCGCGCGCGCGCTCGCGATCGAAATCGAGCGCCGCATTCGTCTCGGCGAAGTGATAGTGCGACCCGACCTGGATGGGGCGATCGCCGGTGTTGGCGACGGTGAGCGTCACCGTCGCACGGCCGGCGTTCAATTCCAGCTCGCCGGGCTCGATGCGCATTTCTCCGGGGATCATCGTGTCATTTCTTTCGACATGTCATTCCGAGCGAAGCGCACGTGTCATTCCGAGCGAAGCGAGGAATCTGTTTTCCGCTGCAACAGCAGATTCCTCGTCGCTGCGCTCCTCGGAATGACACCCGCGATGCCATGGCGTTCTAGACGACGATCGGATTGTGCACCGTGACGAGCTTCGTTCCGTCGGGAAACGTCGCTTCGACCTGGATCTCGGGAATCATCTCGGGAACGCCTTCCATCACGTCGGCGCGCGCGAGCAGCGTCGTGCCGAATTGCATCAGCTCCGCGACCGTGCGGCCGTCGCGAGCGCCTTCGAGGATCGCGGCGCTGATGAACGCGACGGCTTCCGGATAGTTGAGCCTCACGCCGCGCGCCTTGCGCCGCTCGGCGACGAGCCCGGCGGTAAAGATCAGCAGCTTGTCCTTCTCGCGCGGCGTCAGCTCCATCGCATGGTCCTGTCACGTATTCCAGACGCGCAACGGAATCGCGGCGCGGCCGGCGAGCGCCGGCCGCAGCGCGGCCCACAGCGCGGCAAACCACATTGTCGCGCGTTCGGTGTCTGGCGCGACACAGCGAGCGAGCAGGACGTCGGGCAATGCGGTGACGCCGGTATCGACACCCATCGGGACCGGCGCGGCGCGGCACGCGTCGACGACCTCACGTGCAACCGCACGGCCCGCTGCTACGAGCGTCGCGCAGACCGGCCGGCCGGCGAGCCCCGCTCGCGCGGAAAGCCACGGCGAGCCGCCGTCGATGATCGCGCGCTCGTGCCACAGCGGTCGGCCGTTGCGTTCGATCGTCGTGCGCAGCGCAACGCGGCCGCGCGAAAAGCGCTCGCCTGATGCCGTGCGGCCGAAGCACAGCGCTTCCCATCCGATGTAGAGCGCGCCGGCCGCGAGCGTGACGCAGGTCGCGAGATCGGCGTCGACACCGTCGAAGAAGATCGTCGGCTGCGGCAGCCACTCGACGATGGCGCCGTCGCTGACGCTGACCGTCACATGTTGTGACGCACGACGTTCGCCGGCGCGGTACCACTTGCCCGCGCCGGGTGTGGTCAGAAGCGCGTGCGCACCCTGCGCTGCATCGACTGCGAGGTCCAGAACATCGCCGCCCGCGATGCCCCCCGATGGATGCAGCACGACCGCGTGGCAGACGGCCGCTCCTTCGGGGAAGAGCGGCTTCTGGATGCGTAACGGGCCGCAATGCGCGCGGCGCCCGAGCACCGTGCCGCCGTCACGTCGGGCGAAGCCCAGCGCGAGCGAGGCATGCCACGGCGCAGCTCGCGCGCGTTCGGAGGTCGTTTCGCCCCCAGGTCGCGTGGGGCTACGGTGGTTGCGCACATAAGGCTCGTCCTCGGTCCGGTTGCTCGCGTCGCCGGACCCGCGCGGTGTGTCGCTCGCAACCCCGGCAGTGCCGCCCGGGATCGCGGCTCGCGTTTCACACCGCAAGCGTGCCCTTGACGCCGTCACGATCCATGTCCTCGCCGCGCCCGCGCATCACGATCTCCCCGCGTTCCATGACCAGGTAATTATCGGCCAGGGACCGCGCGAAGTCGTAATACTGCTCGACGAGCAGGATCGCCATCTCGCCGGCCTCGGCAAGCGCGCGGATCGCGCGCTCGATGTCCTTGATGATCGACGGCTGGATACCTTCGGTCGGCTCATCGAGAATTAGCAATTTGGGTGCCATCGCGAGCGCGCGGCCGATCGCGAGCTGTTGCTGCTGGCCGCCCGACAGGTCGCCGCCGCGCCGGCGCAGCATTGACTTGAGCACCGGAAACATCTCGAAGATCGAGCCCGGCACCGTCGTGCCTCGCGGTTTGGTCGCGAGGCCCATCTGCAGATTCTCGTGCACCGACAACCGCGGAAAGATCTCGCGCCCCTGCGGAACGTAGCCGATGCCCGCGCGAACGCGCGCGTGCGACGGCGAGCGCGTCATGTCGACGCCATCGAATTCGATCGCGCCGGACGCCGCCGGCACGAGGCCCATCAGACAGCGCAGCAGCGTCGTCTTGCCGACGCCGTTGCGTCCGAGCAGCGCCGTGACCTTGCCCGCCGGCGCCTCGAAGCCGACGTCGCGCAGGATGTGGCTGCCGCCGTAATACTGATTGAGGCTGGAGATTTTCAGCATGCGCGCACCGCGATTGGGCTTCGATGCACCAACGTAGAGCTTGTCGTCCCCGCGAAGGCAGTCGCGAGCGCGGCGGGCGAAGCCAAGGCGCGAAGCGGGCGTCGCCGCGCGAGCGACCCGATCGACGCGCGGCCGTGTGAATTTCGGCGCCGCTCAAAGAGATCGGGGACCCAGTGTCGTTCGCCGAAAGTCACTGGATTCCCGCCTGCGCGGGAATGACGGCTGCTAGCGGCCAAGGTACACCTCGATCACGCGCTCGTCGGCCTGCACCGTCGCAAGGCTGCCTTCGGCGAGCACGCGCCCTTCGTGCAGCACCGTCACCCTGCCGCCGAGCAGCTTGACGAACGCCATGTCGTGCTCGACGACCATCAGCGAGTGCTCGCCGGCAAGCGATACGAATAACTCGGCGGTGCGCTCGGTCTCCTCGTCGGTCATGCCGGCGACCGGCTCGTCGAGCAGCAGCAGCCGCGGCTCCTGGATCAGCAGCATGCCGATCTCGAGCCATTGCTTCTGCCCGTGCGAGAGCAGGCCCGCGGGCCGGTCGGCGTCGCGATCGAGGCGAATACGCCCCAGCGTGTCGGCGACGCGATCGCGCACGCCGTAGTCGACCTCATCGAACAACGTGCGCCGGACTCGCTTGTCGGTCTTGCGTGCGAGCTCGAGGTTCTCGAACACCGTGTGCCGCTCGAAGATCGTCGGCTTCTGGAACTTGCGTCCGATGCCGGTATGCGCGATCTCGGGCTCGGACATCTTGGTCAGGTCGAGCGTCTGGCCGAAATACGCGCGACCGGCGTCGGGCCGCGTTTTGCCGGTGATGACGTCCATCATCGTCGTCTTGCCGGCGCCGTTCGGGCCGATGATGCAGCGCAATTCGCCGGCGTCGATCGTGAGCGTCAGAGCGTCGAGCGCCTTGAAGCCGTCGAAGCTCACGGTGATGTCCTCGAGGTAGAGGATCACCTTGTGCGACAGATCGAGCTCGCCGCGATCGAGCAGGTGCGACAGGCCCGCCGCGTCGTCGTGCGCAGGCTGCAGGTTCGGCGTCATGCGCGCGCCTCCCGCGCGAAGCGGCGACGCAGTTGCGTCCACAGCCCGACCACGCCGTTCGGTAGATAAAGCGTCACGACGATGAACAGCGCGCCGAGGAAGAACAGCCAGTAGTCGGGAAAGCGGACGGTGAACCAGCTCTTTGCGAGGTTGACCAGGAACGCGCCGACCACGGCACCGACCAGCGTGCCGCGGCCGCCGACGGCAACCCAGATCGCGATCTCGATCGAGTTCGCGGGGCTCATTTCGCTCGGATTGATGATGCCGACCTGAGGCACATACAGCGCGCCGGCGATGCCGCAAAGAAGTGCCGAGAGCGTCCACGCGGCGAGCTTGTACCAGAGGGGGTCGTAGCCGAGGAACATCACGCGCGACTCGGCGTCGCGGATCGCCGTCAGCACGCGGCCGAACTTCGACGTGACGACGTAGCGCGCGAGCGCGAGCGCGCCGAGCAGCGCGGCGGCGGACAGCGCGAACAGGACGACCCGCGTCGACGGCGCCGTGATCGGAATGCCGAGCACGCGCTTGAAGTCGGTGAAGCCGTTGTTGCCGCCGAAGCCGGTGTCGTTGCGGAAGAACAGCAGCATGAAGGCGAACGTGAGCGCCTGCGTGATGATCGAGAAGTAGACGCCCTTGATCCGCGAGCGGAACGCGAAGTAGCCGAACCCGAATGCGAGCAGCGCAGGCACGGTCAGCACCAGAAACGCCGACCACAGGAAGTGATCGCTGCCGCTCCAGTACCAGGGCAGCGCCTTCCAGTCGAGAAACACCATGAAGTCGGGCAAGTCCATCCGGTAGCTGCCCTCGCGGCCGATCTGGCGCATCAGGTACATGCCGAACGCGTAGCCGCCGAGCGCGAAGAAGAGCCCGTGGCCGAGCGAGAGGATGCCGCCGTATCCCCAGACGAGATCGAGCGCGACCGCGACGATCGCGTAGCAGAGGATCTTGCCGACGAGCGTGACGAAATAGTCGGACAGGTGCAGCGGATGGCCGGCCGGAACGACGAGATGCAGCAACGGAACCGCAACGAATGCGAACAGTGCGAACAGACCGCCGGCGATCAGCGCGCTGCGGGGCATTCGGCGCGTCGCCCGCAGCGTGAGCGGCACGCGCGTGCTCGCCGCGAGCGTCGTCATCGTGATCAGGTCGGCCGGCGCGTTCATCGTGCCGTCATTCCCGCGAAGGCGGGAATCCAATGTCTTTCGTCGAACGGCACTGGGTCCCCGCCTTCGCGGGGACGACAAACATCGATCGTTCCGTCTTGGCTCATCACGCCTCGACGAACCGGCCCTTGAGCGCGAACAGTCCTTGCGGTCTCTTCTGGATGAACACGATGATGAACACGAGCACGAGGATCTTCGCGATCACCGCGCCGGTCCAGCCTTCGAGGAACTTGGACATGACGCCGAGCCCGAGCGCGGCCCACACCGCGCCGGCGAGCTGTCCGACACCGCCCAGCACGACGACCATGAACGAGTCGACGATGTAGCTCTGCCCCATGTCGGGGCCGACGTTGCTGATCTGCGACAACGCGACGCCGCCCAGGCCCGCAATGCCTGCGCCGAGCGCGAACGCGAGCGTGTCCACACGCGACGTCGGCACGCCGACGCAGCCGGCCATCGCGCGGTTCTGCGTCACCGCGCGCACGAACATTCCGAGCCGGGTGAGATTGAGAATCGCCCACATCGCGGCGAGCACGGCGATCGAAAAGCCGATGATGACGATCCGGTTGTACGGCAGCACGAGATTCGGCAGCACCGCGATCCCGCCCGACATCCACGACGGGTTCGCGACCTCGACGTTCTGCGGGCCGAAGATCGTGCGCGCCGCCTGAATCAGCATCAGCGACAACCCCCAGGTCGCGAGCAACGTCTCGAGCGGACGCCCGTAGAGCTTGCGGATGACGACGCGCTCCATCAGCGCCCCGACGGCTGCGGCGACGACGAAGGCGACCGGAATGGCGGCAACGATGTACCAGTCGATGAGCGAGGGCATATTGGCGCGGAAGAACGCCTGCACGGTCCACGTCGAGTAGGCGCCGATCATCAGCAGCTCGCCGTGCGCCATGTTGATAACGCCCATCACGCCGTACGTGATCGCAAGGCCCAGCGCCGCGAGCAGCAGCACCGAACCGAGCGAGAGGCCGGTGAACACGCGGCCGAGGTTTTCGCCCCATAGGAGGCGGCCATCGATCGCGCGCAGCGACAGGCTCGCCGCCGAGCGCACCGCTTCTTCCGGCTCGACGTACGCATCGCCCTTCTTTTCGAGCAGCGCGACGAGCAGCTGCTTCGTGTTCGCATCGGTCGATTCGCCGAGCGCCTTGACCGCGGCGAGACGCACAACCACATCGGTGGAGCCGAGGCTCGCCTTCGCTTTCGCGAGCGCGAGGTGTCCCTTGATCTCGGCGTCGGTTTCCTTGGCGAGCGCGCGCTCGATCAGCGGCAGCGTGTCGACGTCGGCGCTGCCGGCGACCTCCTGCGCGGCTTTGAGGCGCAGCTCGCGCTCGGGCGCGAAGAGCTTCAGCGCCGCCATCGCGGAAGCGACTTCGCGGCGAACGCGGTTATTGACGGTGATGCTGTCGCGCGCCGACGGCACCGGCTTCACATCGGTGCCGGTCGCAGCGTCGATCGCTCGATCGCCGTCGACGATCAGCACCTTGTCGCCCGCGATGTACAGCGTGTCGTCGGACAGTGCCTTCAGTACGGGAAGCGCAGACTCGGGCGAGGCCTGAACGATCGCGTTGATCGCGGCGATTTTCTCGTCCGAATCGTCGGCGGCAAGGCGCGCAAGCAGCGCAGGATCGATCGCCGCGGACGCGCGCGCCGCGAGCGCGAGCACGGCGAAGAAGACGAGGAAGCGGAGTCTGCGCATGGACGAGGGAGCGTGACTGTACGCAGCCATGTCATTCCGACGCCGCGCGCGGCGGAGGAATCTGCTGTTGCGCGGAACAGCAGATCCCTCGCTGCGCTCGGGATGACACCTGCCGGCGTCAAACCTCCGGCACGTCCTTCTTCTTGTCGTTGCCCGGAATGAACGGGCTCCACGGCTGTGCGCGAACAGGACCCGGCGTCTTCCAGACGATGTTGAACTGGCCGTCCGCCTTCACTTCGCCGATGAACACCGGCTTGTGCAGGTGATGGTTCTTCTCGTCCATCTTCTCGGTGAAGCCCGACGGTGCCTTGAACGTCTGGCCCGCCACCGCCGCGATCACCTTGTCGACGTCGGTCGACTTCGCCTTCTCGACCGCCTGCTTCCACATGTGGATGCCGATGTAGGTCGCTTCCATCGGGTCGTTGGTGACGACCTTGTCGGCGTTGGGCAGCTTCGCCTTGACCGCCCAGTCCTTGTACATCTTGATGAACTTCTCGTTCTCGGGGTTCTTGAGCGACATGAAGTAGTTCCACGCCGCGAGATGGCCGACGAGCGGCTTCGTGTCGACGCCGCGAAGCTCCTCTTCGCCGACCGAGAACGCGACGACCGGAACGTCCGTCGCCTTCAGTCCCGCGTTGCCGAGCTCCTTGTAGAACGGCACGTTCGAGTCGCCGTTGATCGTCGAGATCACCGCCGTCTTGCCGGCGGCCGAGAACTTCTTGATGTTCGCGACGATCGTCTGGTAGTCGCTGTGGCCGAACGGCGTGTAGACCTCCTCGATGTCCTTGTCGGCGACACCCTTGCTCTTCAGGAACGCACGCAGGATCTTGTTCGTCGTGCGCGGATACACGTAGTCGGTGCCGAGCAGGAAGAAGCGCTTGGCGGCGCCGCCGTCCTTGCTCATCAGGTACTCGACGGCCGGAATCGCCTGTTGGTTCGGCGCCGCGCCCGTGTAGAACACGTTCTTCTCGAGCTCCTCGCCTTCGTATTGCACCGGGTAGAAGATCAGCCCGTTCAGCTCCTTGAACACCGGCAGCACCGACTTGCGCGACACGCTCGTCCAGCAGCCGAACACGACGGCGACCTTGTCCTGCGTGAGCAGCTGGCGCGCCTTTTCGGCGAACAGCGGCCAGTTCGACGCCGGATCGACGACGACGGGCTCGAGCTGCTTGCCCATCACGCCGCCCTGCGCGTTGATCTGTGCGATGGTCATCAGCGCGGTTTCCTTCAGCGCCGATTCGGAAATCGCCATCGTGCCCGACAGCGAATGGAGGATGCCGACCTTGATCGTGTCGGCGGCAGTGGCGATATTCGCGGTGAAGCCCGACGCGGCGAGCGCGGCGGAAACGGCGAGGAGCTTGAACAACGAGCGACGCTTCATGGAACGACCCCCTGACGTGGAAGAACCCGGGCGTTCCGTTAGCCAATCGCGTGCCAAAGAATTTATCGCATGCGTTCAGGTATTTGCAGACGCGCCCCGCCGGCGAGCGGTCGCATTGAACCATTCGGGTGCGTGGTTTCGCGCCGATGCACCGGCGCGGCGCAACGAGGTAGCGGCGGCCCCTCTCCCGCCTCGCGGGAGAGGGTTGGGGTGAGGGTGAGGGCGTCAGGTCTCGACGGTGTTCCGGTCGGCGCGCGCCGCCGGCGTGCCCTCGGCGAACTCCTCGATCATCTTGCGATTGAACGCCGGAATGTCGTCCGGCTTGCGGCTGGTGACGAGCCCGCGATCGACGACGACCTCGCGATCCGTCCATTTGCCGCCGGCGTTGCGGATGTCGGTCTGGATCGAAGGCCACGATGTCACGTTGCGGTCCTTCAACACGTTCGCCTCGATCAGCATGATCGGCGCATGACAGATCGCCGCGACGGGCTTGTCCGCTTCGAAGAACGAGCGCACGAACTTCACCGCATCCGGAACGAGTCGCAGCCGGTCGGGGTTCATCACGCCGCCGGGCAGCATCAGCGCATCGAAATCGTCCGGCTTCGCTTTGTCAAGCGTCAGATCGACCGCAACCTCATCGCCCCACTCCTTGTGCTTCCAGCCCTTGATCGATCCGGATTTCGGCGCGATGACGACGGTTTTCGCGCCGGCGCGATCGAGCGCGGCGCGCGGTTCGGTGAGCTCCGATTGCTCGAACCCATCTGTGGCAAGAATCGCGACGCGCCGGCCCTTGAGCGGCGCGCCGCTTGCTTGTGTGGAATCGATCATGGTGACCTCCGGCTTGAACGCGCGCGTCGATGCGGGCGCATCGGCGCGCATTCATGACGGACGCCGGAGGAAAAGCGAAGTTCCGGACCCCTCAGGGCAACTGGATCTTTCCGCCTCCGCCGAGCCCGCCCGCGCCGGGAACGGCGCCGGCGGTCGGAATGACGATCGAGCTCTGAGCCTGCCGGCGCAGGTCCTGCAGCTCGCGCAGTGCCTGCTCGACGCCGGCCTTGGCCGCGGCGCCGTACTTGGATATCGCTTCGGCAAGTGTGGACGCTTCGATCTCGAAGCTGATCGGCAACGGTCCCATCTGCGTCATCAGGCGCGCTTCGCCCGTGTACATCGTCGCGCGCGCCGAATCGGGCGAGCCGTCCGCCTTCACCGGAACCATGACGCGCAGCGTGCCGAGCTTCGCGTCCGTGTAGATCTCCTCGCGATACAGCGACTGCGCGTCCATGCCGGCTTCGGCGAGTTGGGAGGCGGGATCGGTGGCCATGGCGAGCTCCAAGGTTTGAAGATGCGATTCTAGTGGACAGCCCGCGGGGGCACACGGGACGACTGGACTGCGCGTGGCGCGTCGGCTGCGACGACGTCGATCGCGGCGAGAATCACGTCGGATCGCGGAAAATCGACCGCCGCCCAGAGCATGGTCCACGGCAGGTTCGGCGGACGCGGAACGCCTGCGGTGAGATGGTCCGCGTTGACGAAGCCGAGCAGGCTGCCGCCCGGTGCGATCTGGTCCAACGCAATCAGCTGCCCGTCGTTCCAGGGTGATGCCGTCCCGAGTTGCGCGTGAAGCAATGCGAGCACCGGCGATACGCGATCGGGATCCGGCACGGCGACGAGCGAATACAGCGGAACGTGAACCTTCGCCCGATAGCGGGACCACCAATTGCGCCGCGTCGCGGGCCGCAAGTCATCGAGCGCATCGCCTTGCGCGCTCGCGCAGAGCAGGAACGGATTCGACGAGACGGTGAGCTCGTAGAGCGGGCGCAAGCGCTCGGCGAGCGGGCTGCCGTTGAACGCGCCTGCGATGCCGACGAGCGCGACGATCCGCGACGCGAGGTCGGGGCGCTGCGCGAGCATTTGGAGCGCATCCGTCGCGCCCTTCGAGTGGCCGATGATCACGATACGCCGGCCGTCGTCGGGCAGCCGTTCGATCTGTTCGGCGATCAGCGCCGCATTGGCGGCAATCGAGTTGCGGCCGCCGACGGTGAGCACCTGCGCGTCGAAGCCTTCGCGACGCGCTTCGTCGATGACGTCGGCGAACGATGCGATGCCGGGGAAGCATGTGGCGAGGAAGCCGGGAATGAACACGAGCCGATATGCGGCCGGATTCGCCGACGGCGGAGGTACGCCGCTCGCTTCGCCGGCGAATCGATGCAGCGCGCTCGCGCACTTGTCCTTCATGCCGGAGCGTGCGCACAACGCAGCGCGATACGGTCCGCGCAGGTCGCGCACGCCCGCTTCGGCGAGCGTTGCGGACAGCGTCGGCAGCGCCGTCCCGTCGCGCGGCACCGCGGGTGTCGAGGCGCAGCCGGCCGACAGAAGCGCGACGAGCGCGAGCCAGCGCGCGGTATGTCGCGTAACGTTTGCTGCGTCCGGGGTCGCGGGCATCGTGACGGGCTGGGGATTGAAAGGTTGGACCATGCCGATGGTAAGGCGTTTCGGCGCTGCAATGGTTGTATCGGGGATCGCGCAGTCAAGCAACCTTGCCGAACTTGGCCGACCGGCGTTGCCGCTGGCGTCCGGTCGACGCGTCTCCTACCATTGGCGGATCAACCAGGAGATGCTCGCGATGCCGACCGACGAATCGCTCACATTCGATGGCGGGTGCACGTGCCGCGGGGTGCGCTACCGGATGATGAGCAAGCCGCTGTTCGTTCACTGCTGCCATTGCCGCTGGTGCCAGCGCGAGACCGGCGCATCGTTTGCGCTGAACGCGATGATCGAAGCCGATCGCGTGATGCTGCTTGCAGGCGAACCGGAGCTCGTCAACACGCCGTCGAACAGCGGCAAGGGACAGAAGATCTTCCGCTGTCCGCAATGCCGGATCGCGCTGTGGAGCAACTACGCCGGCGCAGGCGATGCCGTTCGCTTCGTTCGCGTCGGAACGCTCGACGAGCCCGATCGGCTGCCGCCCGACATCCACATCTTCACGTCGACGAAGCAACCGTGGGTCGTGCTTCCACCGGGCACGCCGGCGGTCACCGAATACTACGACCGCAAGCAGTACTGGCCCGCGGACAGTCTCGAGCGGCGCGATACGCTGCTCGCACGCGCTACAAGAAAGTGATCAGCTGCTTGCGCGGGAAGTCGCGATGACCGATGAACGACTGACGCTCTGGACGATCGGGCACTCGACGCGTCCGCTCGACGTCTTCCTCGAGCTTCTTCGTGCGCATCGAATCGAAGCGCTGGCCGACGTCAGGCGCTTCCCGGCTTCGCGCAAGTATCCGCACTTCAACGAGGACGCGCTTCGCCGCTCGCTGGCGCAGGACGGCGTGGAGTACGTCGCCTTGCCGGAGCTCGGCGGGCGCCGCAAGCCGCGCCCCGATTCGCACAACACCGTCTGGCGCAACGAGTCGTTCCGCGGTTATGCCGACTACATGGAGACCGGCGAATTCATCGCGGGAATTGAGTGCTTGCTCGAGGTCGCACATCGCAAGCGAACGGCCATCATGTGCTCGGAAGCCGTGTGGTGGCGCTGTCACCGGTCGCTGATCGCCGATTACCTGAAGACAAAGGGAATCGCCGTCCTTCACATCGTCGACGCGAGCAAGAGCGAGCCGCACCCTTACACGTCCGCGGCGAGAATCACCGGTGGACGTTTGTCGTATTCGCCGGCTGCTTGAGCATCCGCGCCCGCAACGCCCGCACGGCGCTGCCTACCGTTGTGATGACCGGCACGCTCACCGCACGCTCGACGGCGGGCGCAGCGCGCGCGATGCTGAACTGCGCGAGCGCGATGACTTCGGCGCCTTGATCGACGACGCGCCGCGCGGCGTCGGCGACAAGCGCGTCATGCAATGCAGCGTCGCCGCGATCGAGCGCTTCGAGCGCGCCGTCAGCGAGCATCGGCAGCACATTGACGCGCGCCGGAAACTCTCCGGGCATCGTGAGCAGTGTCGGCGCGAACGACGAGACGAGCCCGATGCGCCGGCCGGTGCGCGCGGCGTCGGCGATCATCGCCTCGTTCGGCTTGAGCACGGGAATGTCGGGCCAGCGCTGCGCGACCACGTCGATACACGGCCCGAACGCGGAGCACGAGAACAGGATGCCTTGCGCGCCGGCGTCGATCGCGTAGCCGGCGAGCGCGACGAACCGCGCCGTCATCCGTTCGTCGAGGCCGGTCTCGCTGCGTGCGAGATCGGTGGACAGGCTGTCGTCGAGCAGATTCATCCGCTCGCAATCCGGCCACACGCGATCGAATTCCGCGTTGACCGGCGCGACGGAATGCGCAAGCGCGTGGATCAGCGCGACACGCATCGGATCTGCCTACGCCAACGCCGGAACGGCCGCCGGTTTCATCCGGCGTCCTTGCACCCACCAGACGAGCCCGATCAGCACAAACGCCGGCACGTAGAACCAGTGCGCCGACGGACGTCCCGACGGCACTTCGAGCCTCTGGATCTCCCAGCCTTGCTCGACGCGCGACTTGCGTGCGCGCGAGCCGAACTTGACGCCGGTAATCTGCACGCGATCTCCGGTGGCGGCGACAGTGACACCGGCGTCGGCCAATCGTTTGCGGCCGTCCGCGCCGGCTTCGCCCAAGTCGATCGCAACCGTCTTCGTCACCTCGTCGCCTTCGATCGTCGATCCCTTGATCACCATGACGAGCCGGTCGTTCGACGGTATGTCGCGTGCGACGTCGAAGATCTGCTTCGCCGGCACGTTTACGTATTCGTCCGCGGCGAAGTCCATGAAGAAGTCCGGACGGAACAGCAGCGCCACTGCCGCGAGCAACAGCGCCGATTCCCATAGCCGGCTTTTCACGCGAAACCAGTTCATGGTCACGGCGGCGAACACGAGCATCGCGACGGTCGACGCGACGACGACACGGACGAGCTCGGCGGTGCCGTGCACGTCGATCAGCAGCAGCTGCGGGTTAAAGATCCAGATGAACGGCAGGATCACCGTGCGCAGCGCGTAAAGTGAGCCCTGGATCCCCGTCTCGATCATGTCCTCGCCAGAGATTGCGACTGCAGCGAACGTCGCGAGCCCGACCGGCGGCGTGATGTCGCCCATGATCCCGTAGTAGAAGACGAACAGATGCACGGCGATCAGCGGGATGATGAGCCCGGCCTGCGCGCCGAGTTCGACGACAACCGGTGCCATCAGCGTAGCGACGAGCACGTAGTTCGCCGTCGTCGGAACGCCGAGGCCCAGCACCAGACACGCGGCCGCGATGAACAGCAGCATGATGATCACGTTGCCGTGCGACACGAACTCGACGAACTCGGTCATCCGCAGCGCGAGGCCCGTCAGCGTGATCGCGCCGACGATCACGCCCGCGGTCGCGGTCGCGACACCGATGCCGATCATGTTGCGTGCACCGTCGTTCAACCCCTGCACGACGTCGTGCCAGCCGCTCGTCCACGCGTCCGGCGTGCGCGCGCCGCGGAAGAAATCAAGCAGCGGCCGCTGCGTCAACATCAGCACGACCAGCATGACGATCGACCAGAACGCGGACAGCGACGGCGACATTTCTTCGACCATCAGGCACCAGATCAGCACGCCGACGGGCAGCATGAAATGAAGGCCCGCACGAACGGCTGGCCACGTTTCGAGCGGCCGCGGGTTGTCGATGTCGATGTCCTGCGGCAGGTCGGGGCAGGCGGCGGCCTGCTTTACGGAGAACACGTAGAGCGCGCCGACCATCGCGATGATCGCCCACGGCGCGGCGTCGCCGAGCAGCCGCTTCATGCCTTCGAGCAGCCAGTAGATCAACGCGCAAACGATGATGGTGCCCGAGATGCCGAGCCCGAAGCGGATGAGGCGCTCCTTCATCGGCCGCGGCTCGCGCCGGATGATCGGCCGCATGCCAAGCTTCAGCGCTTCCAGATGCACGATATAAAAAAGCCCCATGTACGACAGGATCGCCGGCAGGAACGCGTGCTTGACGATCTCCGCGTATGGAATGCCGACGTACTCGACCATCAGGAACGCGGCGGCGCCCATGACAGGCGGCATGATCTGGCCGTCGACCGAGGACATCGTCTCGATCGCGCCAGCTTTCACGCCACCGTAGCCGGCCTTCTTCATCAGCGGGATCGTGAAGATGCCGCCCGACACGACGTTCGACACCGACGAGCCGGAGATCATGCCGTTCAGCGCCGACGAGACGACCGACACCTTCGCCGGCCCGCCGCGCAGGTGGCCGAGCGCGGCGAAGCTCACCTGCATCATGTAATTGCCGCCGCCGCCGCGATCGAGCATCGAGCCGAACAGCACGTAGACGAAGATCGTTCCGGTGGATACGCCCAGCGCGATGCCGAACACGCCCTCGGTCGTGAGCCACATGTGCGACATCAGCCGCGAGAACGACGCGCCTTTATGGGAGATCAGCTCGGGCAGCCACGGTCCGAGCAGGCAGTAGCCGATGAAGATCGTCGCGAGCGCCGCCATCGGCCAGCCGACGGAGCGCCGCGTCGCTTCGAGCAGCAGCACGAGACCCGTGATCGCGACGGCGAGATCGACGGGCGTCGGCTGTCCCGGGCGCGTGGAGAGCTGCGCGTAGAACAGCATCATGTACGCAGCCGCGAATGCGCCCGCAGCCGCGAACACCCAGTCTTGCCACGGCACGCGATCGCGCGGCGAGCGCTTGGTGGCGGGCCACGCGAGGAACGCGAGGAAGAGCGCGAATCCGAGATGCAGCGCGCGCGCTTCGGTGTCGTTCAGAACGCCGTAAGCGAACGTGAACGGCAGCGGTGACGCGTACCACAGCTGAAACAGCGCCCACGCGAGCGCAACGCCGAAGATCACGCGGCCGGTCGCGCCCGCGGGCTTGCGTCCGCCGGTGTCGACTTCGGCGACGAGCTGCTGCAGCTCGGCCGAGGCTTTTTCGATGTCGGTGGTCACGGCTGCTCGCGATTGTCGTCCTCGCGAACGCGGGGACCCAGTGTCTTTCGTTTCAAAAACACTGGATCCGGCTGTCGCAGGAACTGACGCTTACTTCATCCAGCCCTTCTCGCGATAGTAGCGCGCAGCGCCTTCGTGCAGCGGCGCAGAGAGCCCGTCGGCGATCATGCTCTTCGGGTCGAGGTTCCCGAGCGCCGGATGCAGCCGCTTGAACTCGTCGAAGTTGTCGAAGACCGCCTTCACCACCTGGTACACGATGTCGGCAGGCACCTTGGACGACGTGACGACCGTCGCGAGCACGCCGTACGTCGTCGTCGGCTCAGGATTATTCGGATACAGACCGCCCGGAATCGTCGCCTTCGCGTAATACGGCTTGTCAGCGATCAGCTTGTCGACCGCCGGGCCGGTCAGCGACACGAGCTTTGCGCCGCATGTGGTCGTCGGGTCCTGGATGTTCGCCGACGGATGGCCGACGCCGTAGAAGAAGCCGTCGATCTTGCCGTCGCATAGCGCCGGACCGTGCTCGTCGGCCTTGAGCTCGGAGGCGAGCGAGAAGTCCGACATCTTCCATCCCATCTGCGCGAGCAGCTCCTCCATCGAAGCGCGCGTGCCGGAGCCGGGGTTGCCGACGTTGAAACGCTTGCCCTTGAAGTCGGTGAACTGCTTGATGTTCGCTTCCTTGCGCGCGACGACGGTGAAAGGCTCGGGATGCACGGAGAACACCGCGCGCAGGTCGCCCCACGGTCCGGCGTCCTTGAACTGTCCCTGCCCCTTGGCGGCGTTGTACTGGACGTCCGACTGCGAGAAACCGAAGTCGAGCTCGCCCGCCTTGATCGTGTTGACGTTGAACACCGAGCCGCCGGTCGACTCGACCGAGCAGCGAATGCCGTGCTTCGCGCGATCCTTGTTGACGAGACGGCAGATCGCACCGCCGGCCGCGTAATACACGCCGGTGACGCCGCCGGTGCCGATCGTGACGAACTTCTGCTGCGCGAACGCCGGCGTGCTCGCGCCGGCGGCGACGAGCGCGGCAACCGCCGCGACGCCGATGAGACGATGGATCTTCATGCGGTTCCTCCTTGGGTGATGTCATTCCCGCGCAGGCGGGAATCCAGTGCTGCCAATGAATGTCATTCCCGCGCAGGCGGGAATCCAGTGACTTGTTTTATGCAATCGTCTCGATCGCCGCATCGACGGCTTCGCAGAGCCGCTTGACGATCAGATCGAGATGCTGCGCTTCGACGATGAAAGGCGGCGCGAGCAGGATGTGGTCGCCCGTGCGGCCGTCGATCGTGCCGCCCATCGGATAGATCATCAGCCCGCGCGCCATCGCGTCGCGCTTGATGCGCGCGTGCAGCTGCGCGGACGGATCGAACGGCGCTTTGTTCGTCCGGTCGGCGACGAGCTCGATGCCCAGGAAGAGTCCGCGGCCGCGGATGTTGCCGACGTGAGGATGCTCGGCGAACTGCTTGTGCAGACGCGCCTCGAGCTCGCGGCCGCGATCGCGCACTTTATCCAGTAGTTGGTCGCGCTCGATCACGCGCTGGACCGCGAGCGCGGCGGCGCACGCGACCGGATGTCCGAGGTACGTATGGCCGTGCTGAAAAAACCCGCTGCCATGCGACATCGCTTCGACGATCCTTTTCTGCGCGAGCACCGCTCCGATCGGCTGGTAGCCGCCACCGAGACCCTTTGCGATCGCCATCAGATCCGGAACGATGCCTTCCTGCTCGCACGCGTGCAGCGTGCCCGTTCGACCCATTCCGCACATCACTTCGTCGAGGATCAGCAGGCAGCCGTGACGGTTGCAGACTTCTCGAATGGCGTGGAAGTAACCCGGCACGGGAACCAGCGCGCCCGACGTCGCGCCGCCGACCGTTTCCGCGACGAACGCGATCACATGCTCGGGACCGACGGCGCGAATCTTCTCGTCGAGCTCGGCGGCAAGCCGCACGCCGTAGACCTCGGCGCTTTCGAACGAATGCTGTTCGCGGTACGGATAGCACGGCGAAACATGCTCGACGTCGATCAAGAGCGGCGCGAACTGCCGCCTGCGCCACGCGTTGCCGCCCACCGCGAGCGCGCCGAGCGTGTTGCCGTGATAGCTCTGCCGACGCGCGATGAAGCGTGATCGCTGCGGCTCGCCGATCTCGACGAAATATTGGCGCGCCATCTTGAGCGCCGCCTCGATCGCTTCGGAGCCGCCGCTCACGAAATACACGTGGCTCATGCCGTCGGGCGCCGTGCGGATCAGCTGGTCGGCGAGCGCTTCGGCCGGCTGCGACGAGAAGAAGCTCGTGTGCGCGTACGCGAGGCGATCGGTCTGCTCGTGCATCGCCGCGAGCACGTCCGGATGGCCGTGGCCGAGGCAGGAAACCGCAGCGCCGCCGCACGCGTCGAGGTATTGCTTGCCGTCGGCATCGGTGATGTACATGCCGCGGCCGGACACGGCGACCGGCGGCGTGAAACGGAGGCTGCGGTGGAGGATGTGCGACATCGAACTCCCTGCCGCGCGGATATCGTGGTCCGCCGGTCCGTCGCGATGATACGCCTACCCGCGGCTGAGTCGCATTGCGGTCGACGTTGACGCGACGGGCGGTTTGAGAAATAGTGGATTCGACAGGGTTGGGCATTGACGAAAGGACTGCCATGCTTCGAATCTGGGGCCGACTGACTTCGATCAACGTGCAGAAGGTCGTCTGGTGCGCGGACGAGTCAGGCGTCGCGTTCGAGCGAATCGACGTCGGCGGCACCTTCGGCGGTCTCGACACGCCGCAATTCCTCGCGCTCAATCCGAACCGGAAAATCCCGGCGATCGAGGACGGCGATGTCGTGCTGTGGGAGTCGAACGTGATCGTGCGCTATCTCGCTGCGCGCCACGCGGCTGGCACGCTGTACCCGGGATCGCCCGCCGAGCGTGGGCGCGTCGACCAATGGATGGACTGGCAACAGACCGAGCTTGGCAGGGCGATGACCGACGCGTTCATGCAACTCGTCCGCACACCGGAGCCCGAGCGCGACATGCGGCGAGTCGAGGCGTCGGTGCGCGCCACCGAGCCGATGCTCGCGATACTCGACCACCATCTCGCGGCGCGCGCATTCGTGGCCGGCGACCGCTTCACGATGGGCGACATTCCAGTCGGACTGCAGGTGCACCGATGGCTCGGATTACCGCTCGAGCGCACACCGCGACCGCATGTCGAAGCCTGGTATGCGCGGCTGCGCCAACGTGCCGGGGCGCAGCGGGTGTTGTCGCTGCCGGTACGCTGAATCGCGCACGGGATCCAAAGTACCGTCGCATAGAGCTATCGCGGGCGGCGGCAAAAGAAAAAGGCCACCGCGGTACCGGTGGCCTTCGAATTCTGGTGGAGACGAGGAGGATCGAACTCCCGACCTCCGCATTGCGAACGCGGCGCTCTCCCAGCTGAGCTACGTCCCCAGAGGGCAGAAATTATAGCGGAGCGCCGGGAAGCCGTAAACTGCGGCTTTGCCGCGCCGCCCGGAGGGTTGAGCCCGGCGCCGGCCGTGCCCATGTAGCACCGACACGATCCTTCCTCCAATGTCCCACCTGATCCACCTGATCGAGCTGTACGGCCTCGCGTTCGTCTTCGTCAACGTGCTCGCGTTGCAGGCGGGCCTGCCGTTCCCGGCGTATCCGACGCTGATCGTGACGGGCGCGCTCGCAGCCGGCGGCCACTATCCGGTTGCAGCGCTCGTCGCGACCGCGGTGGCCGCATCGGTCGTGTCCGACACGGGGTGGTACATCGCAGGCCGCCGATTCGGCGGGCGCGTGCTGCGTACGCTCTGCCGCGTCTCGCTGTCGCCCGACACCTGCGTTCGCCAGACGGAAAGCATCTTCGAGCGCTACGGCGCGCCCTCGCTCGCGGTGGCGAAGTTCGTTCCCGGATTCGCGTCGGTCGCGACCGCGATGGCGGGCGCCGTGCGCATTCCGGCGTGGCGCTTCCTGGTTTTCGACGCAATCGGCGCGGCGCTGTGGTCCGGTGTCGCGATCGCGCTCGGCTACGTGTTCAGCGCGGCGATCAACGACGTGATCAAGGTGCTCGACAACATGGGCCGCGCGGGGCTCGCGCTGCTCGCGCTCGGCTTCATCGCGTACATCGTGATTCGATGGGTGCAGCGGCAGCGCTTCCTTCGCCAGCTGCGGATGGATCGCGTCACCGTGGAGGAGCTGCACGAGCTGATGAACGCCGGGCAGCTCGGCACGGTCGTCGATGTGCGCTCGCCGTTCGCGCAGGCATTCACCGGCCGCATTCCGGGCGCGATCACGATCGACGTCAACGATGTGCGCGCGAGCCTTTCGGCGGTCGCGCCGCAGGGCGAGGTCGTCGTCTACTGCGCGTGCCCGAACGAGGCGTCGGCGGCGAAAGTGGCGAAGGCGCTCGTCCAGCACGGCTTCAAGCGCGTGCGGCCGCTCGCCGGCGGCATCGATGCGTGGATCGAGTCCGGATTCGCCGTCGAGGCGGTCGGCGACGAGCCGCTGCCCGATGCTACAGTGCCCGCTCAGGAGATGCCATGAACAAGGAAGCGATCACGTCAAAGCAGGCGCCGGGCGCGATCGGCCCGTATTCGCAGGGCATCCGCATCGGCTACACGCTGTTCCTGTCCGGCCAGATCGGGCTCGACCCTGCGAGCGGCCAACTGGTCGAGGGGCTCGAAGCGCAGACCCATCAGGTATTCCGCAATTTGCGCGCCGTCATGCAGGCGGGCGGCGGCGAGCTCGACGACATCGTGAAGGTCGCGGTGATGCTTGTCGATCTCGGCGACTTCGCGAAGGTCAACGAGATCATGGCCACCTATTTCCGCGCACCGTACCCCGCCCGCGCCACGTATCAGGTCGCCGGGCTTCCGCGCGGGGCGCGCATCGAAGTCGAGGGCATCGCGATCCTGTCGCCGGCCGACACGCTGCCGAGCGGCATCGAGTCGCGCAGCAAGGTCGACCGCGCGAGGGGACAGTAGCGGCTGCTAGCGCGTCGTGCGCTGGACGAGCCGAAAGCGCTCGGGGTGGCGGATTTCAATCGTCGTGCTCGCGGGCGTGGCGAATCGTGTCGTGATGGACTTTGACCAGCGATTCCGCCGATCGCAGCTGCATCCGACTCAAGCCGTTGTTTTCAGCGAGCTCGATGCGCGGCTCGAGCCAGAACTTCGCTTCGCCGTCGGCGCACGAAACGTGCACGTGCGCGCGCGCTTCTTCGCGCGAGAAGAAGAACAGCCGGAAGCCGCCATGACGGACGATCGTAGGGCTCAATCGGAATCGATGCACGCGGTTGCATTGCGCTCATCTTCCGAGCGCGCAACATTTCGCGCCATCGTTCGTTCGGCCGATCTTCTCGAGCGCGCCACGCGCACCTGAATGGCGAAAGCGAGCGAACAGGCCGCCGCGAAGAAGGGCGCAGGCCGCGGTCTCGACGATCAGCTCGTGCGGCTTGGTCTCACGCGCGACCAGGACCTCGTGCTGCACTTGCCGCTGCGCTACGAGGACCACACGCGCATCGTGCCGCTCGCCACGCTGAGGCCGGGCGGCGACGTGCAGACCGAAGGCACGGTCACGCGCACCGATGTGCAGTACCGGCCGCGCCGGCAGCTCGTCTGTCTGCTCGAAGACGACGATGAGCGCGGGACCGCGCGGCTCGTGCTTCGTTTCTTCCACTTCTATCCGAGCCAGCAGAAGATGCTCGCGCCGGGACGCCGCGTGCGCGTGTTCGGCGACGTGCGCGATGGCCACTTCGGGCTCGAGATCGTGCATCCGCAATTCAAGGTCGTCGAGCCGGGCGCGCCGCTTCCCGATCGGCTGACGCCGGTGTATCCGACGACAGCCGGGCTCGCGCAGGAGACGCTGCGCAAGGTGATCGCGCGCGCGATCGCTGCCGATCCGGCGCTCACGGCGGAAACGCTGCCCGCGGACATCGTCTCACGACGAAAGCTGTGGAAATTCGGCGACGCCGTGCATTTCCTGCACACGCCACCGCCGCGGCTCTCCGACCTCACGCGGCAGGCGCTCGACGCGCGCACGCATCCGGCGTGGACGCGGTTGAAGTTCGACGAGCTGGTTGCGCAGCAGCTCTCGCTCAAGATGCATCGCAAGGCGCGCGCCGCGCGCAACGCGCCGGTGCTGACCGGAACGGGCGAGCTCACCGGTGCGCTGCTTTTGCGCGTGCCGTTCAAGCTCACCCGCGCGCAGCAGCGCGTGTGGCGCGAGATCGCGTTCGACCTGAAGCGCGCGACGCCGATGCAGCGGCTGCTGCAAGGCGATGTCGGCAGCGGCAAGACGGTGGTCGCCGCGCTCGCGGCGTTGCAGGCGATCGAATCCGGCCGCCAGGTCGCGTTCATGGCGCCCACCGAGATCCTCGCCGAGCAGCATTACCGCAAGCTCGCGCAATGGCTCGAAGGGCTGCCGGTGAAAATCGCCTGGCTGTCGGGAAGCCTGCCGGCGAAGCAGCGCAAGGCCGCCGTCGCGGCGATTGCGAGCGGCGAGGCGGCGTTCGCCGTCGGCACGCATGCGCTGTTCGAGCAGGATGTGGCGCTCGATCGGCTCGGGCTTGCGATCGTCGACGAGCAGCATCGCTTCGGTGTCGCGCAGCGGCTCGCGCTGCGCGGCAAGGCGGCCGGCGAAGCGCACCAGCTGATGATGAGCGCGACGCCGATTCCGCGCACGCTCGCGATGACGTTCTACGCGGACCTCGACGTGTCGCTGCTCGACGAGATGCCGCCCGGCCGCACGCCGGTCGCCACCCGCCTCGTCAACAACAAGCGCCGTTCCGAAGTGATCGAGCGCGTGCGCAAGGCGTGCGCCGAAGGCCGCCAGGCGTATTGGGTCTGCCCGCTGATCGAGGAGTCGGAAAAGCTCGAGCTGCAGACCGCGGTCGCGCTGCACGCCGAGCTCGAGTCGGCACTGCCCGAATTACACGTCGGACTCCTGCACGGACGGATGAAGCCCGACGCGAAGGCATCCGTGATGAGCGACTTCGTCGCCGGCCGCGTGCACGTGCTCGTCGCGACGACGGTGATCGAAGTGGGCGTCGATGTGGCCAACGCGACGCTGATGGCGATCGAGCACGCCGAGCGCTTCGGGCTCGCGCAGCTGCACCAGTTGCGCGGTCGCGTCGGCCGCGGCGCCGCCGACAGCACCTGCTATCTGCTGTTCGAGGAACCGGTGTCGGAGACGGCGAAGGCGCGGCTCAAGGTTGTCTACGAGCATACCGACGGCTTCGAGATCGCGCGTCAGGATCTCGCAATTCGCGGCCCGGGCGAGTTCCTCGGCGCGCGCCAGTCCGGCGTGCCGCTGCTGCGCTTTGCCGATCTCGAGCGCGACGTCGCGCTGATCGAGCAGGCGCGCGATGCCGCGGACGAGCTGCTGGCGAAGGATCCAGCGGCCGCGCACGCGCATCTCGCGCGCTGGCTCGGCGGCCGGCAGGAATTCATCAAGGCTTGAAATTCGCCAATTTCAGGCCGAACGCCTTCGGCCGTTCCAGATGTGCGCCTCGACGCGCTGGCACACGGCGACCCACGCCTCGTCGCCGATGTTGTCCGGATGAACGTGCGACGCGCGCCACGAGCGCGCCTGGATGCGCCGCGATGCCGGCAGCGCGGCGATCTCCGGATGCTCGGTCCACAGCTCGGCCGCCCGCAGCACCATCAACAGCGCGCCGCGGCGAACGATGTCGCCGGCGAGATGCAGAATGCGCCGGCGGCTCGGCAGCCGCAGCGTCGGGTCGAAGCGGCGGCTCGCCCACGGCGTGACGTGAAGCGCAAGCACGCTGTTCGCGACGTGCTGCGCACCGAACGCGTCGACGAGCGAGGCGAGCCGCGCGTGCCAGCGCAGGCGCAATCCGGGCGGCGCTTCCGGATGCAGGCCGGCGAACGGCCAACCTTCGCGCTCGAACGCGTGATCGTTCGGCGCGGACGTCTCGTCGTAGCCCGGACTGCCGAGCAGCATGACGACCGGAGCAAGGCTGAAATCGCCGTCGTACGGCGCAGCTCCTAGCTCCGTGCGCAGCCGAAAATCGTCCGGCGCGCTCGCGTTGTAGACGCGAATCGCCGCGCGGTCCTCCTCCTCGATGAGCCCGGCGATATGGCGCCGGTGGTGCGCGACGGGCATCGCGTCTTTCTCCCTTGCCGGCATTTGAGCCGTGGGGTGCGCAACGGCGAATCGTACGCCGCTTCCCGCATGCGCGGGATCAACCTTCGGTCGATCATCCATTTGGTCGATCGCGAAGCGAACGCTCGTCGCGCATCCGTGCGGTAGCCCGATGCGTAGCGTGCGGGGGCCGGACCAGCACTCGCCGGCCCCCTTGGCTGGCACGCGTGTTTTGTGACCGAAATCAAGCTGTTGTTCTGGTTCCCTGCGGCCCGTACGCTAGAATGGCACTCGAAGAGTTACACCTGTCATGGCCCTCTACGCCCTCGGACTGAACCACCAGACCGCACCGGTCAAGGTACGCGAACAGGTGGCGTTCGCCCAGGAGTCGCTCGGTCACGCGCTGCGCGACTTGCTTGCATGCCCGAAGGTCAAGGAAGCCGCGATTCTGTCGACGTGCAACCGCACCGAGGTGTATTTCCACGGCGCGGAACCGCAGCCGGTCGTCGACTGGCTGGCCGACTTCCACCGGGTACCGAAGGATTCGCTCGCGCCCTACGTCTATGCGCTGCCGAGGGAACAGGCCGTCGAGCATGCGTTTCGCGTAGCGAGCGGCCTCGACTCGATGGTGCTGGGCGAGCCGCAGATCCTCGGCCAGATGAAGCAGGCGGTGCGCCACGCCGAGGCCGCCGGAACGCTCGGGCTCGTGCTCAATCGGCTGTTCCAGCGCACGTTCGCCGTGGCGAAGGACGTGCGCACGAACACCGACATCGGCAGCGCGTCGATCTCGATGGCTGCGGCATCCGTCAAGCTCGCCGAGCGGATCTTCCCGTCGATCGCCGACCGAAGGCTGCTGCTGATCGGAGCCGGCGAAATGATCGAGCTCACCGCGACGCATTTCGCGGCGCGCACGCCGAAGCACATGACGATCGCGAACCGCACGCTCGAGCGCGGCCGCCAGCTCGCGCAGCGCTTCGGCGCCGAGGCGATCACGCTGACCGAAATGCCGGATCGGCTGCCCGAGTTCGACATCATCATCACCTGCACGGCGAGCACGCTGCCGATTCTCGGCAAGGGCCTGCTCGAGCGCGTGGTGAAAGCGCGCCGCCACGCGCCGGTTTTCATCGTCGATCTCGCGGTACCGCGCGATGTCGAGCCCGAGGCGGTCGAGCTCGACGACGTGTTCCTCTACACGGTCGACGACCTGTCGAACATCGTCAAGGACAACCTGCAGGTGCGCCGCGAGGCCGTCGTCCAGGCCGAGCAGATGATCGCCACGCAGACCGAGAGCTTTCTGCGCTGGCTCGAAGGCCGCTCGGTCGTGCCGACGATCACCGCATTGCACGGCCATCACGATCAGTTGCGCGCCGCCGAGATGGATCGCGCGCTGAAGATGCTGAAGAACGGCCACGCGCCCGAGCAAGTGCTCGAGCAGCTCGCGCGCGGCCTCACCAACAAGTTCCTGCACGCGCCCACTCAGGCGCTCAACACGGCCGGCGACGCTGAGCGCGCCGAGCTGGTCGCGCTGTTCGAGCGGATCTACAAGCTCCCCGACGACGGGTATTAGCGGTTCACTGTCATTCCGAGGCCGGCGCTGTTGCGGCCGAGGAATCTGCTGTTGCGCAGCGAAAAGCAGATCCCTCGCTGCGCTCGGGATGACATCCGTCAATGCTAAGCGATCATGAAGCAATCGCTGCAAACCAAGCTCGACCAGCTTTCGCTCCGGCAGGCGGAGTTGAACGCATTGCTCTCGTCCGAGGACGCAACACGCGACCTCGAGCGGTATCGCGCGTGGACGAAGGAGCATGCCGACATCGACCCGGTCGTCGGCCGCTACCGCGACTACGCGCGCGCCGCGGCCGATCTCGCGGCGGCGCAGGAAATGGCGGCCGATCCGCAGATGCGCGCGTTCGCCGAAGAGGAGGTGAGCGCGGCGAAGGCGCGGATGGACGTGCTCGAAGCCGATCTGCAGCGGATGCTGCTGCCAAAGGATCCGAACGACGAGCGCAACGTGTTCCTCGAAATCCGTGCCGGGACGGGAGGAGACGAATCGGCGCTTTTCGCCGGCGATCTGTTCCGCATGTACACGCGTTACGCCGAGCGCAAGCGCTGGCACGTCGAGCTCGTGTCGTCATCGTCGTCGGAGCTCGGCGGCTACAAGGAAGCGATCCTGCGCGTCGCCGGGCAGGGCGCGTATTCGAAGCTCAAGTTCGAATCGGGCGGCCATCGCGTGCAGCGCGTGCCCGCGACCGAGGCGCAGGGGCGCATCCACACGTCCGCGTGCACGGTTGCCGTTCTGCCCGAAGCGGACCCGATCGCCGACATCACGATCAATCCGGCGGAGATCCGCATCGACACGTTCCGCGCGTCGGGTGCGGGCGGCCAGCACGTCAACAAGACCGACTCGGCGGTGCGCATCACGCATCTGCCGACCGGCATCGTCGTCGAATGCCAGGACGACCGCTCGCAGCATCGCAACCGCGCGCAGGCGATGGCGGTCCTCGCTTCGAGGCTGCTCGACAAGGAGCGAAGCGAAAGGCAGCGCCACGAGGCGTCGATGCGCAAGAGTCTTGTCGGCAGCGGCGATCGCAGCGAACGCATCCGCACGTACAACTTCCCGCAGGGCCGCGTCACCGACCACCGGATCAACCTGACGCTCTACAAGATCGACGCGATCATGGACGGCGATCTCGACGAGATCGTCGACGCGCTCGCGCGCGAGTTCCAGGCGGAGCAGCTCGCGGCGCTCTCCGAATCATGACCCGACGCGCAACGCGCGCGCCGCAGCCTTGGCTCGAGACGCCGCGGCTCGCGTTGCGCGCGTTCGTCGACGCCGATCTCGACGACCTCGCGCGGCTCGACGCCGATCCGCGCGTCGTGCGCTTCGTCGGCAACGGCAAGCCGACGTCGCGCGAAGCGGTCGCCGCATCGCTCGCGCGCATCCAGCGCTACGGCGAGCGCTATCCCGACCTCGGCGTCTGGTACGCGATGCGATCCGATACCGGCGCCTTCATCGGCTGGTTCGCGCTCAAATACGTGGGGAAATCCGCCGACGTGGAAGTCGGCTACCGGCTATGCCACGACGCGTGGGGACAAGGCTACGCGACCGAGGGCGCGACCGAGCTGGTGCGCTTTGGCTTCGACACCGTAGGGCTCGAACGGATTATCGGTGTCACGCATCCGCACAATCATGCGTCGCAGAACGTGTTGATGAGGGCGGGGCTCGCCGATCGCGGTTGGGGGCGCTATTACGATCAGCGGCTTCGGCTGTTCGCAGCGACACGAGACGAGTGGCGGCCGCAACGATGAGCGCCTTCACGGTGGGCGCCGGTCTCGCGCAAAGCGGGCTCGTTCCGCTCGACGCGCAAGTGCTCCTCGCGCACGTGCTCGGACGCGACCGTGCGTGGCTCGTCGCCCACGCAACTGACTCGTTGTCGCACGATCAAGCGGAGGCATTCTTCGCGCTCGCGCGGCGCCGCCGCGAGGGCGAGCCCGTCGCCTACCTCACAGGCGTGCGCGAATTCTGGGGCTTTTCGCTCGCGGTGACCCGCGACGTGCTGATCCCGCGCCCGGAAACGGAAACTCTGGTCGAGCTCGCGCTCACGTGCATCCCGCTCGAGCGCGAAACGCGCGTGCTCGATCTGGGCACCGGCTCGGGTGCGGTCGCGCTCGCGATCGCAAACGAGCGGCCGCGTGCAAGGCTGGTCGCGACCGATGTCAGCGAAGCGGCGCTCGCCGTCGCACGCTCGAATGCGCAGCGGCTGACCATCGTGAACGTAGAATTCGTCGGCTCGGATTGGTACGAGGCCGTTGACGGCGCGCCGTTCGACGTCATCGTCAGCAACCCGCCTTACGTCGCGGCGGCGGATCCGCATCTCGCCGAAGGTGATCTGCGGTTCGAGCCGCGCTCGGCGCTGATTTCGGGTGCCGACGGGTTCGATGCGATACGCACCATCGTCGCCGGCGCGCCTGCACGGCTCGCCCGTGGCGGCACACTCGCCTTCGAGCACGGTTACGACCAGGCGGATCGCGTTCGCTCGCTGCTCGAGCAGGCGGGATTCGCCGACGTCATGTCGGCGCGAGATCTCGCCGGCATTGCGCGCGTGGCGGCCGGCCGGCTCGTTTGATCTGATCCGGAATCGTCCCGTCGCAGCCGAACGCGGCTCGTCGCACGCTGCGACAGCGCGCGGTCGCGTTTTGGCACAATGGTCGTTTTTGCCCGGGATCAAACCCATGTTGATGACAAGACTTGCCACGCTGGCGCTCGCATTCGTCCTCACGGCGCCCGCGCTCGCACAAACGAAGCAGCCGATCGACAAGGCCGCCGATCTTCCGCGCTTCACATACAAGATCGACGGCAAGCTCGAGGACGTCGTGCGCGACGACGCGAAGTTCAAGCCCTTCGCGCAGGCGTTGCGCCGCGACACCGAATCGGTCCTCGCGAGCTACGAGATCACCGACAAGGCGGCGATGCGCCAGCTGCTCGGCGTGCTGGTTCGCCTCGACTGGCTCGAAGGCAAGTACGACGACGCATTGAAGCATGCGGCGCAAGTGCGCGAGCTGGAGGAAAAGCCGGCCGACAAGCTGATGTCGGGCCAGACGATCCGCGCGATCGTCGCCGCCGAGCGCAAGGCAGGCGGCCGCAATTCGCCGGCGTACCGCGCAGAGGTCGCAAAGCTGATCCGCGCCGAGCTCGACGGCATGCCGTACGAAGTGATCGAGAACGACGCGAAGCAAGCCAAGATGGGCGCGGAGCTGATCGGCGAAGCGCTCGTGCTCGGCAATATCCGCGACGTGTTGCAGCCCACGGTCGACAAGACCGGCTCGCTGTCGTCGGATCTCGCGCCAGGCGTCGTGCGTGCGAAGTTCGCGCTTGCCGCGGCGCTGCCGTTGAAGGACGCGCTGATCGATGCGTACGGCGGCTATCTCGCCGCGCACAAGGTCGACAAGCCCGACATCTGGGCGGCACGCAATGCGGAGCTGACGCCTGGGGCGAACTACAAGCCGGTGGTCGTCGCCGTATGGGACAGTGGTGTCGACACTGCGCTGTTCGGCGATCGCATCGTGCGCGAAGACGCGAAGCCGGCAGTGCTCGCATACGATCGCTTCGAGAATCCGGCGCAGGGCGAGCTCGCTCCGATTCCGGCGGAGTTGAAGTCGCGCGTGCCGCAACTTAAAGCGCGCCTCAAGGGCTTTTCCGACCTGCAATCGAACATCGACAGTCCCGAGGCGAGCGAAGTCAAGCGGTGGCTTTCGACGCTCAAGCCCGAGGAGTACAAGAGCGCGATCGAGGAAATTTCGCTCGCCGGCAGCTACATCCACGGCACGCACGTCGCCGGCATCAGCGTCGCCGGCAATCCGTACGCGAGAATCCTCGTCAACCGGCTCGAGTTCGACTGGCACCTCATTCCCGATCCGTGCCCGTCGAAGGAGCTCGCCGAGAAGGGCGCGCGCAAGTACCAGGCATTCGTCGACTTCATGAAGAAGCACGACGTGCGCGTGGTCAACATGAGCTGGGGCGGCGACGTCAAGGGTTACGAGCATTCGCTCGAGCTCTGCGGCATCGGCAAGACGCCCGATGAGCGCAAGACGATTGCGCGCGAATACTTCGAGTTGGAGAAGTCCGCGCTCACGAAGGCGTTCGCGAGCGCGCCCGACATCCTGTTCGTCACTTCCGCCGGCAACAGCAACAGCGACGCGTCGTTCAACGAATCGATTCCGTCCTCGATCGCGCTGCCGAATCTGATCACCGTCGGCGCGGTGGACAAGGCGGGCGATGAAGCGCCGTTCACGAGTTACGGACCGACCGTTGCCGTGCACGCGAACGGCTACCAGGTCGAGAGCGTGATTCCGGGCGGCGAGAAGCTCGCCGAATCGGGCACGTCGATGTCGTCTCCGCAAGTGACGAACCTCGCCGCGAAGATGCTCGCGGTTAATCCGGCGCTCAAGCCCGCGGACGTCATTGCGATCATCAAGGGTACCGCGGAAAAGACGGCCGACGGGCGACGCGCGCTCGTGCATCCGTCGAAAGCGGTCGCGGCGGCGCAGGCGCGCAAGGCCGTCTGAACCGAGAACGGTAGGGTACAGAAAAAAGTAGGGTCAGACTCGACTTTTCGAAAAGTCGAGTCTGACCCTACTTTCCCTGCTCTTCACCGTGCCGCCGGCATCGCGACGCCGAACCGTTCGGCCCACGGCGCGATCTCGGGCAGGATCGTCGGATGCAGCTCGACGCCGTTCTCGGTTTGCTCGCGCATGCGCGCGAGCGCGCGCTCGCCCGGTAGCCGCACACGCTCGACGCCGGCCCGTGGCATCGCCGCGTGGCAGGCGTCTGCGAGCCATTGAGTCTGACGGACGAACGCGTCGCGGCCGCCGAACGCGTTCGGATCGAGAATCTGCACGAATACGGTCGCGCCCCAGCCTTCGTTCGGATCGGCGCGTCCGAATCCGGTGAGTCCCGCGGTCAGTGCTTCGATCAGAAGCGCGAGTCCGAATCCTTTGTGTCCCGCTTCGAGTCCGCCCAGCGGCAGCAACGTTCCCTTCGGCTCGTCGAACAGCACCGCGGGATCGTTCGTCGCATTTCCGTGTGCGTCCTGTAACCACGCGTGCTCGAGCTTTTCGCCGGACTTGTACAGGCGCGCCGTGAGGCCGTTCGTCGTATAGCTCGCCGACACATCGAGCAGGATCGGATCGCCTGCGGTTGGAATGCCGGCGGCGATCGGATTGGGCGTGAATATCGGCGACACTGCGCCGAATGGTGCGACGCTCGCGCCGGCAGGATCGGAACAGACGATGATCGCCATCAGTCCGGCGTCGGTCGCGCGCTTCAGGTATGCGGCGAGACACGCGATGTGATGCGAGCGTCGGATTGCGATGGTACCGGTGCCGTATTCGCGCGCCATCACGCTCGCCACGTCGAGCGCGCGCAACGTGAGCCACGGTCCCGGCAGACGGCCGCCGTCCCATGTCTGTGCGGCGGGCCGAGCCGTGACGATCGACGGCGCACCGCTTTTCGCCATCGCCCCGACATCGAGCTCGCCAAGGTAACCGGGCAGTTGCGCGAGACCGTGGGTCGTGTGGCCGAGCAGGTCGCCCATGACGAGCACGTCCGCGACATCGTGCGCGATATCGGCCCGCACGCCGATTCGCACCAGCAGCGTGTTCGCGAGCTCGACGAGCGCCGAAGCGGGATAGCGAAGCGGAATATCGGAACGCTCGTTCATGGTGGGAAGGGCCGATCGAAGGAGCAAATCATGCGAAGTTGACGCGCGCGCGCGTTTCTTCGACATTTTACCCCGTGCTGCCCTCCTCGCTGACCGTTAGCATCGTCACGTATCGTCCCGACCGCTCGCTGCTCGATCGATGCCTGCGCAAGCTCGCGCTCGCGATCGGCGCGGCGCAGCAGGAGGGCGTGATCCGCACGGTGGCGCTCGCGCTCATCGACAACAGCGAGAGCCGCCGCGTCGCCGAGAAGGTGATCGAGCTCGGCCGCGGGCGCTTTGGCGAGTCCGGCGTGCAGATGACGTATCTGCACGGACACGCCAACATCGGGTACGGGACCGCGCACAATCTCGCTCTGCACGGCACCGGCGCCGACTACCAGCTCGTGCTCAATCCCGACATGGAGCTCGACGGCGATGCGCTGACGAATGCCGTGCGCTGGCTCGACGCGCATCCGGATGTCGGCGTCGCAGCGCCGGCGGTGCGCCGGCCCGACGGCGCGCCCGATTTCCTGTGCAAGCGCTATCCGGCGATCTTCGATCTGCTGCTGCGCGGCTTCGCGCCGCGATTCGTGCAGCGAATGTTTCGCGGCCGGCTCGACCGCTACGAGCTTCGCGACTACATCGATCCGATGAGCGACAAGCCGGTGCTCGGCGTGCCGATCATGTCGGGCGCGTGCCTGCTCGTGAAGCGCAAGGCGATCGACACGACCGGCGGCTTCGATCCCAACTTCTTCCTCTACTTCGAGGACTACGACTGGAGCGTGCGCCTGAACAAGATCACGCAGACCGTTTACCTGCCGTCTTTTCGCGCGGTTCACCACGGCGGTCACACAGCGCGCAAGGGCATGCGCCACTGGTCGATGTTCGCGAAGAGCGCCGTCCGTTTCTATCGCAAGCACGGCTGGCGATGGTTCTGAGGCGATGACGAAGAGGCTTCGATGACCGGCTTGGTCATCATCACCGGCGCGAATGGCTTCATCGGCCACGTGCTTGCCGCACGGTGGACGCGGCTGGGCAGACCCTACCGCGGGCTCGTGCGCGTGCTCGACGCGAGCCTCGCGCCGAAGCCGGCGCTCGTCGCGATCGGCGATCTCGCTCGGGCGTCCGACGGCGCGCTCGCCGATGCGCTGGCGGGCGCGTCCGCCGTCGTCCATCTCGCCGGCCGCGCGCATGTCATGAACGAGACCGTAGATGCGCAAGCGCGCTTCCGCGAAGCAAACGTCGTCGCGACCGAGCGGCTCGCGCGCGCGGCCATTCGCGCGCGCATCGAGCGATTCGTGCTCGCGAGCACCGTCAAGGTTCACGGCGAGACTTCGCCCCCCGATCGGCCGTTGCGCCCCGACGATCCGCTCGCGCCGCGAGGCGCATACGCATGCAGCAAGCGCGATGCCGAGCACGCGCTGTTCACCCTCACGGACGGCACTTCGATGACGCCGCTCGCGCTGCGGCTTCCGCTCGTGTACGGCCCGGGCGCCAAGGGCAACTTCGCCACGCTGCTCGAGGCCGTCGCGCACGGCCGTCGCCTTCCGCTCGCGGCAATCAGCGCGCGGCGCAGCATCGCGTATGTCGTCAATGTCGTCGCTGCGATCGAAGCGGCGCTCGATGCGCAACCCGCACCGGTCGGCGCGCATTTCATCGCCGATCGCGACAGCGTGACGGTCGGCGAGCTCGCGCGTGCGATCGGCGACGCGCTCGGGAAGCCCGCGCGGCTCTACGCCGTCCCTGCGCCGCTGTTGCGCATTGCCGGCGTGTTGACCGGACGCGGCGAGGCCATCGCGCGTCTCACTACGCCGCTCGAGATCGACACTTCATCGTTCGCGGCGGCGACGCGATTTGCCGCGCCCTTCACGCTGACCGAGGGCCTTGCGGCGACGGCTGCGTGGTGGAGGGCGCGGCACGCGTTGTAGCGGGCGCGACGGGCGCATCCGGTCCGCACCGTATAATTCGCACGATGAGCATACGTGCGAACGGCCGCCGCGCCGACGAGCTGCGGCACCTCACGATCACGCGCCGCTTCACGAAGCACGCCGAAGGCTCGGTGCTGGTCGCGTCCGGCGAAACCAGGGTTCTGTGCACGGCAAGCGTCGAAGACGGCGTGCCGGCATTTCTCAAAGGCAGCGGCCAAGGCTGGCTTACCGCAGAGTACGGCATGCTGCCGCGCTCGACGAACACGCGCATGCGCCGGGAGGCCGCCGAGGGCAAGCAATCGGGCCGCACGCAGGAGATTCAGCGGCTGATCGGGCGCAGCTTGCGCGCGATCACCGATCTTTCGCTGCTCGGCGAGCGCACGATCCGGATCGACTGCGACGTGCTGCAGGCGGATGGCGGCACGCGCTGCGCGTCGATCACAGGTGCGTGCGTTGCGCTGTACGACGCGGTGGCGTGGTGCCGCGAGCGCGAGCTCGTCGCCGGCGAGCCACTGCGCGATTTCGTCGCCGCGGTATCGGTCGGCATCGTCAACGGCGTCGCGATGCTCGATCTCGATTACGCCGAGGACGCGGCCTGCGACACCGACATGAACGTCGTGATGACGGGCACCGGCGGCTTCGTCGAGGTGCAGGGCACGGCCGAGCGGACGCCTTTCGCACGTGCCGAGCTCGACGCGCTGCTCGCGCTCGCCGAAGGCGGCATCCGGCATCTTGTCGCCGCACAAATGTCGGCGCTCGGCACGCTCGAGCCTCGCGCCGTGCGCGAATAGCGTCATGCCATGGTGGCGTTCCCACGCCTCGTCCTCGCCTCGAACAACGAAGGCAAGCTGCGCGAGTTCCGCCGGCTGCTGTCGCCGCTCGGCATCGAGGTGATCCCGCAAGTCGAGCTCGGCATTGCGGAAGCGGACGAGCCGCACGTGACGTTCGTCGAGAACGCGCTCGCGAAAGCGCGCCACGCGAGCGCGCAGGCGAGTCTGCCGGCGCTCGCCGATGATTCCGGCGTGTGCGTCGCGGCGCTCGGCGGTGCGCCGGGCGTGCAAAGCGCGCGCTACGCCGGCGAGCCGAAGTCCGACCAGCGCAACAACGCGAAGCTCGTCGCCGCGCTGCGCGGCGTGTCCGACCGGCGCGCGCATTACGTCTGCATGCTCGTGCTGGTGCGCCACGCCGACGATCCGGAGCCGATCATCGCCGAAGGCCAATGGCACGGCACGATCGTCGACGAGCCGCGGGGCACCGGCGGCTTCGGCTACGATCCGCACTTCCGCGACGATGCGACGGGACTCAGTGGCGCCCAGCTGCCGCTCGAGCGCAAGAACGAGCTGTCGCATCGCGGCAAGGCGATTCGCGCGTTGATCGACAAGCTGGGGGGTCTCGATCGATGAGCGCGCCGATTCCCGTCGCGACGCTTTCGGGCAAGCCGCACTTCGCCGCATTGCCGCCGCTGTCGCTTTACGTGCACATTCCGTGGTGCCTGAAGAAGTGCCCGTACTGCGACTTCAATTCGCACGAGGCGCGCGGTGATGTGCCGCAAGCGCAGTATGTCGATGCGCTGTTCGCGGATCTCGAATTCGCGCTGCCGTCGATCTGGGGCCGCAAGGTCGGCACGGTTTTCATCGGCGGCGGCACGCCGAGCCTTTTTTCCGCAGCGTCGATCGACCACCTGCTCGCGGGTATCCGGGCGCGCGTGCCGTTGCTGCCGGACGCCGAGATCACGCTGGAGGCGAATCCCGGCACGTTCGAGCGCGAAAAGTTCGCCGGCTTCCGCGACGCCGGCATCAACCGCCTCTCGCTCGGCGTCCAGAGCTTCGCGCCGCATCATCTTGCGGCACTCGGCCGCGTGCACGACGCCGACGAGGCGCGTACCGCGGCCGAGGCGGCGCTCGCGCTCTTCGACAACGTCAACCTCGACCTGATGTACGCGCTGCCGTCGCAGACGCTCGACGAGGCGCGCGCCGATGTCACCGAGGCCATTCAATTCGCTCCACCGCACCTTTCGTTCTATCAGCTGACGCTCGAGCCGAACACGCTGTTCCACCGGCATCCGCCGCCGCTGCCCGACGACGACCTCGCCGCCGATATCGAGGACGCCGTGCACGACGCGCTCGCGAGCGCCGGCTACGTTCATTACGAGACATCGGCGTTCGCGCGCCCGGGTCGCGAGTGCCGGCACAATCTCAATTATTGGCGCTTCGGCGATTATCTGGGCATTGGCGCAGGCGCGCATTCGAAGCTCTCGTTCGCCGAGCGCATCGTGCGGCAGGTCCGATACAAGCAGCCGAAGCAGTATCTCGTTCAGGTCGCGCTCGGCGCACCGCTGCTCGAGGAAACGGAAGTCACGCGCGACGACGCGGGCTTCGAGTTCATGCTGAATGCGCTTCGGCTCACCGAAGGCGTGCCCGCATCGTTGTTCGCCGAGCGGGCCGGCTTCCCGCTCGCGTCGATCCAGCGCGAGATCGCGCAGGCGGTCGCGCGCGGCCTCCTCGACGCCGACCCGACAGTACTGAAGCCCACCGAGCGCGGCCGTCGATTCCTGAACGATCTGCAGTCGATCTTCCTGCGGCCGGCGAAGAGTGCGCGGCCCTCGCCACAAGCGAGCGTCGTGGCACTGCCCGTCGCGCGCAGCGCGAACGAGGCACAATGACGGCATGAGCACCGATCTTTTCCGCCGGCCGCTGCGTGCGATCGCCTCCGGTGAGGCCACGGCGCCGGCGTTTGCCGTGTCGCAGCTCGCGCGCATCGACGCCACCGACGACGCGATCGAGGCATGGGCGCACCTCGATGCCGCGCACGTGCGCGAGGAAGCGCAGCGCTGCGATTCGCAGCATGCTCGCGGTGCGCTCGCCGGTTGCGGCATCGGCGTCAAGGACATCATCGCAACGTCGGAGCTGCCGACGCAGATAGGTTCGCCGGTGTACGCTGGCCATCGACCGGAACAGGATGCGCAGTGCGTCGCGCGCATCAAACAGGCCGGCGGGTTCGTGTTCGGCAAGACGGTGACGACCGAGTTCGCGTTCATGCACGCGGGCAAGACGAAGAACCCGTGGAATCGCGAGCACACGCCGGGCGGCTCATCATCGGGATCGGCGGCAGCGGTTGCGGCCGGTCATGTCGCGGCGGCGATCGGCACGCAGACGAACGGCTCGGTGGTTCGACCGGCCGCGTATTGCGGCGTGGTCGGATTCAAGCCGACGACCGGCGCGATACCGTATGCGGGCATCAACGTGTTCAGCGCGACACTCGACGCCGTCGGCACGTTCACGCGCAACGTCGCCGACGCGGCGCTTCTCGCCTCGGCGATCGCCGAGCGCGCGCGCATTGCATCGACGATCGTGCCGCTCGCGCAAGCGCCTCGGCTCGCCTACCTCGCGGCATTTCCGTGGACGCCGCTCGATTGCGACACCGACGACGCGCAGGAAGCGGCGCTCACCACGCTGCGCCGGCACGGCGCCGACGTTGTTGCAGTCGAGTTGCCGCACGAGTGGCACACGGCCCATATGACGCTTCGCACGATCATGCTCTACGAGGGCGCGCAAGCGCTCGGCCCACTGCAGCAGCGCGAGCGCGCGCGACTGTCGGCGAAGCTCAACGCCGCGCTCGACGAAGGCGCTGCGATTTCGCGCACGGATTACCAATCGGCAGTAGATGTGCGCCAACGCGCGATCGTCGCGCTCGCGACGTGGCTGGATGAGTTCGACGCAATCGTCACGCCGCCAGCGCCGGGGCCCGCGCCGCGCGGGCTCGACACGACGGGCGACCCGTCCTGCTGCACACTGTGGTCGCTGCTCGGGTTTCCGGCGATCACGATTCCGTGCGCGCTCGCACCGAACGGTTTACCGCTCGGCCTGCAGATCGCCGCGCCGGTCGACCGCGACGATCGCGTGCTCGCGGTGGCCGCGTGGTGCGAGTCGAAGCTGCCGTTTCGCGGCCTCGTGTAACGGCCGATGAAGCGCGCGAAGAAACACGCGTTGCCCAAGGTGCGTAATCCCGTCGCGCGTTCGCCGCTTCTCGCCAAGGGCGGCGCGCACGGCAAGACCACGGCGGCCAGGCGTCGCGCGGCGAACATCGCGACCGCCAAGCTCGCACGCGATCCCGACGCTGTCGAATGACGCTGTCGCGCCGCGATCTCGAGCTCGGCCATATGCGGGAGCTGTACGCTGCGGCGGTCGACGAGTCGCGCGCGCTCAACGACGAGCAGCTGTCCGCATCGCTGACCACATGCCTCGCCGCCAAGCCGAAAGGCGCCGGCTGGTGGATCTTCGCGTACGGATCGCTGCTGTGGAATCCGCTGTTTCCCGTTGCGGAGATGCGTCCTGCGACGCTTCGCGGCATGCACCGCAGCTTCTGCCTGTGGTCGCTCGCGACGCGCGGGACACCGGCTACACCCGGACTCGTGCTCGGCCTGGAACGCGGCGGCTCGTGCCGCGGCGTGGCGCTTCGCTTGCCCGCGCCGCTTGCGCTCGACGAGCTGCATCTGCTGTGGCGGCGCGAGATGGTCGTCGGTTCGTACCTCCCGCGCTGGGTTCGCGTTACCTCGGAAGACCGGCCGATCGTCGCGCTCGCGTTCGTCGTCAAACGCGATCATCCGCAATACACGGGCCGGCTGGATCTGACGGCGCAGGCCGACGTGATCGGCCGCGCTTGCGGTGCGTACGGATCGTCGCTCGACTATCTCGAGCGCACGCGCGTCGCGCTGGTCGCGCACGGCATCATCGATCCGTATCTCGAAACCGTCGCGGCGGCCGTCGCGGCGCGCTGCGGAACGCCCGCGGTTCCCGCTGCTGCCGAGCCGGGCGGTTGACGGGGGTCAACGCCGGTCCCTTTCCGCTCGAATAGAGTGGATCGATTCAAGGGGAGACGGCATGGCGCTCGAGCTGTACAACAACGGTGCGCACGTCTGTCTGATGTTCAGCGACCTCGTCAAGGATGCGGACGAGGCCGTGCAATCGAACCAGTTCCTCGTCGTCGACAACGGCCACGGCGCCGTGATCGATCCCGGCGGCAACATGACGTACAACGCGCTCGTCAGGGCGCTCGCGCGTTTCTTCCCGCCGAAGAAGCTCGACTACGTGCTTGCCTCGCACGCCGATCCCGACATCATCGCGTCGGTCAACAGGTGGCTCGTATCGAGCGACTGCAAGATCTACATCTCGAAGCTGTGGGAGCGCTTCATTCCGCACTTCTGCGGCGTCGGCACGATCAAGGGCCGCGTCGTCGCGATCCCCGACAGCGGCATGCGAATCCGGCTCGGACGATCGGAGATTCTTGCGGTGCCGGCGCACTTCCTGCACGCCGAAGGCAACTTTCAGTTCTACGATCCCGTCGCGAAGATCCTGTTCTCCGGTGACCTCGGCACGTCGATCGTGCCCGCCGATCGCGAGTTCGAGCCGGTCGCCGAGCTCAAGTCGCACGTGCCGCTGATGGAACCGTTCCATCGCCGCTACATGGCCTCGGGGCGAATATGCAAGCTGTGGGCGAACATGGCGCGCGGGCTCGACCTCGAGTGGATCGTTCCGCAGCACCGCCTGCCGTTCAAGGGCAAGGCGGCATGCGCGCAGTTCGTCGACTGGGTGGAGAACCTCAACTGCGGCGTCGATCTGATGGGACCGCAGCACTATCGGCTGCCGTGACGTCGTCGTTGCGCAACGCCGACGTTCCTACGCGCCTCGCTTAGGCAGCCGCGAACCGAACGCTGCAAGCGCATCCGCTTCGCTCATGGCATTCGCTTCGGCCGCGACATCAGGTGGCACCCACTGAGGAAAGCGCACATCTCGACTGACGTGCCGACCCGAGGGCGTGTGCTCCTCGCGAACTTGAGCGAGTTGCTCCGGCGCGAAGCGTTCGGCGAGGCGGACGAGTGCGGGCCAAAGGCGCCGATGAACGAGCGTGATCTTTCCGTTGACGAGCCGGCAAACTAGAACCTGCTCCGAATCGGTAACAGCTTGGAGAATTGCGTAGATGCGATGACTCTGCGGGTGCGCCCACCAACTGCCTTTGATCGTTTCGCCGACGATCGCCTCGGTGAGCCTCGGAGCGGGACCTTTCGCCGAAGCGAGCACGACACCATGTTCGCAGACGAAAGCCATTGCGTCTTTGGCGGTCGCGCACTTGGACATGACGTCAGGGAGGCAGTTGGGCGGATCAGGTGTCTCGACCCGCTTCATGAATCTTCAGGGCGAGAGGGCTTCCGATTCTCGCCTGCGATTTCCGTCAGCTCGTCTGGCGACACGCCAACGTCGAAGAAGACTTTGCCCATGGCTTCGCTCAATTGATTGGCGGTAGGGCTATTCGAATGATGTACGCTACGGAGCACGATGGATCATCAAGTAAATTTCCCGCGCAATCTGGCTCAGCGCGGGAAAGATCGCAATGGCAAACACGGTTCGCACTACCCAAGGGTGGTTTCGGGCCACTCCGAACCACAGCGCGCCGCCAAACGATAGAAGGATGAGGGCGACCAAGGTGATAAACCCTTCAGCCGTTCCCCGCTGAGGATCGTTCGATGGAGAAAGCAACGCATACACCGCAAACGCAAAATACCTGCCAAGAGAATCGCGCCGATGACGGCCATCCAACCATCAGCTGTTCGCGGAAAATGGAATGCTTCACGCATTGATACGGACAAGGAGCCAAAGCGTAGCAATGAAGGCGAGCACCTGTGCGATGGCACGAAACAGACTCAGCGTACAAATGTCGCTGGCTTCTGAGGGGGTGACTCTCGCGAACTTCGCTCTGCAATGATGCGATTGCGTCAGAGATCGGTAACGAAGCGAGGGGGAAATGGCCACGCTCCGCGGTGTCGGACCAGCAGAACCTTTCCATCGCAAACCACCAATGCGCCGGCCGCGATTCGGTGTTTCACGCGCCGCAAGCTCGATACAAGCTGGCGTGCGACGGGTAGGGCACGCTTTCCTCATGCGCGGTGACACTCGCGGTGCATCAACACCTCGCCGGATTCAACTTGATGCATCACGTGCTGTTCGGATGTGGCGAGCGAGAAGCCCAAGCGCGCAAGCAAGCGCATGGAGCGGAGATTCCTACGCTTCAGCACGGCGTACACGTCACGTACTTCATGGTGCTCGACCAGCTCGGAGACATGGCTTCGACAGCTTGGCCCGCAAGGCCGCGACCCCAGTAAGCGCTGGACAACTCGTAGGCGATAGCTGCGCGACCTCCCGGACGAACTGTTGCTTGAACATAGCCGATGAGTTCGGAACTTGGAAGGCGAATGGCCCAGTTAAGCCAACGCTCGGCGCCGTCTGCGGAGAGCCTTGTCTCGAGTTTTGCGAACCGGGTGCGCAACCAATCTAGCGATGCCGGCGGTTCGTTCTCGTATTCATAGATCGCGGGATCGCTGAGCACCACGAACATCGCCTCCGCATGCGCCGCGGTCTGAGGCTCCAGGGTCAGGCTGCCAATGTCGATAACGCGCATGCGCGCCCCAGCGAGAGCTTATGCGTCCCCTTCTGCAATCCGAACATCGGCGATCCAATTACGCCTTCGACGCGCGAGGCGAGATTCGACGTCCTCGCCTTCGAAGTTGGCGCTGTCTCGGCGTAGCCACGATTGGTCGATATTTTCCAACACGTTGACGTTGACAACTGCATAGAGATGATTCGCGATTTCGCTGGTGACGAGCGGCACGGCGCCGCAGCGTGAGCAGACGTGAAACATTGCTGTCCGAGATCCGAACGCGTACTTTGACACGAGCGAGGCATCGCGAATCGTGACCGCCAGGCTGGAGTTTGGGTTGGATGTCCAGACGCCACCGTGCTTGACGCAGAACGAGCAGCTGCATGCGCGCGCCGGAATCTCAGGGGAATCTCCTTCGCACTCGAGCTCGAAAGCGATGTTGCCGCAGTGACACTTGCCGTTGATGAACACATGGATCTCCAACGCATGTCGGGCGTCTAACGCTGCCTAATCCGATCAAGTCCCGCCTGCGGATCCATGTGCGGCAGCCGAGCGTGGCTATTTGCGGTCGATGACCAACAGCACGACGCCCGCCACGAGCACTGCGATGCTGAGCCAGCTCGGAATGACGGTTGTCTCCTTTTCAGTGACCGAGAATTTGAACGGCCCGATCTGGCCCTCGTGCGTTTCCTTGGTGTAATCGAAGTGGCCATAGACCAGTCCCAGGAGGCCGCCAACCACGAGGACGATTCCGAGTATTTTCGTGCCGCTCATAGGTCACTCCCCTAAGTCAAATCGTCGCTGCAAACTGAATCACACGCGCGCCCATGAAGCAATGACAGCGGACGCGCGACCGTTATGCATCCACAATGCCCTCAGCCACAAGCACCGACTGCAACCAAGCTCGGAGGTCCAAGCCGCTCAAACCAACTCGACAATAACGTTCCCGATCAACCCTTCTCTCTCGACCGCTTGATGCGCTGCGGCAACCTCATCCAATCCAAACCGCGCTCCAATCGTATGCAACAGCAGTCCGCCCGCCAACAACTGGCCTAGTCCATCGACGACAGCCCGCCGGTCCTGCGGCGTGAGGTCGTAGACGAGAAAGAAACGCAGGCTGAAAGAGTTCCACAGCAAGTCTCGATATGGAACCGGTATATCGCCGTAAGTATTCGAGCCATAAGAATCCAGTGTGCCATGCGATGCCAGGCCACCATTGCCGAGCAACTGGACCGTGGTCGAGAAATCCATGTCAACGATTGCATCCACACCGCGGCCGGCAGTGAGTTCTTTGACGCGTTCGGCAACTGATTCGGTCTTGTAATTGATCGTCGTTGCGACGCCGGCGGCGTGTGCATGCTTCGCCTTGTCCACGGAGCCGACCGTGCCGATTACCTTCGCTCCCCTTATGACCGCGACCTGGGCGACATAGTGACCGACCGCAGAGGACGCCCCGATCACGAGCACCGTCTTGCCCGCTATATCGCCAAGAAGACGGACCGCTTGAAGCGCGGTCATCGCCGGAATGCCGATGCAGGCGGCCACCGCGAAGTCGGTCGAATCGGGGAGCATCACTGCCTGTTTCTCGGGCAGCACGATGTATTCTGCGGCCGTGCCCATTGCTCGTTGCCACTGCCCGTTCCAGATCCAAACCCGTTCGCCGATGCGCCTGGAAGACACGCCATCGCCCACCGCGTCGATGATGCCGCCGCCGTCGCTGTGCGGCACGATGCGTTCGCTGCCAAGCGGGCGGCCGCTTCTTGACTTGACATCCGACTGATTGATGCCCGAGGTCGCGAGCTTGACGCGAACTTCTCCGGGTCCGGGCGTTGGCGTGGGCAGTTCGCCGACCACCAGTACGTCACGGGCTTCACCGTTTTTCGAATACCACGCTGCGCGCATGCTGGCCTCGCCTTGTTGACTGCATTGATGATCGTGGCGGGAGAGGCATTCTCTCCACGACCTGGTTCGCTGTCGCGGCGAGACGACGCTCCTTCAAAGGCAAGTCGAGGGATCAAGCGAGGCGGCCCGGTGGCACAGCATTCATCGGTTCACGGCCTGACAAAACCAGTGATGCGCGCCCAGCCACGACCCGCTGGATGCTTGTGCGCGCACGAAACGCGATGCGATGAGTTCAAGCGCGCCGAAGAAAACAAGATCCAAGCGCCGATGTGAAAAGACTCGCGATTCAGGAGCGACGGAAACGCTATGGATCGAAGCCACTGTGCGTCTGACCAAATTAACCGGCCGTGCCGGCGGCGCCGCAGGACGCCGCCGGACACGGTCCGTTGAACGAATAGGAAGGACTTCCCCTGCTCGGGTCGGCAGCGAAAGGCCACGATTGAATTTCCACGTTCAATCAAGAGAGGGGAAGTCATGGGCGAGATTACTACCGTGGGGCTGGATTTGGCAAAGCGAGTATCGCACCTGCATGCCAGGATCAGCGGGCCAAGTGCTTTCGGTGCATCGGCTGCGCCAGCGCCTGCAGGAAGAGCGCACCGCTGCATTGAACCGGCTGCACGGGTTGCTCGCCGAGGGGCCGCGAGTATGCGAGCAGTGCGAGCGCGGCGCTGGCCGGAGCGTGTGGTGCACTCGCTGACGAAACGCTGCTGGCGGCATTGCGCCAATGCGTGGCGCGGCAACTGACGCACCTGGCGAGCTCGAAGTGCACTTGGCCGACTGCGATCGCGAAGTTGCACGCGATGCGCAAGCCGACGCGCGCGCGCAGCGCGTGGCGCGCCTGAGCGGAGTGGGCGTGCTCACTGCGAGCGAGCCGGACGGGTCACGCACGCTTGCGTAGAAAGACGTGGGTCGCACGTTCGCCCGCGACATACTTCGCGCATTCATAGCCCAAAGCAGGCATATCGATGTCGTTCAAGAGATGCTCGCCGGAACCGAGTAAGACAGGTCGGATGGCGAGATGCAGCTCGTCAATCAGGGCGGCGCGCAAATACTGCCGAATAGTGGATACGCCGCCACCGAGGCGGACGTCGCGGCCGCCCGCTGCAGCGGTCGCCTGCTCCAAAGCGGCATGGATGCCTTCGGTGACAAAGCGAAATTCCGTACCTCCCGCCATCGCAAGTGGCGCCCGCGGGTGATGTGTCAGCACGAAGACGGGCGTGTGATACGGCGGCTCGTCGCCCCACCAGCCCTTCCAGCTGTCGTCCGGCCACGGCCCTCGGATGGGACCGAACATGTTGCGCCCCAGAATCCAGGCACCGATTCCGGCAAAGCCTTGCTCCGCAATTCCGTTATCGACTCCCGTCTCTCCATCGTCATGGCCGTGCATCCCCCGCCACACGCGCGTGTGGAAGAACCACTCCATCAACTCAGGGCCTCTGACGCCGAGCGGATGCTGAAGATCCTGGTTCGGCCCAGCGCCGTACCCATCGATGGAAATCGCGAAGCTTTGGACGCGGAGTTTCGACACTACATTCCTCGCTGCTTGGTTAGTGGGACGGACCAGCGGTGGCCACCTAACGGAACTAAGTTAAGCGGCGACCCGCGGGTCGGCGCGAAGCGCTGCCCACGGAACGTGAAGCACCAGCGTCGCGACGGTGCTCGGAACTACAACAAGCGGATGCCCAAGAATGGACAGGCTACGGGCAATGGCCATCGGTGTAGGCGTCACCTCGCTCATTCCTCGAGTACGCGTGGCCGCGAAAGCCCTTTGTGATCAGCCAAAGCGCCAGCACGCACTCTCGTGCGGTACATGTACGCGAAGCTAATTAGAGCCGACAAGAGCACGAGTAAAGGCCATCGGAGGACGAGTATTGGCTTGGCCACATCAACGGCAAACTCTCGTGCATCGAGGAAAACGCGGAGGAGGTCCGCTCGATGGATCAGTTAGTCCCGGGGCCGAAGATACTTGGCAAGAAAGGCCGAGATTTTCGGCTCGTACGCCGAAGGATCGAATGCATGTAAATCAACATGGGCAGCCCCTTCCACTATCCAAAGGTCCTTTGGTCGACTGGCGGCATCGTACAACCGCTTTGTCTCCGAGAGAGTCGTGTGCTGATCGATCGACCCGGAAGCGATGAGCACCGGCGAATGCAGCGACGACAGCCGAGCGATCGGCCGCAACTGCTCGGGCGATACACCAAGGCGCAGAGATAGTTGCGACAGGAGCAAGCGGGCGAGCGGTTTTGCAAGCGGCCCAAGATAGAGCCGAAGCCTGTCCGAGAGCGCCTCCGTGATTGTAGGGAACATTGATTCGAGGACTACAGCGCTGAGCGCGGGACTTGGGTCGGAGAGAACTAGGGACGCGGCCCCAAGAGAAACCCCAATCACACCAATCCTTTCGTCGGGGAATTCGTGTGAGAGGTAACCAATCGCAGTCTTGACGCCTTCCGACTCGTTCCATCCGTACGTGATGTGCTCTGCGGCGCTCTCGCCATGAGCGGGTAGATCGATCAACAAGACCGAGTAGCCAAGCCGGTGGAGGAACTTAGCGCGACCGATCATCTCGCGCCGGTCTCCACGAACGCCATGAAGCAAAACCACCACACCTTCGCCCGGCTTTCCGCTAACCATCCAGCCGGCAACCGGCTGGTTCCGTGCGGTTCGAAGTACGATCGACTTGGCGGGTAGATCTGTGGGTGGCGCGCCGACCGACCGGAGTGCAGGTTGCCTCAGCACTTCGCCAACGCCTCCTGCTACAAGCAGGGCGGCAATTGCGAGGGAAGCGAGGCCTGCGATGAGGCTGCGCCGCATGACTGAAGGGGCTAACAAGACCAAGTTAACCGGCCGTGCCGGCGACGCTGCTGGACGCCGCCGGACACGGTCCGGTTGAATGCGTGGTTAGGTTGCACGGATATCAGCGAACCTTGCTGAGGCGCGCGGCGATGCGCGTTTGCCAGCCTGGACCAGTGGCCTTCCAGCGCTCGATAACGTCTAGTGGGAGGCGAATGGAAATTAACTTGCGCGGATTGGTAGAGCGCGGACGCCCACCTTTCTTCACGACCGCGCGCGACAAAGCCTCCTCGGTCAGTTCAGGAAGCTCTTTGTACTCGTGCGGACGAATCGAATGCGCATCGACCTTGGCAAGGTCAGATTTCAAAGTACGGCGCGAGACGGGCTTTCTCACGATGGTTGGCCTTTCGCATGCTGAAAATGTGGCGCGTAGCGCCTCTCGGCGTGTAGCCGATCACCACCAGGTGGCCCGAAAGCAGGCCGTAACAGATGATGCGGGGCTCGCCGTAATCTTTGCGCGTGTCCTCGAACTCGACGGTCGTGCCTCCGAAAACGATTGCTGCGTCCTCGAAGTCCAAGCCGCGCTCGGCAAGCGTCTTCGCCCGCTTGACCGGATCGAAGGTGACGCGCATGCGTTATTGTAGCTACAACAACCATGCAGCGCAATCGGGCCAGAGCGGCCGGCGACCCCTCGGCAGCGGACGTGCAACTAATGAGTCCAAGTTAACCGTACCGTGTCCGGCGGCGCCGCAGGACGCCGCCTGACACGGCCCGGTTGAACGAATAGAAAGGACTTCCCCTACTCGGGTCGGCAGCGAAGTGCCACGATTGAATTTGCACGTTCAATCAAGAGAGGCGAAGTCATGGGCGAGATTACTACCGTGGGGCTGGATTTGGCAAAGCGCGTGGTGCAGCTGCCTGCGGAGGATCGAGCAGGCCAGGCGGTGCTGCGGCGGACGTTGAAACGCGAGGGCGTGCTCGCCTGGTTCGCGCAAC
>WNFU01000412.1_pt1 | contig 72839 bp, 48 predicted proteins | sample 5400121 | NCBI WGS metagenome assembly WNFU01 (sample SAMN13153360, study PRJNA577476) | soil metagenome | isolation source: 100 cm soil or saprolite under grassland replicate 1 | place: USA:California | collected 2016-06-15
ACAGCATCTCTTGCACGTCCGCGTTTTGGACGTTGAAATATCTCGCTATTGCGATTCGCCTGATCCAAGTAACCGCGATTTTGATCCATTTGCGAAGTCTGATGTCGGATTGATCTGCTGTCGATGGTAACTTACCACCAGCGATTTCTCGCATACGCATTTAATCACAGATAGGCGCATTTATCATCAAATTTTTTAGCTGTTCGCAACCCACGACAACTCCGTTCCCGGGCGTCAGCGGGCAGCCGCCGTTCATCGGGTTCGACGGAGCGGGCCCCCCAAATGGTCAGCCGAACGACGCGCCGATTTTCGGCCTGTCATTTTTCTCCTTTGATGGCGGCGCGACCTGGTTTCGGAACCAGGGCTTCAACATCAGGTTCTCGCTCATCGTTTCCAAGCCATTGGGCGAGCCATAACCCTATAACTTTGGATCAGCGAATATGCCATACGCCATATTTCATATGAAATATGGCATATGGTTCCTTTCAGCCCGCCGCCATTTGGATTGGGCGGTCCAGGTGTGAGGAGAGCGCGCCGCGCCAGGATTCTTCCAGCGACGCGACCGGGGCTGCAATTAGAGACTCGCCGTCACAGGCGACGCTCAATTCCCCTCCGCCGGTCTCGCCAATCACCGCGCAGACCACGCCCGCCCGCCGCGCTACGTCTTTGACCTCGGATACATACTCGGGTTTCAGGCTGATGATGATGCGCGACGGCGATTCACTGAAGAGCAAAGCCGGCGCGTCGCCGATGCCGCTCAATTTCGCGTGTTCGCTCAGATCAATGCGCGCGCCGACAGCCTCTCGGCCGTAACTCGAAAAACAACTCTCGGCCAGCGCCACCGCCAATCCGCCGTCGCTGCAATCGTGCGCCGAACGGACGAGACCCGCCTGAATCGCCTCCAGGCAGACTTTCTGTACGGCCTTCTCGGCTTCGAGGTCGAGTCGTGGGACCGCGCCGCTCGCCTCGCCCGCCACGCCAGCCAAAATGGACAACAACTCACTCGCGCCCAGATCGTTTCGCGTCACGCCCAGCAGCAGGATCGCGTCGCCCGCTTCTTTGAACCATTGCGTGGTCGTGTGACGCGCGTCCTCGATCAGGCCGAGCATGCCGATGACGGGAGTCGGATAGACTCCCTCCCCTTCGGTCTCGTTGTAAAAACTGACGTTGCCGCCGGTGACCGGAGTCCCGAGCGCGCGACAAGCCTCGGCCATTCCGTCTATCGTCTCGCTGAAAGCCCACATCACTTCAGGGCGTTCGGGGCTGGCGAAGTTCAGGCAGTTGGTGATAGCCAGAGGCCGCGCGCCACTGCACACCACGTTGCGCGCGGCTTCGGCGACGGCCAGTTTCGCCCCTTCGCGCGGGTTCAGGCGGCAGTAACGCCCGTTGCAATCGAGCGACATCGCCAGGGAGCGCCGCGTCTCTTTCACCCGCAGCGCCGCCGCGTCGGAACCCGGCGGCACGACCGTGTTCGTCCGCACCATGTGGTCGTATTGGCGGTAGACCCAGCGCTTTGACGCCAGATTCGGAGAGGCCACAAGGCGGCGCAGAATTTCTGTGAAGACTTGCGATTCGTCTCCCGCCTCGGGTTTGAGATTTGAGATTTGAGATTTGAGGTCTGAGATTTGAGATTGGAGTTTCGAGATGGCCGCCTCGATCTTCGGCGTCACGTCTTCGGTCGAGAACGCGAAAGGCCGCTGCGGGCGATTGTAGCGCGGAGCTTCGTCGGTCAACGCCTTGTTGGGGATGTCGGCGACGACTTCGCCTTTGTGTAGCACGCGTAGTCTCTGCTCGGCGATCACCTGGCCGATGACGACCGCGTCCAGGTCCCAGCGATGGAAAATCTCCATCAACTGCCGATCGTGGCCGCGCTTGGCCACGATCAACATCCGCTCCTGTGATTCCGAGAGCATCATTTCGTAGGCCGTCATCCCGGCCTCGCGCTGCGGAACCAGGTCCAGATTGATTTCCAACCCGGTGCCGGCGCGCGCGCCCATCTCACATGAAGACGAAGTTAAACCGGCGGCGCCCATGTCCTGAATGCCGACGATTGCGCCGGCCCGCATCGCTTCCAGACAGGCTTCGAGCAGCAACTTCTCCGAGAACGGGTCGCCGACCTGCACCGTCGGGCGCTTCTCCATCGCCGCCTCGTCGAATTCAGCAGAGGCCATCGTCGCGCCGTGAATCCCGTCGCGCCCGGTCTTCGCGCCGACGTAGATCACAGAGTTGCCTATGCCCTCGGCCTTGCCGTAAAAGATGTGCTCGCGGCGCACCAGGCCGAGCGCGAAGGCGTTGACCAGCGGGTTGAGCGAATAACATTCTGCGAAAGCGACCTCGCCGCCGACTGTCGGAACTCCGAATGCATTGCCGTAGTCGCCAAGTCCTTTCACCACGCCGGCCATAATCCGCCGGTTGCGCGCGACGGATCGAGACGAAGTCTGCTCCCGCGAATCGTCGATCTCTTCGTCCCTGATGGGGCCGAAGCGCAGGCTGTTCATCGCCGCCACGGGCCGCGCGCCCATCGTGAAGATGTCGCGCAGGATGCCGCCGACGCCCGTCGCCGCGCCTTGATAAGGCTCGATGAACGACGGGTGGTTGTGCGATTCGATCTTGAAGGCCGCGCACCAGCCGTCGCCGATGTCTACAATGCCCGCGTTCTCGCCCGGCCCCTGCACCAGACATTCGCCCTCGGTGGGCAGCCGCCGCAGGTGAACTTTCGACGATTTGTACGAGCAATGCTCCGACCACATCACCGAAAAGATTCCCAGTTCGGTGAGGTTCGGTTCGCGCCCCATCAGTTGTTTGATCCGCTCATACTCCTCGGGCGTGACGTTGTGCTGATCCAGGATTTCAGATTGCGGATTGCGGATTGCGGATTGCGGATTTGAAGACGCGTCTGGTCGCTCATCGGCAGTTGATTGATTTCCGTTCCCACCTTTTTCGTTTTCACTTGTCATCTTCGGTTCTACCCATTCTCAGGTTCATTCTTAATTCAGAATTCACGTTACCACCCGTTGCTCACGATTCCAAAAATCCGCAATCCGCAATCCGCAATCCGCAATCGGTTCAGGCTCTCATTTTGATCATCTCGCGCAAAGATTCGGCCAATGAAAGAAAGAGAGCGCGCCCGTCTTTGCAGCCCAGCGCGCTTTCGGAGGCGCGCTCCGGGTGAGGCATCATGCCGAGCACGTTCCCTTCGCGGTTCGTTATTCCGGCGATGTTGTTAAGCGACCCGTTCGGGTTCGATTCGTCCCTGACCGCGCCGCTCGAATCGCAGTAGCGAAAGATGATCCGGTTCTGACTCTCAAGCTCGGCCATCGTCGCTTCGTCGCAGAAATAATTGCCTTCTCCGTGCGCCACGGGGATGCTCAAGACTTGTCCATTCTGATAGCCGCTGGTGAACGGCGTGTCGGCGCGCTCGACGCGGATGTTGACGTGCTCACAGACGAACTTCAGATCGCGATTACGCAACAGCGCGCCCGGCAGCAAGCCTGCCTCGCACAGGATCTGGAAGCCGTTGCAAATGCCCAGAACAATACCGCCGTCGCCGGCGAAACCCTTGACGGACTTCATTACCGGCGAGAATCGCGCGATCGCCCCCGTACGCAGGTAATCTCCGTATGAGAACCCGCCGGGCAGAATGATCGCGTCGTAACCATTTATTTCTTCTTCTTTATGCCAAATGAAATCTACAGGCTGGCCAATGACTTTGCTGACCACGTGATACGCGTCGTGATCGCAATTGGAGCCGGGGAAAATCACTACGCCGAATTTCATCGTGTATAACCTTGTGGCTCAAAGGTGAGAACTAGCATCCATTTGTACTATATCAACTGCGCGTTGTCGAGGCTTCCGGCGGGGCGAAGAACCCGTATGAAGAGAAAACAATTCTTGCCTCTGTTCCTCGATGTATGTAGAATGCGAAGCGGATGATCAATAAACCCAGACCCCTTGCCTCAATATTGCCCGGCTAGCTTCTTGCGCTGAAAAGAATCCCGTTGCCGCCTGGTTCACCCACAGCTAACAGATTCAAGGGAAAGCTGATAGAGAGATTAATCAACGAAAATAACGGAAGGTAAATGAAAATGGACCAGTCCGACAGCACAAATTCTCCTCCGCGCAAGCGGGGTCTCGATTGGCTTGATCCGTCAAGCCCGTGGACGCAGGACGAATACGGCGCCCTGTCAGCCGCCGCGTCGGAGCCTTACGACTGGACGCTCAATGATCGCGAGGTTCGGGCTACACAGGTCATCCCGATAACTTCGCCCGTTCGGCGCCGCTCGATAAAGTTCCCGTGGCTGAAGCGCAAGGCCAATGTGTCGGAATCCTCGACCACAATACCACTGGAGAAAGGCGCCACACGCAAACTCATCACCCAACGTATAACCCGCCTCCTTCGGCCGGCCGCGACAACTCCGCTCGTCGAGAGCGATAGGACCGTCAAGAGCTATAGGACTGAGACGATCCCGCTCGTCGAAAGCGATAGAACCGGCGTCCATAAACAGGCCCCGGAAAGGGCTCGCCCGACCGCGACCATTCCGCTCGTCGAAAGGGATAAAACCGGAGCTGGCCGCAAATCTCCAGGGCTGGCCCTGCCGCTGTTGTTGCTTTCCGTGATCGCGCTCTTTGTCTTCGCCTACATCGCCCAGAAGTAGACAGGGCTATTGCGAATTAATAGTGATATTGAAGAGGCGGAGCCTTTGGAGCGACTTTGCATACTTCGGCGTTGGCCGCATTTGAGTTCCGTGAAATAGACTACAGATTCTGGCGTTCGAACTCATTGGCGATGTAATCACAGGCGCGCGCCGTAATCGCCATCATGGTCAGCGTTGGGTTCTGGCAGCCCCGACGAATTGCCCAATCCATTCGGATATTGGCGCGATTTGGAGTTGAGCAGGATGCGCGTCGATTCGAGCGTCGATGCGCAAAGCACAATGACTCTGCCGTACTCCTCGTAATCTCGCTTCGTGATCTGATTGACGACGCGGACTCCACTCGCCTTGCCGGTGTTCGGATCGACCATGATCTCGCGCACGACGGCGTTAGGGCGCAGAGTCATTTTGCCGGTTTTCGCGGCGGCGGGAAGCGTCGAGCCGGGGCTGCTGTAATACGAGTGGGTCGAGCAGCCGCGGTCGAATCAACCACGAAGAAACGAAGAGCACGAAGAAAGATCAGAAAAAAACCTTCGTGCTCTTCGTTTCTTCGTGGTTGATTCCCCTTGTTTCAGGACGTCGTCACGGACGACCTGAACGACTCCTGTAATGTTCCGGAAAGATTACTGTAGGTCAGGCGCAATCTATCGCAGGCGCCGGGCCGGTGTCCATTCGCCAGCGTCATTTATAGGTTTCTTTTCAGCCGGCGCTTTCTTTTCAACCGTCGTTTTTTCTTCGGCCGTTGATTCGCCTTCGGCGCGTCTTGCCGATTCGCGCCTCTCGGAGATAGTCTCGATCAACCTGATCGCGAGCAGGAGTATGGGAACGCCGAAGATCAGGACGGCGAAGATGAGCAACAGAAGAAATGAGCCGGCTGTGTCCATAATAGCCTGGGCGGGCGCCCCTTAACGAAATAGGCAGAGGGGTTAAAACAACCCCTCCGCTTCGAACACCGATCAGAAGTGAGCCGGTCAATACCCTTGAATAACGGCTTGCGCGACGCTGACGAGCGCAATCAAACTGATGACCACCAACACCTTTATCAACACGGAATCCCAGAGTCTCATAATCTCCTCCTGCGACGAGAGCCTCGCTCACAATCCGATCGCCGTAGGCGGCGTCGTTAAACCGCGACTCTACGGCCGGTGATAAGTTGATAGATGAGTATGACTGCGGCGATAACCAGCAGCAGATGGATCAAGTTTCCACCCACGCCGCCGATCAATCCTAACAGCCAAAGCACGACAAGCAACGCGATAATCGTCCACAACATTGTTGTCTCCTCCTTTTGATTTCAAGCTCTTCTTAGGCTTGGTCAACCTTTGGCGCGCGTCGAAGCTCGCATTTTCATGAATCGCAAGGATTGTGCCGGACCGTCTGCGGTCTATCTCAAACCGGTTTATACGGAGTCGTCTTATTATGATACGGCAAACAGATTGCCCCCAATGTTTATTGTCAAGCGACTCATTTTCGATTTTACCGGAAGTTGGCTGGAAACTACTCGTTCGTGCGAGGTTCGGCAAAGAGCGCGTCGAAGGCTTCGCGCGGTTTAACGTATTTCCCCGATTGACGTTCGCTGGCCCACTTCCTTACGGCATCGAATGTCAACTTAACTACTGAAGGCTGTTGCGTCGCTGACTCGGTTGCCGATGAATTGGCGCCTTCTGACACAGCTGTTTGTTCTCGTTCAATAATTTCTTCGCGTTTGATCAGTTTTGCGCGTTTCATGTCTTCTCCTCCTACTCGAATCGACTTTTTTATAGATTGTTGAAGATTGATTCAGTAGCTTATTCACTTCCAACTTACGCAAGCCTCGTGCCTGGCGCCGCGCTCAACATCAAATCTATAGATCTAAAAACTTTGTCGCGATCGGCGCTGAAAGCTGAAGGTTATAACCGCTACAGTCATTGTACCGAAATAGTATTCGCGACCGACGATGTGGCATATATGCGCGCATTATATAAATCTATCTGGCGCCGCTCTTGCTCTAATTGTCGGCGGCTTCGCACATGTTTATTTGAAAACAGGCATTATCAAACCTCGGAAAGGAGGAGCCGATATGTCCACGATGGAACTGAGAAGGAATGGGGCCGCGGCGCCGCTGAGCGATTCGATGGCGGAGGCGACAGGAAGCGGTTGGGTCTCACTCAACACCAGACAGCGGTGCGACGAGGCGTGCGAGTTCGAGCGTGAATTATTCAAACGAATTGTCGCTCAGGACGACGCGGTTTTTGCGCTCTCGCAGATTTACCAGGTCTATCTTGCAAAGATGACTTTGCCGAACAAACCGCTGGGCGCGCTGCTCTTCCTTGGGCCGACCGGCTCGGGCAAGACGCGTTCGGTCGAGGCCGCCGCCGAAATCCTGTTCGGAGACCCTTACGCGATGGTCAAGGTCGATTGCGCCGAGTTTCAGCACTCGCATGAAATATCCAAACTGGTAGGCTCGCCTCCGGGCTATCTCGGGCACCGCGAGACCAGGCCGATCCTCACACAGGAGATGTTGGATCGATACCAAACGCCGCGTAACAGGTTGACCTTCGTGCTCTTCGACGAGATCGAAAAGGCCTCGGACGCTTTGTGGCAGCTCCTGCTCGGAGTCCTGGACAAAGCCCGCATCACGCTGGGCGACAACCGGACCGTGGATTTTTCAAACTGCGTCATCGTCATGACGTCGAATCTGGGCGCGCGTGAAATGGCCGAAATCACCGAAGGCAAACTCGGATTCACGCGCCGATTTGAATCGGGGGCTGAACTCGACGCGAGAATCGAGAAGATCGGCGTCGAGGCGGCGCGCCGCAAATTCTCGCCGGAATTCATCAACCGGCTCGACAAGATCGTGGTCTTTCACTCGCTGACCCAGGAATCGCTGCGCCGCATCCTGGACATCGAATTCCAGATCGTACAGCGCCGCGTGTTGTTATCGGGCAGCGGAAATTTCATGCTCAGTTGCGCCGAACGGACGAAGGACTTCCTGCTCGCCGAAGGATTCGACCGCCGCTACGGCACGCGCCCGCTCAAGCGCGCCATCGAGCGCCATCTGGTGATACCGCTGTCGAACCTGATCGCCACCAGGCAGATCGAAATCGGCGACGTCGTTTGTGTCGATGTGGATGAAACCGGGCAGGAACTGTGCTTCAAAAAGAAGCCTTCTTCTTCGGCTAGGGAGTGGACCCAATCGAGGTTCGGCTCCTTCATGCGGCCCCTGGCCGCTTAACGGGCTGTGACGGTTAGTGGGCAGTGTATAGTGGGTAGTGGGCAGCAGGCGATTTTGATCTCTTTACTGCCCGCTATCCACTACCCACTGCCCACTATCATTTGGGCCGCGATCTCTCTCAACAGCTTCGCGCAAACCATTGCGGTCATGCCAGTCGAATCCATTCGCGGGTTGAATTCGACTATATCTGCGCCGACGACGTCGGCCTCGAGCCGTTGGATCACGCTCAACGCCTGTCGCGTTGACAGCCCTCCCGGCTCGCGGTGTGAAACGCCCGGGGCGAACGCCGGGTCGAGTCCGTCAATGTCGAACGAGATGTAGACCGGAGTGTCGAATTCGAGTCGCAGATCGTCACGGAAATCTTTCATCTCGACGACCTCGACGCCGAACCGCTCGATCTGTTCGCGCTGATGGCCGGTCGCCGTGCGGATGCCGACCTGGACGAGCCTTTCGACCAGCCCATCTTCCATAATCCGCGCAAACGGGCAGGCGTGCGAGTAGCGATTGCCCTGAAATTCATCGTAAATGTCCGGGTGCGCGTCGAAATGCAGGAGGCTCAGGCGCGGATACTTCTTCGCGAAGGCTTTGACGACAGGATAGGTAATCGCGTGATCTCCGCCGAGGGTGATAAGCCGATAATCTTGATCGAGCAGCGCCTCGATTGATTCCGCGATTCGACTGATCATTGCGGCGCCTGAAACCGGCTCGAGGTCTCCCGCGTCGAAAATCGGCGTCGCGCCGAAATCAATCCCGGTTTCGCTCCAGAGGTTCGCCGATTCCGAGGCGAAGGCGGCGCGGATGAGCGACGGAGCTTCAGACGCTCCGCGCATAAACGAAGAGTTCTCGTCCCATGGAATGCCGATTAAAGCCAGGTTCATCAATTGCTTAACGCTCAACACCGTCCTGCAAAGGCGCGATTGGCGGCGTCTTGTCCGGGTTACGCTCGTCCAGGTGATCTTTCAGCTTCAAATGCGGCACGCCGTCGGTCAACCATTTCGGCGCGGGTTTGCCCATCAGGTGATGATCGAAGAACTCGCGCATCCGCATCGTGTAATCCTTCTGGTTGGCGGGGATGCGTAGCCCGTGGTTTTCGCCCTTGTATTGCAGCATCACCACCGGTTTTTGCAATCGGCGCAGCGTGCTGAAATATTCTATGCCTTGCGTGAAGTCCACCGCGCCGTCCTTGTCGTTGTGCAGGATCATCAGCGGCGTTTTGACGTTCTTCGCGTGATAGATCGGCGAGTTGCGGATGTAAGCTTCGGTCCTCGTTAAAGCGAAATGCGCGACAAGTGTATGACAACGGCGTCTAAAACGAAATCTTTCAGGAGGGTATTTGAAGATCACGTAACCCATAGTCCTATGTCGGCGTTTCCGTCCGTACCAGGCGCTCAGGATAGATCCAGCTAAGCAGCGGCGAAGTCATAAACGTGGTCACGAGGGCCATGAGCACCATGATGGAGAATAATGTCTGGGAGAGAATGCCCAGGTCGAGTCCGATGTTGAGAATGACCAATTCGACCAGCCCGCGCGTGTTCATCAGAACGCCGACGGCCGCGGCCTCACGCCACGACATCCCGTTGATTCTGGCCGCCACCAGCGAGCCGCACAATTTGCCAATGATCGCGAGCGCAATGATGACGGCGCAATAGAACCACATCTGCGCGCCTGAGATCAGGAAGAAACTGGAGCGTAGCCCGGTGAAGGCAAAAAAGAGAGGCAGCAGAAGCGTTACGACCAACGTCTCACACCGGCGCCACAGATCTTGTGACAACTCGTGATGCCTGGGCATAATCGCTCCCGCAAGGAAAGCCCCGAACAAGGCGTGAACGCCGAGAAATTCGGTCATCCAGCCGGAGGCCAATACCACTAACAGGACGACGGCCAGAATGTCATGCGTGAGCTCTCCCTGGCGCTCGTAAATCGCGACGAGTCTTCGCAGGGCGCGCCTTACCACGACCAACATCACTAGAACGAACACGCCGAGGCCGGCCAACATCATCCATAATGGCAGCGGCAGACTCGAGGCGCGGATCAGCACGATGATGCCGGCCAGGATGATCCAGGCAGTGACGTCATCTACGGCCGCGCAAGTAATCGCCACTGATCCCACCCTGCTGCGCAACATGTTCCGCTCCGTCAAAATGCGCGCCAGGACAGGAAATGCGGTGATGCTCATGGCGATGCTCATGAACAGCGCAAAGCCGGTGAAATTGACGCTCCGGTCGGATAACCTCGGATAAAGATAGATCGCGAGCAGGAAGCCCAGAATAAAAGGCGCGATGATGCTGGTCAGGCTGGTGGTCATCGCGGCGCGGCCCAGTTTTCGCAACTGTTCGAGGTCCAGTTCCAGGCCGACCAGAAACATAAACAGCAAGAGTCCGATCTGGCTCAAGGCGTTCAAATAGCCCAGACTGGCCTGCGGGAAAAGGGCGGCGGAAGCGCCCGGCGCGAGCCACCCCAGTAGCGATGGGCCGAGCATTATTCCCGCCACCATTTCACCAATCACACGTGGTTGATGGAGCTTGCGAAATAGCCAGCCTACGAGCCGCGCGACGATGAGGATCACTCCGACCTGGGCGATCAGCAGCTTGAAATCGAGCATAGAGAGTGGCGCCCTGACGGATCAAGATCCTTTGGTCTCTTGCGCTGCTGCGCGATCGTCATAGTACTGGTATTTGGCGGAGAGCGCCTCCTGCGAGGTCGTATCCCCGGCGCCATTGCCGTTACTTTCGACGCGGGCGACCTGCTCGTAGAGCGGAGGCGGGATTTCGGCGAAATCCGACATCGGCCCGTAGACCTCATCCACGCCCTCTCTGAAAACGTCGCCGATCAGCAGGTTGATGACGTGGAAGCGCTGTTCGGGATATTTCCTGAGGAACTGCGAGAAGCTGAAGCCCTCGTGATAGAAGGCGTAGACGAGCTTCCGCATAGACTCGATGCCCTGGTCCAATTTGGATTGAAATTGCCCCAACCGTTCGCCGGAAAAATCGTCATGTTTGAAAGCGTCGTGAATGGCGTCGGCAGCCAGCTCCGCCATCTTGAGCGCCAACAGCACGCCCGAAGAATAGATCGGGTCTAGGAAGCCGTATGCGTCGCCGATCAGAATGAAGCCGTTTCCGGCGTTCTGCTTCGAGCGGTAGGAGTAATCGAGGATCGAATAGATCTTATCCACGCGCTCGGCGCCTTCGACGCGACGGCGGCACGGTTCGCACTTTTCGATCTCCTCGTAAAAGATCTTCGCCATGTCCTGGCCGCGGCCTTTCACCAGGTATTCCGGATCGGCGACGATGCCGACGCTGGTGATGTCGTCCTCCAGCGGGATGTACCAGAACCAGCCGTTGCTGCCGACCTGAGTGCGCAAGACCAGCGTCGCGCCTCCGTTGAGGTCAGGCTCGCGGTGCGCGCCCTTGAAGTAGGAATAAAGCACGGCCTTCTTGAGATTCGGGTCGCGCATGCGCCAGCGGAATTTGTTCGAGAGCAAGGCGGTCTGTCCCGTCGCGTCGACGACCACCTTGGCGTTGAACCGCTGGAGCGAACCGTCCGTTATCAGCGCCTCGACGCCTACAGCGCGGTCGCCGTCGAAGAGGACCTGTTTGACCTGGGTTTTTTGATGCACGGTCGCGCCCTGCTCGGCGGCGTGCTCGATGAGCATCTGATCGAAGACGGCGCGGGTCACCTGCCAGGTGACGGCGCTTTCGTGATGGTTGGCCTCGAAGAAGTAGAACGGGCGCGACTCCTTGCCCTGCGGATTGGCGAATTGCACGCTGTATTTGCGGACGAAAGGACTCTGTTTGAGCTTCTCCAAAAGTCCCATGCGCTGAAACGTAAAATAGGTATCGGTCATCAGCGATTCGCCGATATGGTGGCGTGGAAATTGTTCCTTCTCGAAGAGCACAACCTTGCGTCCCTCTCGCGCAAGAATGCTGGCGACGGAACTGCCCGCAGGCCCGCCGCCCATTACGATCACGTCATAAGTGTTTGAGTTCATATTCATATTTCTAGTTGAGCTTCAGGGGCTGGGTACGGTACAGGGAGCGGTAGCGACCTGGCGCCCTCGTGAGCAATATACTCATGAGGGCGCCAGGTCGCTACCGCTCCCTGTACCGTGCCGCCACAGATCTTCAAGCGTATCGAACTGTTCTTAATTCAGGTTCAAAAAAATCCGAAAGAAAATGGTCGACTTGCAGCAGCCCGCGCCGCGTGAGTTCGATCGTCCCGTTATTACGTAGAAGCAATTCTTCCCGGCTCAGCCTCTCATAAGCCGATTGAAACTCCTGCCACACGTCAACGCCGAACTTGCTGCGGAAATACGCGGCGTCGAGCGCCCCCGTCTTGAGTTGCAGAATCATCTCGCGGATCAGCCTCTGTTTGGGCGTCAGCTCCAGCGCGCGCCAGAGCGGCAATTGGCCACTCTCTAACGTCTGAACATACTCCTCGAATTTGCTCAGGTTCTGGAAATGGACGCCGTCGAAATGCGAGAACGACGAGACGCCGAGTCCGATCATATCGCCGCCGTGCCAGAGCGAGTCGGTGTAAATGAAGCGGCAGGGCTTCTTCGTCGTCGCCAGCGTGTAGGCGCTCGCGATGCGGTAGCCGCGCGCCTGGAACTGTTCGTAAGCGTAATCGAGCCAGCGCCGCTTCGTCGCCCAGTCGGCGATGGGCGAATCGAGCCCCTTCTCGATCATCTCGCGCGAAATGATCGTGTTGTAAGGAAGCTCCATCTGATAGATCGTCACCGAATCAGGTTCGAGCTCAAGGGCGCGGCTGACGGCGTCGCGCCAATGCTCGTCCGACTCGCCCATCATGCCGGCGATCAGGTCAATGTTGATCTGAGGGAAGTCGACTTCGCGCGCCCACTCATAAGCGAGGTAAATCTCGGCCGAAAGATGAGCGCGGCCGTTGGCGGCCAAAATGTCGTCGTTGAAATGTTCGACGCCGAGGCTCAATCGCGTGACGCCGATTTCTTTCAGCGTTTCGAGCTTCGATTTGCGTAGCGTGCCCGGCTCGCACTCGAAGGTGACCTCTTCGGCGTTCTCCCAACTCACATGCCGGTTGAGTCCATCCACCAGATAGCGAAGCTGCTTTTCGCTGATATAAGAAGGCGTGCCGCCGCCGAAGTAGGCCAGCCGAAGCTGCCGCCCCTGCAAAGCGGGCATACGGCTGTAGATTTCATTCTCTTTGATCAGCGCGTTGAGATAGACCTCGATCTCCGAAGCGTTCTTGTCCGTGTAGACTTTGAAATAACAAAATTTGCACCGCTTGCGGCAGAATGGGATGTGAATGTAAAGCCCGAGCGGCTGCTCGACGCGCGCGGGACGGCCCAGCGCCCCGATCGCGTCCGGGATGTGTTCCGGTTCCCACTGCGAGAACGGCGGATAGTTTGAGACGAAATAATTGCCGACTTCAGTTTTGGTATTCGATGTGTCTGTCATTTCGTTTTTGGATCCCTCAATGGTTCGCCGGTCTTAGTGTCAAAAGAGAGAGTCTTGCCGCCGATTCATTCCGCCACCCTTTTCAGGTATGTTCAAGATCTCTTTCGCTCAAGAAACATCCAACGATGACCTTCGATGTCTTCCGCTCTGTATCGTCTGCCCGGGCCGCCGTCTTCCGGTTCAGACAGGATGACGGCCCCGGCTCTTTTCGCCCGTTCATAATGTTCATCAACGTTGTCGACATAAACGAGCGCTCCATCAATAACCCAAGGCACGGTCGACCATTCTCTGGCGCGTGCGCATCGCTCGCGATGGCGCTTCGGACATTCGTACTCAGGCGTGGGTGTGGCGAGCATGATCAGACTGTCGCCATATTCCATCTCCGCGTGAGCGAGTCGGCCGTCCGGCCCAATAATGCGCGTACGCTCACGGAAGCCAAAAGCCATCCCGAGCCAGTCCAGCGCGCCCACGCCGTCTTCATACGAAATCATTGGAATAATACTTTGAGCCTCATTCGGCATAGTGTTTCCTTCAACAAACTCTCCTTGACGCCGCGCCAAGGTCAGAATACCACCTCAAACAGATGACCATTCGGGTCAAAAAAATAGACTCGCCCGTTTCCACCGAGCGGATCGCTGGTCTGCATGTTAGCGATGCGCTTCCTCATTCATTCCGCAACCCGCTTGTAGCGGCGCGCTTTGAATTCGTAGCGCGGCAGGCTGCCCGCCGTCGCCTGCGCGACGCTGACGCGGATGTTCAATTGCGCGCGGAAGGCGGCGAGAATGGCCCGCTCCACTTCGGCGAAAGGGCTCAGCCCGTCGGTTTCGATCTTAAGGAGCAGATCGTCCATCTCCGACACTCGCCGGATCTCCACTTCATATTCGACGATGGAGGGGACGGCGCGGATCAGGTCGTCAATCGCGCTCGGATAGACGTTGACGCCGCGCACGCTCAACATATCATCGGCGCGCCCCAGCACTCCGCCCTTGATGCGGGCCAGAGTCCGCCCGCACTCGCAGGGCTCCGTCGCCATCTCGACCAGATCGCCGGTGCGATAACGCAGCACGGGCATTCCGGGGCGACCGAGCGTGGTAATGACCAGCTCGCCGCGCGTCCCCTCATCAACCGCTCCGCATGTCTTCGGATCGATGACCTCGAAGATGAATTCAAGCTCGTTAAGGTGGATCGCGCCGTCCGCAGCCTGGCAATCGAAAGCCCAGGCCCCGACTTCGGTCGCCCCGGCGTGGTCGAAGCATCTCGCGCCCCAGGCCTCTTCGATCCGCCGCTTGACGTTGGGCACGCTCGCGCCCGGCTCGCCCGCGTGAATCGTGACGCGAATGTCGGATGAGCGCAGGTCGAGTCCGAGGCGCGCGGCGACCTCGGCCAGATGCAGCGCGTAAGTCGGTGTGCAGACTAAAACTGTGCAGCGGTTATCGAGGATCGCGCGCAGCCGCTGTTCAGAACTCATCCCGCCGCCCGAAATTGCTAGCGCACCCGCATGCCGCGCGCCCTCGATGCCCGTCCAGTGGCTGACATACGGTCCGAAGGAGAAGGCGCAGAAGACCAGATCGTTCTCCGTCACGCCCGCCCCCCGGTAGACCTCGACCCAGCACCGCAAAAACGTCTCCCAATCTTCGGCAGTATCGAGCCACCGGAGCGGGCGTCCGGTCGTCCCCGACGTCTGATGTAGATAGCGGTAGCGCGAAAGCGGGTAAGTGAGCAGCCTGCCGTAAGGCGGATGTTCGAATTGTTCAGCCGCCAATTCGCTCTTGGTCGTGAAGGGCAGCGCGCTCAAATCCGCCGCCCCTCGCGCTTCAGACATTTTCATCCCAGCAAAGCCGAATTTCTCCTGGTAAAACCGATTCGTCGAGATTTCCACGAGCAGCGAGCGGAGCCGCTCGTCCTGCCATGCGCGCAGCTCCGCGCGACTTGGGGATTGCGGCCCGCGATAGTCAAAATCCATTCTAGCCCTTTACCTCCGGCCACGTCGTTGAGCGATCACGGTCGTTTTCACCTTTTTTGGAATATCCTCCATTCAAGAGGGTAATAAGAGGATAAGAGGAAAGCATTAATGTTTAAAGTGACGAAATGACCGCTTCGACGTAGTTGCAATTTGCTCAAACCACATGTGATAGTACGCCGCGCTTCGACCCGCGGTTTCTGATACTACATGCGCTGAAACCCACGATCAAGTCACCTTCTCCACCTAAATTCTGACGGGACAAGCCCGTCTGAATTTAGGTGGAGCTTGGATCGAAAGATCAAAGCTCCGGGTGACCAGACCCAGCCAGGATTGAAAGCGATTTCAATTATCGGGCTACGTTATTTGAGTCATGACACCAACGGATGCGCTAGCCAGTTCGTTGCCACTGTCGTCCGGCATTAAACAGACAAGGGGAGACTAGAGTCAGTGTGTTGGGCGTAAAAAGCTCAGATAACTTCGTCGAGGCTAACATAGCAACCACAAGTTGCATTGAGTCGAAAGGCTCATCAAAAAAAGAACATGAAAGTAGCCGTTTTAGATACAACCAAAAAACCTTTAGCGCCGACAACCTTGCGCCGCGCTGACCTGCTTTTAAAGCGAGGCAAGGCAGCCGTCTTTCGTCGCGATCCATTCACAATCATCTTGAAGAGAGAAGTGTCTGACCCAGAGACGCCTGATTTGAAACTCAAAATTGATCCTGGATCGAAAACATCCGGCATTGCGATCATCAACCAACAAACCGGCGAAGTTGTCTTTGCTACCAACATCAATCATCGCGGGCACGAGATTAAGAAAAGTCTTGATTCGCGTCGCGCGCAACGTCGTTCTCGTCGCAGCCGAAAGACCCGTTATCGCCAGCCTCGTTTTTTGAATCGGACAAGACCGGAAGGTTGGTTGCCGCCTTCGCTTGCCAGCCGTGTTGAGAATGTCTCGACCTGGGCGCGACGCTTGAGCCGCTTCTATCCGATCACAGGTCTGGCGATGGAACTGGTCAAATTCGATATGCAGTTGATGGAAAACCCTGAAATCAAAGGCCTCGAATATCAGCAAGGCGAACTGGCCGGATACGAACAGAGAGAATATCTGCTCGAAAAATTTAAGCGTCAATGCGTTTATCAACGTAGAGGCTCGCCTTGTGACGATGTTTTGAATGTTGATCATCTACAGCCTAGCGCCTGCGGCGGCACAAATCGAATTTCAAATTTAGTGATCGCCTGCCAAAAGCACAATCAGGAAAAAGGCAAGATGTCGGTTGACGAGTATTGTGCTCGCTATGGTCTCGATGCCGCCAAAATCAAAGCTCAAGCAAAGCAGCCGCTGAAAGACGCTGCCGCTGTCAATACGACAAGGTGGGCCTTGTTCAATCGTCTTAAAAGTCTTGGTTTACCTGTTGAGACCGGATCAGGCGGATTGACCAAATTCAATCGCATCCAAAGAAACTTAGCTAAAGAGCATTGGATTGATGCTGTCTGCGTTGGCCAGAGCACGCCTGAAAAGCTCAACACTGAAGGCGTGCAACCGCTTCGGATAAAAGCGACTGGTCGTGGCTCGCGTCAAATGTGTTTGCTTGACAAGCATGGCTTTCCTCGGACATCAGCAAAAGCGAAGCGTGTAGTTCAAGGATTTCGGACTGGCGACCGGGTCAAGGCGGTTGTGCCTGATGGCAAAAAGAAAGGTGTGTACGTTGGCAAGGTCGCAGTCCGAAGCAGTGGCAGTTTTAACATCACAACTGCACAAGGAACAATTCAAGGCATTAACTACCGTCATTGCCGGTTGCTACAACGAGCAGACGGTTATTCGATTAACGGTTAATCGCATGCTCTTGCCAGGGTCAAGCCCTAGCAATCGCATACGATCTCGATTTCCTCTCCATCTCAACCCTCCGGGTTATAGACGGAGTATCCATCGAGGGAAGAGGATGAAACGACTGCTGCTCGTCATCGCCATCATCGCGCTCTACCTGCTGCACCAGGACTTCTGGTTCTGGCGCGCGGCCGCGCCGATCGTCTTCGGCTTTCTGCCCGTCGGCCTCTTCTATCACGTCTGCTACACGCTCGTGATCTCGGCGTTGATGTGGGCGCTAGTTAGATACGCGTGGCCGTCACATTTGGAGGGTGAAGACAAGGAGGCTCGTACAGATTGATCCCTGCCCTTTTCGTCTTCGCTTACCTGGCGATCGTCATTTACATCGGCGTCTTCGCTTTCCGCCGCAAAGTGGGCGAGCATCCGGCGGAAGATTATTTTCTGGCCAATCGCGCGCTGGGCCAGTTCGTTTTTCTGCTCTCGCTCTTCGGCACGAATATGACGGCGTTCGCGATCCTCGGCTCGTCGGGCCATGCGTTCTCGAACGGCGTCGTGACTTACCCGCTGATGGCTTCTTCGTCGGCGCTGGTCGTGCCGCTGTCGTTGTTTCTGATCGGGACGCGCGTCTGGGCGTTGGGCAAGCGATACGGATTCATTACGCCCGTTCAGATGTTCCGCGACCGCTGGGAGTGCGGCCACATCGGCACGGTGATTACGGTCGTGCAGGCGGCGATGCTCGTGCCCTACATCATCATCGGCGTGATGGGCGGTGGAACGACTCTGTATGCGATCAGCGGAGGGCGCATTCCGTTCTGGATCGGCGGCGCGGTGGTCGCGATGGTGGTGATGATCTACGTCTTCTTCGGCGGGATGCGCGGCACTGCCTGGGTCAACACTTTTCAGACGACGCTCTTTCTGCTCTTCGGCGCGATCGCGCTGGTCGTGATCGGCGTGGGGATGGGAGGTTTCGGGAACGCGGTCAATGAGCTGCTGGCCTCGCCCTCAACGTCGTCGCTGCTGACGCGTGAAAAGGTTTCGCCGCTCTTCTTCTTCAGCTACACGTTCATTCCGCTCTCTTCGATCAACTTCCCGCACATGATCATTTTCTGCCTGACCGCCGAGCGGATGCGCCATTTCAAAAAGACGGTGATCCTGTATCCGGTCTGCATGCTGGCGATCTGGCTCCCGGCGGTCTTCCTCGGCGTGGCCGCGAACCGGGCCACAGAAGTCCCCGCGATTCGCGCGAAGCTCGAAGCCCGTCAGACATTGGTCTCGCAGGGCGCGGCGCTTTCGCCGGAAGAACGCGACGAATTGCGGGCTAAGTCGGCCGGCGACGACATCCTGCTCAGGCTGCTCGATCCTTACGCGCTGCTGTGGCTCGCGGGCTTGCTGGGCGCGGGAATTATGGCCGCCGTGATGGCCAGCGATTCGCAGATACTGGCGCTCTCGACGATGTTCTCCGAAGACATCTTCGCGTTTTACGGAGGCAAGGAGAGATTCGGCGAAAGGGCGCAGGTCGTCACGGCCCGCGTCTTCGTCATCGCGCTGACCGTCATCGCCTACGCCATCGCGCTCAAATTCCCGCAGCCGATCTTTGACCTGGCCGTGCAGTACGCGTTTTCGGGCTATTCGGCGATGATGCCGCTGCTGGTCGGGGCGCTCTTCTGGAGGCGGAGCACGAAATGGGGCGCGCTGGCGAGCGCGCTCTGGGCGGCGGCGAGCGTGGTCGCTATTGCGATCTTTCAAACGGTCGTGAAGACGCCGAAAGTCGTCTGGTCAATCGGCGACGTCGAGGTCTTGGCTCGCACGCCGGCGGGAACGTCGGTATTCGGATTGTTGCCGGTCGTGCCGATGGTGATCGTTTCCGCGCTGTTGATGATCGTCGTGTCGCTGATGACGAAGACGCCGAGCGAGAAGACGGTCAGCCGCTACTTTCTTCAATAGGCTTTTCTTCGGGACGGCGCAAAACCGTCTGCCAAAAAATCGTTTTTATCAAGGCGCGATTGTTGTAAGCTTGCGGCGCGCGCTAGAGTTGACCCGAAGAATCTCCATTCGACTTGCAGCCCCGACTCAGCGTCAAGCGAGGTGTTTTAGCGACATCGATTCAGTCGATAGACCTCAGAAAATCGGATTCAGACCGGAAGGGAAAGGCATGAAATATTGTCCGAAGTGTAAAGCGTCATATTCTATTGGCCAGCGTTTCTGTTCGAATGACGGGGCTACGCTGACGCTTCAAGACCCGTACAATCTCGTGGGCCGGGCCCTGGTGGACAAGTATCGCCTCGACGCGCTCGTCGGGATGGGCGGGATGGGGGCCGTCTACTCCGCCGTTCACCTGAGCACCGGGCGTCAAATCGCCGTGAAGGTGCTTCTGCCCAATCTGGCCATCGGCAACCCGCGGCTCATCGAGCTTTTCGAGCGCGAGGCCAGGGTCGTCGGGCGGCTCAGGCACGAAAACATCGTCGACATCATCGACGCGGGTCGGACTACGGACGGCGTCGCCTACATCGCGATGGAGTGGCTCGAAGGTCATCCCCTCGAGGATGAGATCCAGCGTGGCGGCCCGCTAAGCTTTCAGCGCGTCTCCGAAATTCTCCGGCAGGTCGCCGCGGCGCTCGATGAATCCCACTCCCAGCACATCATTCACCGCGACCTCAAACCGTCCAATATTTTCCTGGTGAAACGCCCCGGCGGTCGAGAGCAGGTCAAGGTGGTGGACTTCGGAATCAGCAAGTCGCTCGGCGACACCGGCGGCTCTCCCGTCTCGTCGGTGATGGGGACGCCGCAGTACGCCAGCCCTGAGCAATTCAAACTCGGCGAAAACATAGACAGCCGGACCGACGTTTACTCGCTCGGCGTCATGCTTTTCCAGATGCTCACGAACGCGCTGCCGTTCAACGACACTACGATCAGCGCGCTCATTCATAAGCACCTGAACGAGCCTCCGCCGCCGCTCCGCAGCCTGCGCCCGGACATTCCGCCCGCCGTGGAGGAATTGGTCGGCCGCATGCTCGCCAAACAACCGGCCGATCGCCCGCAGCGCGCGGGAGACATTCCGGATCTTTTTGATCAGGCTCTCGGCGCTCACCGTGTGACCGTTGTGGACGAGGCCACAATTCCGGAGGCCGATCCCGGATTTCAGCCACGCCAGGCGCCGCCTTCAATACAACCTCCGGAGCAGCCTCCGATGCAACCGGCGGCGCAAGATCCGATACAGCCTCTGACACAACCTCCGGCGCAAGTTCAGACACAGCCTCCGGTACAACCTACGGCGCCATTTACCACGCATCCTCCGGTACAACCCACGGCGCCATTTACCACGCAGCCTCCGGTACAACCCCAGGCGCAATTCCCCATGCATCCTCCGGTACAACCGCAGGCGCCGTACCCCATGCAGTCTCCCGTACAGCCTCCGATGCGACCTCCGGCGCAGCCTCCGATGCAGCCTCAGATGCAACAGGCGGCGCAATTTCCCATGCAGCCTCCGATGCAGTATCCAGCGCCGCCAAAATCATCGAAGCGGAGATGGGGGGGATGGACTCTTGTGATCGGCGGCGCGGCCGCGCTCTTCGCCATTCTGGTGATCGGACTCGCGATCGCCTTGTATCTGAGCGGTTCCGATTCCGTCTGGAAAGGAAATACGGAGGCTGAGCGCAAGGCCTTTCGCGAAGGGCGCTATCTGGAAGCAGTCAACTATGCCCAGGCGGCGGTGAAGGACGCTGAAGCCTTCGGCCCGCAAGACCCGCGTCTGGCCACGAGCCTGCACAACGCGGGCGAGCTTTACACCCGACTGGAAAGATATGACGAGGCGGAGAGGTTCCTGCAGCGCGCGTTATCGATCCGCGAAAAGACCTTGGAAAACGCGGAGACCGCGCGAACGATTTGCGCCCTGGCCAGGCTGAACCAGGGTCGGGGGATTAAAGACAAGGCGGAGCGACTATACCGGCAATCGCTGGCGATTCGGGAGAAAGCGCTTGGGAGAGACCATCCCGACGTCGCCGAAAGTCTGAGCGGGCTGGCCGGCGTTCTGTCATTGAAACGAATCGACGAGGCGGAGCGATTGGCCCGGCGGTCTCTCAGCGTCAGAGAAAAGGCCCTCGGCGAGAATCATCCAGACGTGGCGGAGAGCTTATCGAGGTTGGTTGAGGTGACCATGGAGACAGGCAAGCCCAGTGAGATAGAGTCCCATTTGCGACGCGCCATCACCATCAGAGAAAACTCCCTCGGACAGGGGCATCCTGATCTGGCCGAAAGCCTGATAAGTTTGGGCGTTTTTCTCGACAAACGATCACAATGTCAAGAGGCCGAGGCGCCGATGCGACGGGCGATAGCGATACTCGAAAACGCCTACGGAGCGAACCACCCCGTCGTGGCCAGAGGTAATCTTGCGCTCGCCAGCGTGATCGCGGGGCTAGGCAGAACGTCCGATTTCGAAGAATTGATTGGTCGCGCCATCGCCGTTTTGGAAAAATCGTCGGGCGCGGAGAGCAAGGATGTAGCCCGGGCGCTTTCGATCAAGGGAACGGCGCTGATGAATCTGGGCGAGTATAAGGAAGCGGAAACTCAGCTTCTCCAGTCGCTGGCCATTCTCGAGAAATCGGAGAGGATGACTGGAGAACTGGTCGCCGAAGCTTACCTGAACCTGGCCACCCTTTACAGCACACAGGGGGCGTTTACCAAAGCGGAAGATTATCTGCAGCGCTCGGCGAACGCATACGAAAACGCCCTGGGGAAAGATCATCCGGTGTTGTCGGCCCTGTTAATTGGCCAGGCGATGAACCTGGCCAAATTGAAAAAGGCCGGCGAAGCTGAAAATAAACTGCGCCAGGCCGACGCCGGCGTTCGAAGGGCCCCCGGAACGTTACGCGCTCCTTTGGCGTCTTTGTCCGCGTTCGCAGGGGCGTTCCTGCTCTTTGAAAAAGGCGAGTATGAGCAGGGGTATGAGAAGATGGGAAGTTCAGCGTCGGCGTTTGACGATTCGCCCCTGCTCTTCGGCGAAACCGTTCACTTCGTTTACTTCGCCTCTGTCGCGCAGCAGGTTAAACCCGTCATTGACGGGATGGCCAAGTTGTTCCAGGCGCGAGGCGCGGGACAGGCGCTGGAAGCCCAGGCCGACAGCACGATTCAGAGAATAGAACTATTGGAATCGACGGCGAAGCGCGGCTTGGCGGTAGTGGAGAGAGAACAATGCAAGCGAAATCAGAACCTTTTGGGAGAATACAAAAACATGCTCGCGGTCCTGTATGCGACGAAAGCTCTATGCCTCGATACCGCAGGCAAACATCAGGACGCTATGACTGTCTTGCGCGATAATCTCCCTACCATCCAGGAAAATCTTAAGCGTGGAGGCTCTAAATCTGAGGTGTATAGTCTTTTTTCGACATATGGCAACCTGCTCAGATTGACGGGGCGCCAGGATGAGGCGCAGGAGATCGAATCTTTCATTAAAGACATTCCCGCCGGGAACGTTCCCAAGAATTAGCGCTCCTATATCGTTCGCCGCGCAAGGCGACCCGGAGGCGATCGTCACGCGCTTGGGCGCGAAAATAGTATCCTTTTGAGCAAGAGTAACTTGAGCAGATTGCGGCGCGCTCTCTTAATCCTGCTTCAATAGACCAAACCGGACGCTCGTCGAAGTAACATTGAGGCTTAAATTCAGCCTCTGACTTTTAATGTTTTTGTAATTGACATACGCGCGCGAAGTAAATATCCTAGCCTTGCTTTTACGTTGTTAATCTTAATGACTGCCCTGAACACGCACACGCCCTTTTCCTCACCTCCTGTGTTTCCCCTTTGGATTTGCAAGCCCCGATTCGTTGAAAAATAATTTTGCGACGCAAATGAAGAGATAAACGCTTCACCCGCTTGTCTCACTTATTTTCAATAGCCTTATGAAAAAGGCTTTTAGGATTTGTGCGCAATGATCGGTGTGAAGTTACGCATTCAAAATGCCGGAATGGCAAGTTGAGGACGGAGAGTGGAGGAGAGGGAAGAGTCGGTGGGCGTATCAGAGTGGGAACGGGGCGAATAGGCGACGACGAATGGGGAGCGCGGAGTCGCCCGGTCGTCAAACATCCGCGCAGTTCGCTTCATCGGCTTCCCCTCTCCTGCGCTCTTCGTCAAAGTTTGTTCTCCGACTTTTGAGAATCTAAAGCTTCAAATGGCGGCTTCTTGAATCTGAAGCCGCTAAAAAAATTCATTGATCCGAATTATCTAAATAGCAGCAGTCGCTCAACAGAAATTACTGTGGGCTTGTCCTAAGTAGTAATGTAGAGCCTTGATTTTTGATAGATTGGGTTGCCAATCAAAATGGCAAATTGAGGACGGAGAGTGGAGGAGAGGGAAGAGTCGGTGGGCGTATCAGGGTGGGAACGGGGCGAATAGGCGACGACGAATGGGGAGCGCGGAGTCGCCCGGTCGTCAAACATCCGCGCAGTTCGCTTCATCGGCTGTCCCTCTCCTGCGCTCTTCGTCAAAGATTTCCGCGCGTATATCGCATTCAGATTCAGAACGCATTCAGACTGATAGCTGAAGGATAAAAGTCTTGCCTGACAGCCACTCCAATCCCGCATTATTGATATTCCTGATACTCTTTGCCTCCGTAGTCGCCTTCGCCTAAACTCCCCTGAATCCCACGCCAAATTTGTTTAATCGCTGCATTTATGGGGTTAGCAAATGCGTGTACGGTGTGGGGCGATTTATTTAATCGCCCTGTTTGTGGCCCTGTCCGATCAGGAGTCCAATCAGGAAACGTAAGCGAGTAAACAACTCGCGCACGGAGTCCCGTACACGCATTTGCTAACCGATCTAAATAAAGAGGTGTTTCTGCGCGTCACACAATTGATCCTGGCTTCTACGCTGCTACTGAGCGTGGCCGGGCGTCTGGGACATTTGAGCAAATACGCCGAACTGGCGTCTCATTTCAAATTTCAGTACCTGATCGGTTCGGTGGTCTGTCTGCTCTCGTGTCTTTTTTACCGAGAGCCAGGCTGGGCGGTTGCAGCCGCTGTGGGCATGGCGATAAATTTGGCGGCGGTCGCTCCCTGGTATGACGGCAGGAAAAGAACGGTAGGCGATCGAGATGGCCGCCGCCGCGTAAAGCTGATACTTGCCAACGTCAATCACGAAAACACGGCGCGCGCGAGGTTCATCGCTTTCGCGCAAAAGCACAATCCAGACGCGCTTGTGGTCCAGGAACTGACTGAGGGCTGGCGCGAATCCCTGCGGGCGCTGCATAGTCTATATCCTTTCATGGAGGAACTGCCGAAAGGCGGCGGGTCGGGAATGGCTCTCTACAGCCGCTTCCCGTTTGAACGATTGACAGTCGTTTTCCCTGAAGGTGACGCCAGACCAATCATTGTTGCAAAGCTGAACATTGATGGCGCTTTGGTATCGCTCCTTTCGATCCACCCGCGCACTCCGATCCTAAGTGACCGTTACAAGTTGAGGAACGGAATGCTCGCGGCTGCCGCCGATTGTCTGCGCGATCTGCCGGGGCCGAAGATCTGCGTCGGCGATTTAAACATCACCCCGTGGTCGCCTTATTACAGAAGCTTCGTCGAACGAACGAAACTCGTGAACGTCAGAAAGGGATTCGGCCTGCTTCCTTCCTGGCCGACTTTTTTATTCTTCAAATTTCTGATGCTTCCGTTGGATCATTGCCTGGTCAGCGATGACATTCACGTCGCGGATGCGCGGACCGGCGAATCGATCGGTTCGGATCATCTGCCATTAATTGTTGAGATCGAATTGGAGGTTGAGCAATGAAGAAGATTTTGACTGCGACGATTCTGGTTTCGATCGGCGTGTTGATCGGCTGTCAAGCGGCGACGTGGAGTCAATCCCAAGCTATGGCTCAAGCCATGGTCCGAGCTATGGCGCGATCTGCGGCGCAAAATTCCGGCGAGTCGAAGGCCCCCGCAGCCGAAGGCTACATTCTCGAACGCGACGCCGAAGTGGCCAAAACCGGCCCCGCCCCGCACAACGGCCCTGGACGTTCGACCGGCTACAGTTTCTTCGAGAAGGCCGCCGACTTCAAACAGGTCTTCCGAAAACGCGTGCTGCATCCCGGCGCGGCCATCGGCTACCACCTGCAGAAAGAGGACGAGGTCTATTACATCCTCAGCGGCGAAGGCGTGATGAAAATGAACGGCAAGGAATTTCCGGTCAAACCGGGCGACGCGATCCTCACCCGCCCCGGCAGTTCGCATGGGCTGAAGCAGACGGGCAAAGACGACCTTACGCTGATCATCGTTTATGAAAGGTAGATGATTGTCGCATCCGCGACGCGATGCTATATTCGCGCTTTAGATTTCCGCCTCGACGTTATACCTGCATTCCAATTAGCCGATGACCGATAATGAAGTGAAACGCGGGCAAGACGGCAATTCCCGAAAAATGATTGTCGTCGCGGCAGGCTCCGCATTGCTGATATTTTTAGCCTTCATCATTTTCGCCCGAACGCCGAAAGCTCGATTGAACATAATTCAAATCGTCTCTCTGGTCGTCTTCACGGTTTTAATATTACGCCATGGAAGGACTGAAGGGGCGTCTTTATCCGAGCGTCGGTCGGAGCCGCCGTCGACAAGGGGCGTTCGTTGGGAGTTATTGCTTGCGCCTATACTCAGCGCCGTCGTCTATGCTCCGGCTCTTTCCTCATATTTCATCAGTGACGATTACTATACTTTATTCGGGTTCCGTTCGGCGCCTTTTGATGTCTTGGCGGATGTCATCAAGCATGGATTTTTGGGAATTTCCTTTAGGCCGGCGGGCTTCGTCTCTCTCATCTTAGATTACAGCGTCTGGCGGCATGATCCCTTCGGATACCATCTCACCAATCTGCTGTTCCATCTGATCAGCGTTCTCGGCATATACTTCCTTTGTAAGAATCTCGGTCTCGACAGAGAAACTTCGGCCTCTTCATCACTCATCTTTTCGATCCTGCCGATTCACCCGGAAGCCGTGGTCTGGATCTCATCTCGATTCGATTTGATGGCGACTTGTCTCATCATATGGACGGCGGTTTTCTATTTGAAGTTTCGCCGGACCGGTCGCCGAGAACTGTATGCGCTGGCGCTGCTCCTCTCATGCTTCGCAATGCTTTCGAAAGAGAATGCTTTTATGGCGCCGCTGTTTCTCCTTTCGCTGGAATATTTCGCAATGCCGAATCGAGACGTCAGGTCGGCAATCCTTCCGCTGATCGGATTTGTGTTTCTGACGGCTGCGACGTTCGGTTATCGATGGATTGCGCTGGGCGGAATGGGGGGATACGCGGACCAGGATGGAAGTCTTGCCGTATACAATTTGGGATTCAAAACAATCGAAGGTCTGTTTTTGCGAGCGCCTTCCCAATTGTTGCTCGGGTTCAATTGGTATGGGCTTTATGTCAACCGAGCCGTCGTTATCGCCTCGTTGACCGCCGCGGTGATGATAGTTCTCGCCTTTTTCTATATGCCGGCGCGATCAAATAAGGGAGTCATCCGTTTCTGCCTCGCCTGGATGCTCATCGGTTACATCCCCGCTCATTTCCTGATTCTGGTCAACCCCGGCCTGACCAATTCCAGAATTCTTTATCTCAGCTCGGCGGGGTTGGCTGTTCTCCTGGCTCTTTTGCTTTCCGGTATCGAACATGCGGTGATGCGAAGGGCGCTGAAGCTCGCGTTGATCTTGCTTCTCAGCCTGGGATTATCGCATAACGTCGCGGCCTGGCGACGGGTCGGCGATCTCTCGCACGAACTTCTGATGACATTGAAGAGATTGGTCCCCGATCCTCCTCCTCATGCGCGATTCGTCTTTCGCCAGACGCCGAGTTATATTGAAGGAATCTTTTACCACGGGACGCTCTACCAAGCCGTCAACCTCACCTACGACCGCACAGACCTCAGCGTGATGAGCGAGGAGGGCGCGGTTCCGGAGGCGAGCGCCGCGCCTGTTAATCCGGCGGACCCCCCTACAATAAAGGTGAAGTGGTTGGGAGAGACAAATAACCTGATCGAACTTGTGAGAGATTGACGTATTTATGATTTACCTCTCTATCGTCATACCGGCATACAACGAAGGGCGGCGCATCGGCAAAACTTTGTCGGAGACTTTCGGCTATCTGGACAGACTGGATTTCGAGAGCGAAGTCCTGGTGGTCGACGACGGGTCTACCGACGGAACTGTCAATAAGGTTATGGAATCGATGGAGATGGCGAAAGGCAGGCTCCGTTTAATACGAAACCCGGGAAATCGAGGTAAGGGGTATTCGGTTCGCAACGGCATGCTGCAGGCGCAAGGCGAGATCATTTTATTTTATGACGCCGATATGGCTGTGCCTACGACCGAGATAGCTAAGGTGATTCAACCGATCAGCGAAGGGCGGTTCGACGTTGTGTTCGGCTCTCGATACCTCGACGGCGGTTTGGTCGGAGCGCCTCAATCCATGTTGAGAAGAGCTATCAGCCGGATCGGCAATTTTATTATGCGCCGCGTGACCGGACTCGATTATCGAGACATGCAATGCGGGTTCAAGGCGTTTCGAGGTTCGGCCGCGAAATCAATCTTTCGGGATCAGGTGATTGACGGCTATGGCTTCGACCCCGAAGTTCTGTTTATCGCCACTAAGCTTGGTTGGAGGCTGCTCGAGACGCCTGTGATTTGCAATCATGTCGAAGGCTCAAAGGTCAATGTCTTGACGACTCCGGTCAAAGTGTTGCTCGAAGTGCTTACAATACGCCGGAACGACCTCCTCGGGCTTTACGGTCGCCCGCCTTTACAGGAGACGGAAGCCGAATAAGGTGATCGAAGTTGCTAGAGATTGGCGTTAAATCAGAACACGTGAAGCCGGTACAGTACCGCGCGCGTAAGCAAGCGGCTGGCCGGTGAGACAGCCGCTTGCTTACGCGCGCGGTACTGTACCAGTGTCCCAATGTCGCATGTTTCGATTCATTGAGCTTCAGGTGATCAGCTTTACAAAGATTGCCTGATCTGTTCCCGCCGCGTAGCGGCGCCGTGAGTTTAGCCCGGCGTTTCAACGCCGGGTAGGTATAAGCAAGACCGTTGCGTCGCGTAGCGACGGTTGAATTCAGGCGGCGCCTACGTGACGCAATATGCGATGGATGGCGGCGCCGGCGTTGATGACATTTGAAAAAATAATTCACCCAGCAGTGTAGGGGCGGGTTTTCCCCGCCCCTGTCTATGGTCCAGGCGATGGGGCGGGGAAAACCCGCCCCTACACCGAATTGCGTAGGCGCAATTAATTCTCAAAGACCATAAACGCCGGCCTAAAATTCATCCTGCCGCTACGCGGCAATTCGGGCATAGGGGTTAAGCACCCAAGCTGAATGTCAATAGAATGCCGCTGCAATATCCTTTCTAAACTGCCGGCTCAAGCCGAAGTAGTATTCGCCGGAAACAGACTCGGCTGGGCCGGTTCGAACTCCGAAGCCTCCGAAACGACCGAGTCGCCTGAATGCAGAATGTGTCGAACCCCGATCCCGCGTTGGGTGAGCGTGCGCGTGATCAGCCGATAGCGGTGGCAGCTTCTGTAATCGGCCTCGGCGCACATGAACGCCACGCGACGATCCGACGCCAGCGCCAGTAGCCGCTCGATTCCGGCCAGATAGAGCGATGATTGCGCGACCAGGTCGTAATCGACCTGGCCGTTTTGAAAATAGAGCGCCTGGTCTTCGGGCCGCCCGCCCAATTCCTTGCCCAGATAAAAGTATTCGATCCCGGCTTCTTCGAGGGAATGTTTCAAGTGCTCGCGGCTGAAATGCTGGTTGTAGCGGCTGTAAGGCTGGCTGCGCGTGTCGACGAGCGCGGCTATCTCGTAGCGCCGGAGTAAATCTATAAAGGCGTTGATCTCCGCGTTGCTGTGACCGATGCTGAAGAGTTCCATGGTTGGGAGCGGATTATAGTTGAGGCCATGGGGTGTATCAATTGTATTATTCGCCTGGCAAGCGCCTTTATGGCGAATGGCCACGAATGGCGGTTTGAGGTAATGCAATGCTCGAACGGCGCTGGACTAGATGGATTTTGATATTCGGCGTTTGGACGCTGCTCGGCGCGCTGTCCGCAGTGCGCGTCGCGTTGAGTTTCGCCTATTCCGGCGCCGCGGTGTCCTGGCGGCGCGCCTTGGTCATTGCTCTTGCCGATTGGTACGCCTGGGCGCTGCTCGCGCCGGCCATCGGCTGGTTGGCGCGCCGTTTCGCCATCGAGCGGCGAAGCTGGCTGCGCAGTCTCCTCATGCATCTCCCCGCGAGCCTTTTCTTTTCGATCCTCAAGATAATGATCGAATCTAAACTCTTGCAGTGGTTCGACCCGGCGCAGCGTCACATCCTGCAATTCCCCTCGACGCTCTTCACCTACTACGCGATCCTGGGCGCGATTTACGCTTTCGACTACTATGGCAAATACCGCGCGCACGAATTGAAGGCTTCGCAATTGCAGGCCCAATTGGCGCAGGCTCAATTGCAGGCGCTGAAAATGCAGTTGCACCCGCATTTCCTCTTCAACACGCTGCACGCCATCTCATCGCTGATGCGCCGCGACGTCGAAGCCGCCGAGCGGATGATCGCGCGGCTGAGCGATCTGCTGCGATTGACGCTGGAGAATGTCGGGGCGCAGGAGACGTCGCTCCGGCAGGAGCTGGAATTTCTCGAAAGTTACCTGGAGATCGAAAAGACGCGATTCCGCGACCGGTTGCAGGTGAAGATGGATATCGAGCCGGAGACGCTCGACGCGCGCGTGCCTAATCTGATTCTGCAGCCGCTGGTCGAAAACGCCGTCCGTCACGGCGTCGCGCCACACGCCGCGCCGGGGCTGATCGAGATTTCGGCCAGGCTCAAAGAGAATAAACTCGAGCTTCAGGTCAGCGACAACGGCGCGGGTTTGCCTGACGCCAGGCGCGCGCAGATCAAAGAAGGCGTCGGATGGGCCAACACCCGCGCGAGGCTGGAGCAGCTTTACGGCGCCGGCGCCCTCTTCGATCTAAGCAATCGGGACAAGGGCGGATTAGTCGTCAGCCTGACCATTCCTTTTCGGGTGGAGGAGAAGGATAAAGCTTATGGATAAGATCAGAGCGTTGATTATTGATGACGAGCCGCTGGCGCGCGAGAGGATTGTAGATATGCTCGTTGGCGACGCCGAGGTAGAGATCATCGGCGAATGCGGCGACGGATTGGCGGCGGTGGCGGCCATCGAAGCTCACAAGCCCGACCTGGCCTTCCTCGACGTGCAGATACCGGAACTCGACGGCTTCGGCGTACTGGAGGCGATTGAGCAAACGCCCGTGATCATATTCGTCACGGCTTACGATCAATACGCGTTGCGCGCCTTTGAAGTCCACGCGCTCGATTACCTGCTCAAGCCTTTCGACCGCGAACGCTTCGACAAGGCGCTGCGGCGCGCAAAACATCAGATCGAGCGCGAGCGCGCCGGAACGATGAACCGGGAACTCGTCGCGCTGCTGGCCGATCTCAAATCCAGACCGAAGCCTCTCGAACGGCTGGTGATCAAAGCCGGCGGGCGCGTCTTTTTCCTGCGAGTGGATGAGATCGACTGGATCGAAGCCGCGGCAAATTACGTGAAGCTGCACGCCGGCGGGGAGGCGCATCTGCTGCGCGAAACGATCAACGGACTGGCGGCCAAACTCGACCCCGACAAATTTCTCCGCGTCCACCGCTCGATCATCGTCAATCTCGAACGCGTCAAAGAGATGCAACCCTGGTTTCACGGCGATTACGTCATTATTATGCAAGACGGCGCGCAGTTGACTTCGAGCCGCAATTACCGCGATCAATTGCGCAAACTTCTGAGTAAATCAGTTTGAACGCCGAACGATAATCCCACCGCCAGACAGTTTCATCCCACAAATCCCGCGCTTCATCCCAACTCGATTGCGCGACGCGAGGGCGAACAGTAGATTGCGCGCCTATTTTCCCGTCTCCAATACTGTCAGCGGAAAGCGCAACAGGAAAATGGGAGACAGAAAATTGTCTCGATGTGTTGATTTTCGGAGGAGTTCAACAGGTCGCGTTGCGACGCCCTGAATTAAAGAAAAGCGCGGCGCGAGGGTAGGGCAAACTACCTGGGAGCGCAGGCATCCCTGCCTGTTGGGTTTCCGGCAATAACCGACTGACCGAAGAGAGCAGGCAGGGATGCCTGCGCTCCCAGGTAGTTTGCCCTACCTTTTCCGAGGAGACGATCATATGAGGCGCGGAATTCACTTCAAGCTCTTTCTAGCATTTATGGCGTTTGCCAGTGCGGCGTCAGGCCCGACGTTCAGCGGCGCCGGAGCGCAGCAAGATCAGAGACCGGCGGCGCCCGCGCAGCCGGAAGAGAAGCCTGCTGAGCAGGTCTACAAAAACATTCAGGTGATGAAAGGCATGCCCGCGTCGCGTCTGATGTCGGCGATGAGCCGGCTCACGCAATCCCTCGGCGTCGATTGCGCGCACTGCCACGTTCCCGACGCCCTCGACAAGGACGACAAGCCGGCGAAGCAGACCGCGCGCAAGATGTTCGAGATGGTTCGCACGATCAACGCGACGCTAGGCGCCAACCGCGTCACCTGCTACACCTGCCACCGAGGCCAACCGCAACCCGCCTCAGCGCCGCCCGCCCCGGCCAACGTAGCCTCGAAATCAGAATTGCCGGCGCCGGAGATCAAACCCGCCGACCCAAAGGCGAATGTGGACGCCATTCTCAATCACTACGTTCAGGCGCTTGGCGGTAGAGCGGCGATGGAGCGAGTGACGACGCGGGTGAAGACGGGAACACTGGTGGCGCAAGGCGGGATGAAAGCCCCGCTGGAGGTTTACGAGAAAGCGCCGAACAAGACGCTCACTATCTTTCGCGCGCCGCACGGCACAAATCAGATGGGATTCGACGGCGCAATCGGCTGGACCAAAACTCCCGAGCAGGGGTTGCGCGAGGAGGCGGGGCAGCAACTCGATTTCATCAAATCCGAAGCGGAGTTCTACAAGGAGCTTAAACTCAAGGAGAGATATTCCAAGCTGACGCTGCTCGGCCTGGCTCAGTTGGACAATAGCGAGGCGTATGTGATCGAAGCCGCGCCGCCACGCGGGCAACCTGAAAAGCTCTATTTCGACCGCCAAACCGGATTGCTCGTTCGCCTGGATCTCGTCCCCAATCTCGGACAGGAGAAGATGCAGATGCAGATGTACTTTGAGGACTACCGCGCCGTAGACGGCGTCAAACTGCCGTTCGCCATTCGCCGCGCGCGCCCGGGCTTCACCTGGACCTATCAATACGACGAGATCAAACTCAATACTCCGCTGGATGACTCCAGATTCAATAAGCCTGCCGCGCCATAACAGGCCACAACAGACCATAACATGTTGTACGCTTCTCGGTTCGCTTATGGCGGTCAGCAAATGCGTGTACGGTGTGGGCCGATTTGTTTCGAGCGATTATCACATGGATGTGCGAGTTCATAGAACGCTGATGACGCGGATAGAACGGATTGACGCTGATCTTTTTGGTTTTTATCCGCTTGCCGGAATCGCTGTTGTTGACACGCCAGTTTGCAAGCACGCGCCAAGCCACTGGCGGCAATCCCGTACATACAATTAGATAGCCACTCTAATCGCCCAGGTTGTGGGATTGTCTGATCAGGAGTCCAATCAGGAAAGAGGCGCGGGTAAACAACTCGCGCCCGGAGTCCCGTACACGCATTTGCTAACCGAACTAATACTAAAACAGGAGGACCGCGTGGATCTTAACGATATTCGCCGCTATTTCGCAGAGGAAATCCGAGCAGTGGCGAACATTCGATCAGAGGCGCTGGTAGATGCGTTCGCGAAGGTTCCGCGCGAGCGTTTTCTTGGGCCTGGGCCATGGCAGATTCAGAGCGACAGGGACGAAAACTATCGAACCACAGATGACGCTGATCCCCGGCGGCTGTACCACAACATACTGGTAGCGATTGACCCGGGCCGCCATTTGAACAACGGACAACCGAGCTACCTCGCTTTCTGTATTGACTGCCTCGACCTTGCGGAGGGGAATCGCGTTCTGCACGTGGGGTGCGGCGTCGGCTACTACACAGCGATTATGGCTGAAGTAGTAGGAACTTCCGGCCAGGTAACGGGCGTCGAGATTGACGCTGACCTCGCCTCTCGCGCCCGCGAGAACCTTGCCTACCTCAGGCAGGTCAAGGTAGCGCATGGCGACGGAGGGATGTACGATCCCGGCCCCTGCAATGCGATCTTCATCAACGCCGGCGTGACGCATCCGAGCGCTGTTTGGCTCGACTCCCTTCTCCCCGGAGGCCGACTGATTCTTTATCTTACAGTTGCCTTCGACGACGGCGGCAGTGGGAGGGGATTTACGCTGAAAGTGATACGTGAAGACCAAGGTTATACAGCCCAATTTCTTGGCGGAGTCAGCGTTTTCCACTGCATAGGATCGCGAGATGAGGGGGCGAATCAGCGCTTACGCGAAGCTTTCATGCGCGGCGTATGGGGATCAGTGCAATCACTCCGTATTCAACCGATGACTAATCCGCGGAAGCGCCAACGGAGTCCGCCTTGAGGGCGCGGCCTCTCCTTCGTCTCTCGGCGAACAGGAAGATCGCCGCGCCGACGATGTTGGCCGCGATGATGACGCCGCCGACCTTGGCCGTGAACGACGCCTGGCTCTTCACTTGAACGATCGGGAAGACCGAGACCACGACGTATAGCAGCGTCATCAGAAAGCCGGAACCCGCGGCCATCTTCAGCCAGGGCGACGGACGAGGCTTGACGCCGCGCAAGCCGATGATCGGGATGGCGAACATCACCAGGTAAGTGATCGCATAAAAGCTGCCCGCCGCGTTTTGCAACAACTGATAAGCCTCCTGCTCCCCGACGCCGACAATACCCGCCAGCCCCACCGCGAGCATCATTGCGCCGACAAAGAGGATCGAGTTGACCGGCGTACGGTATTTCGTGTGCAGCTTCGTGAACCATGCGGGCAGCAGGTGGTCCCAGCCCGCGACCATCGGCAGTCGCGTGTTGGCCGTGAAATTGACGCTCGCCTGCGCCAACCGCATACACATCACCATCAGTATCGCGACGGGCACAATGCTCGCGGCGATGCCGAACGGCCGCGAGCCGACGCTCAGGACCTGAGGGATCGGGCCGATCAGATCGATGTTGTCGGGATGCACGAAAGCCAGCACAGAACTCGTCCCCATAATAAACATCACCGCGATGATCGGCGCGGCGATGATCACCGAGCGGTTGATCGTTCGCACAGGGTCGCGGCATTCGCCTGCCAGAATGGCTACATACTCGAACCCGCCCAGAGCGCCGAAGCCGAGCTTGCCGAGGATGTTCAAACTGAAGAGCGACAGCGCGGGCGCGGCTATCGCAAACGGATGATATTCCGTGATCGAGCCGCGCGACCAATTCAGGATGGGCAGCGCGACGAGGGTGGCGAAGATGACGATCATCATCACGGCGCCCGCGTTGTGTATCCATTTGCCCACGCCCAACCCGATCGTGGATACGATGACCAAAGCTCCGATGATCACAACACTCGCGCCCGCAATGACCCACTTGCTCCCGGCCAGCCAAGCCGCGTTCGGCCCCAGCGCGTAAGACAAATAAGTCGCCACCTGCAAGCCTATCTCCGACGTGAGCACAATCACGAAGAGCCACAAATTCCACGCCACCATGAAGCCGGTGAATTCGTTGAAGCCGAGCTTGGCCCACTGGTACAACCCGCCTTCGAGCGGCATCAGTCGATTGAGATAAACCACCACAACAGCCGACGGTACGTAAAACAGCAGGATCGCCAGCAGCCAGAAGGTGATGTGCGACGGCCCCAGCTTCGCCGCCGCGCCCACCCAGCTCAGCCCGATGATGTAGAGGATTTGGGTGAGTACGAGGTCCGCGAGGCCGAGTTCTTTTTTGAAGACGGCGCTATGCGCTTCGATGTTTTGCTCGGCGCTACGAAGTTCCGCTGTGGCGGTTGAGTTATCTTTATCTGTCATTTGGCAGAAATCTTTTACTTGGCGCCTTCACCGCGAAGAATTTTGATCTCTGATTCCAGAAAATCGCCAACATCTCTCCTCTCGATGACATTTTGAGAAGCAGTCCGCAAATTTTTAACGGCAACTTCCCCCTTAAGTTTTTCGTCCGGACCATACAATACGCAGAAAGGAATGTTTTTATTTGAAGCGTAACGAAGCTGCCGCCCGATGTTCCCGACGCCGAGATAGACCTCAGCGCTGATCTTATGGCTTCTAAGATCCGCCGCTATCAGCAAAGCATCCGCTTTAAATTCATCATTCCATACCGTGACTAAAACCTGCGGTATTGACATCGTTGGCCGGTCGGTTTCTCGGAGAAGAGCGAGAATTCTTTCAATCCCCAGTGATCCGCCACAAGCCGGAACATCTTTCTTGGAAAACATTCCGACCAGTTCGTCATACCTACCGCCTGATGCGATTGCCGATTTCGATTGTGAAGTGAAAATCTCAAAGATCGGGCCTGTATAGTAACTAAGACCACGAGCGATGAATGGATCGAAGAGTACACGCGCGTCAGGGAGAACAGCGCTCACCAGCGATAATATTTGATCGACTTCTGTTAAACCCGCCTGCCCAATTTCCGACTCTTGCAGGCGCTTACGGATCTGGTTTTCGGCGACTGGAGAGGACATGTCATCAGTTATTTGGCCGACGATGTCCGCAGGTATTTCTAGCTCCAGTAATTCCTTTGAAACGCCTGGAAGGCCGACTTTATCAAGTTTGTCGAGCGCCGTCAGGACATCCGAAGCGAGATTCTGAGGGACAATGCGCCAGATGTCTCTATTCAGTCGACGCGCTCAATCTCGACCGTCGCGTTGTAATCCGGGATGCCGCATTCGGGGTCGCGGACGCCGCGTTTGACGAGCGCGTTGCCCTCCGGCCAATGGACCTGGACGTTGCCGGCGGCGATCGGCGCGATGCGGCAATGGCCGCGCAAGGCGCCGACCTCGCTACGAACGATAATCGCGTCGCCTTCTTGCAAACCCAGCTTCAGCGCGTCCTCTTCGTTCATCAACACGTCGTCGCGCCGCGCGCCGTTGAGGGGGTCGCGGTCGCGATGGACGATGCTGTTGAACTGTTTGCCGCGCCGGGTCGAGAGCCGGAGCTTACCATTGTTCGCCGGCGAATCAATTTCAATAACGGAAAATCCGGCTCTGCCATCGGGCGTCGCGAACTTCGGCGCGATCCGTCCGTTGGCGTCCCGCTCCTCGCACAATCTCTCGCCGCCCCACTGCGCATAGTCGCCGGTCCGCCTCAGGTTTTGAATGCCGTCGTAAGCGGGAACGGCGCGGGCGATCTCGTCGCGTATCGCCTGAGCGTCGTCGAAGTGGATCAGATGGGCAGACGGGGGCTTCGCGCGCTCGGCGATCAACATCGGAATCTCCCATTCGGCCTTCGCTTCGCCGATTCGGCGACCGGGGATTTCCGGGCTGAAAAGTATTCGACGTTCAGTCGTCGTTTCGGTCCCGCCGCCGCTTTGTTCGTAGCGCGTCTGCGCCGGCGCCAGCAGAACCAGGTCGTCCGGCTCGACGAACATCTGCGGGCTGAGAACGATGTCCTGATGGATTCGCGCCGGAACGCGTTCAATCGCCTCGCGAACGAAATCCGGTTCAGGCAGGGTCTCGAGAAAATTTCCGCCGCTGATGTAAAACCAGTCGATGCGCCCGTCGTGCGCCGCCTCGATCATCTCGACGGCGTTCAACCCGCGCTGCGGCGGGACGTCGAATCCCCACAACTCGCGCATTCTGCCCGCGCCTTCCTCGTTGACCGCGATTCCGCCCGGAAATTGATTGGGAACGCAACCGACTTCGGCTCCGCCCTGCACGCCCGAATGGCCGCGTATCGGCATCAATCCCGACTTCGGCCGCCCTATGAGGCCCCGAGCCAGCGCCATGTCAACAATCGCGCGCACGTTCGCGACGCCGTCGAAATGCTGCGTGATTCCCATAGACCAGACGAATACCGCCGTCCTTGCTTCGCCGAGCATTCGCGCGAACCTAAACATTTCTTCGCGGCGCGCGCCCGATGCGGCTTCGAGCGATTCCCAGGAATAGTCGCCGAGCTTCGCTTTCAATTCATCAAACCCGCTCGTGTATTGTTTGATGAACGAGTCGTTCGTCCACCCCTGTTCGATCAGATGTTTGATCACGCCCGCGATGAACGCCTTGTCGCCGCCCGTGTGAACCTGGAAGAAAGCGTCCGCGATCTTCGTCCCGAACAGCGCGCTCTCTGTGACAGAAGGAATCCAATAACGCTCCAGCCCCGGCTCGCGGTAAGGATTGATGACGGCTACGCGCGCTCCCTGCTGTTTGGCGTAGTAAATGTACTTGGTCGTCACCGGCTGGTTGTTCGGCGTGTTGCTCCCCCAGAAGACGAGCAGGTCTGAGCCGATCCAGTCTTTGTATGAACAGGTCGAAGCCGCCGCCCCGATCGCTTGTTTCAAAGCCACTGTCGAAGGGGCATGGCAGATGCGGGCGGAATTATCGACGTTGTTCGTCCCTAAGAATCGCGCGACCTTCTGCGCGACGTAATAGGCCTCGTTAGTCAGCCCGCGCGAAGTCAGGTAAAAGGCCATCCGCTGCGGTCGGGTCGCGTCGGCGCGAGACGCCGCGATCTTCAAAGCCTCGTCCCACGTGACGCGCGCAAATCCCTTATCACCCCGCCGCCGCAGCATCGGGTAAGGCAATCGCCCGAGCTCGCGCAATTCCGCCGCCGTCATCCGCGCAAGCGCGCCGGCGTCCGCCAGCCGCCTCACGTCCAGCGCGGGGCCGGTGTTCAGCCGCATCAATTCGAGCCGAACCATACACAGGTGTACGCCGTCCATCGTGAAATCGCGGACGCCGGCCGTGCCCAGCGCGCAACCGTCGCAGACGCCGCGCGTCAGGATTCGCCATGCGAATGGCAACTGATCGCGGTTGCGCCAGATGACCTTCGCCATTTCGAGGTAATGGTTGGGCTTCACCTGACCGACGCCGTTCGGCGCGAGGCCGGCCCAATTCGATCTGTTCCAACTCTTCATCGTGCTGTTATTTGTCTCAAAGTGATGAGCCGAAGTCCTATGGTATCGCTTTGCATAACCCTGTCAATGTGCGCCTGGACACCGCAACCGGCCCGTAGGCTGTAAGTTGTCGGTTTTAGGGATTGCCGCCGGAAATACGTTGGGGGGTGGGTGAGTGGTAAGGTACGGGGAGCGTCAGCGACCTGAGCATTAATCAATAAGCCTATTGATTAATGCTCAGGTCGCTGACGCTCCCCGTACCTTACCGCCCGGGGCCTCTCACATTCTCAAAGGGCTTCTGGGGTTATGCTCATAGGTTTTAGCTCTCAGCAATGGTCTCAAGTGAATTTGTAAAGGTCCTGGGCGTGAGGTTATCTCATCTCATTGTGTTAAACTAGCGTTGTCAATCCCCGAAATTTGTCAGCGAGCGCCTGGATTATGAACGCGCAAAAAACAATCATTGCGGCGGCGATCTGGTTATTGATGATCGCCGCCAACACCGGCGCGAGGGCGGACGTTCTCCGCCTCAAGCTGGACGATCAGATCACGCCGGCGAGCGCAGAGGTTGTCGAGTCGGCCGTCGCGCGCGCCGAGCGCGACAACGCTTCGGCGCTCATCATTACGCTCAACACGCCGGGCGGATTGGAGAGTTCGATGCGCCAGATCATCTCGCGGATCGTCTCCTCGCGCGTTCCTGTCATCGTCTACGTCGCGCCGAGCGGCGCGCGCGCGGCCTCGGCCGGATTCGTGATTCTCATCTCCGCCGACGTAGCGGCGATGGCGCCGGGCACGGAGACCGGCGCGGCCCATCCGGTTCTGATCGGCGGCGGCGAGATGAGCAAGACCATGGAGGAAAAGGTCGTCAACGACTCGGCGGCCTTCGTCCGAGGCCTTGCCGCCGCGCGCGGCCGCGATCCTCAGGTGGCTGAGTCAGCGGTTCGCGAAAGCCACTCGTTCACCGACCGCGAAGCGCTGGATAAACGCCTGATCGATATCATCGCGCGCGACGAGTGGGACTTGCTCGCGCAACTGAACGGGCGCGCCGTGACGCGTTTCGACGGCGGCCAGAAGATCCTGCAAACCGCCAATGAAAAGCTGACACTCATCATACCGACCTTCAGGCAGCGGCTGCTGATGTGGCTGGCCGACCCGCGCATCGCCTTCGTGCTCTTCGCCATCGGCATGCTCTGCGTCTATTTCGAGTTTCAACATCCGGGGCTGGTCGCGCCCGGCGTAGTCGGCGCGCTGGCGATGGTGCTGGCGCTCTACGGCTTTCACATGCTGCCGATCAACGTGACCGGCGCGCTGCTGATCGCTGTGGCCTTGGCGCTGTTTGTGCTGGAGGCGAAAGTTCAGGGTTTCGGCGTTTTGGGGTTGGGCGGCGTCGTGGCAGCGGTGATCGGGTCGCTCATCCTGATCGACGTTCCGAACCCTGAGATGAGACTGCCGCTCGACCTTGTGCTCGCCGTGGTCATTCCGTTTGCGCTGATTCTGATCGTTATGGTCAGGCTGGCGCTGCGGGCGCGACAAACCAGAGTCTCCACGGGATTGGCCGGAATGATCGGATTGAAAGGGCAGGCCGAGACGGCGATCGAGCCTGAAGGCCGCGTCTTCGTGCGCGGCGAACTGTGGCGGGCGCGCTCACAAACAAAGATAGCGGCGGGCGAGAACGTGCGCGTCGTCGGCGTGGAAGGGCTGACGCTCGAAGTCGACCTGGCCGAAAGAGACGTCGCGGTCGCGCCCAAACAAGCCTCCGCAATTGAGGAATAATTGTTTACAGCATCCAGAATAGGAGAATAGCCATGTCAGAATTCCTGACGCTCCCCGTCATAGCGATCGTGATCCTCTTGCTCTACTTCTTCAGCGTGCTCAACATCATCCCGGAATACGAGCGCGGCGTGGTTTTTCGTCTCGGGCGTTTGCTGCCCGAAGCCAAAGGTCCGGGATTGGTCCTGGTCTTTCGCCCCATTGACCGCATTGTGCGCGTCAGTTTGCGAACTGTTGCGATGGACGTGCCGCCGCAGGACGTGATCACGCGCGACAACGTCACGGTCTCGGTCAACGCCGTCGTCTACTTCCGCGTGCTGGAGCCGCGCCTCGCCATAAACGAAGTCGAGAACTATCTCTACGCCACTTCGCAATTGGCCCAGACCACGCTGCGTTCTGTACTCGGCGAAGCCGAATTGGACGAGTTGCTGGCGGCGCGCGAGAAGTTGAACGTGCGGCTGCAAGAGATACTCGACCGCCATACCGACCAGTGGGGCATCAAAGTCTCGCTGGTCGAGATCAAGGCGGTCGATCTGCCTCAGGAGATGCGGCGAGCCATGTCGCGCCAGGCCGAAGCCGAACGCGAGAAGCGCGCCAAGATCATCCACGCCGAAGGCGAATACCAGGCCGCCGAGAGGCTGGTCAGCGCGGCGAACATGATCGCAGCCGAACCCATCGCCCTGCAATTGCGCTACCTGCAGACGCTGACAGAGATCGGCGTGGAGAAAAACACGACCGTCGTCTTTCCGATTCCCATCAATTTGCTCGAAGGATTCCTCAAACGGGATGGAATGTCTGACGCCGTGGCCTCGAAGAAGCGCGAGCCGGTAGGAGCCGTCTAGGCGCGCCGGAAAAATTTCGATCTGTGCTATTAAAGTTGCGGGATGTTGTAGCGCAAAGCGTCCAGTTTGCGCGCCTCATTCACTCTATAATCGCCGGAATTTGCGCAAATCCGATTCTCCGCACACCTCTTTCATTCGCTCAGTGCAGGAAGCGGCGCAAACTGGAAAGTTTGCGCTACGGCCGCCGAGTCAACAATTCTCTCAATGACGCGCGGATGCGGTCCTGCGTCTTTTCGCCGAGGCGCGGAACGCTCGAAAGTCCTCCGCCTTCGACGAACTTCGCGAAATCGTCGAGATTAGTGATATGGAATCGCTGGTAGAGGAGCTGCAGAGTTTTCAGCCCCACGCCTTCGACCTTGAGCAGGTCGAGCGTCGTTTCAGGAATCTTCGCCTTGATCTCTTCGTAAGCATTGAACGTGCCGGTTTCGAGCAGTTCGACGATCTTTTTACTGATAGCTTCGCCGACTCCGGGCAGTTCGCGCAAACGCGCGACGCCGCCCTCCGAGACCATCTCGGCGAGCGGCGTCGTTGTGTCTTCGATCGTCTCAGCGGCCGTGCGGTAGGCGCGAATCTTGAACGGATTGTCTTCGCCGAGTTCCATTAAATCGGCGAGTCGGCGGAAGATATCAGCGATCTCCTGATTGGTCATCATCCGACTCAGACACCAAACATCGCGGCCCACGCGCCGCCTATCAGCGCAATCACACAAGCGACGACTCCGGCGTAGACCATGGCCGAAGAGGGCTTCAGCTTATGTGACACAGCCGCGCAGCCAATCGCGATCAGAGCGACCTTCCAAATGTAGAATACATCCACATAGCTGAGCAGCCCTTTTACGAACTTCGACAAGCCTTCTACTCCGAACGCAGTGAGCAATGCGGCAAGATTCGATCCGACGGGGTTCGACCAATCGAACTCGTCAATGGGCTTGATGAAGAGCAGGATCACAAAAATCACTGTTGAGACGATATAAACAGCGAGCATTGTGTAAGTCGTGACTGACACCAGAGGCATGTATTTGTTCTCTATGCCCATCACCATGCTCACCAGCTTGGCAAGACCTGCAAAAGCGAACACCATCACGACAGCCCAGATTGCGGTGCTAATCGGAATTATGAACTTCATGTAGGGCGCGATCTTTCTCATTTGCTCCCGCTGTTGCTCAGCCCGTTCTTCAGTGATCTGCCCTGACGCAATTTGCTGTTGGATTCGGTCTTCACTGATCTTGTCCATAGGCATGCGGCTGGCGACGAAGACGCTGCTAATTGCGAATAACAGCGTGAGCGCAATTATCGGCGCAAGCGCGCGGGGCGCTTGGGCCATCTCCGCAAAGGTTTCGCCAGGGGAGAAATAAACGCCGATCAAGCGGGAAAAGAAATTCCGTGGCGCGGCTTCCGCGCTCGCGGGTTTGGCGTCGTGGCTCATTTCAGGGTTCATAGGACCTCCTTGAAGGGGTTTGGAGTTTAGAGGTTGTTTTAATCCACGCCTCACTTCAGTAGCGAGGCGAACGAACGTCTGCGAGGGTTTTACAGGCGCGGAGATTGTACCGCTTGTTCGTGCAGAAAACACGACACGAAATGGCCCGGCGAAACTTCCACGAGTTCCGGCTCTTCGGCGCCGCACTTATCTATCGCGTGCGGGCAGCGCGTGTGAAAGCGGCACCCGGCGGGCGGCGCGATCGGGTTGGGGACGTCGCCGCCCAGTTTTTGCGCCGCTCTCCGCTTCGCGTCCGGGTCGGGTATGGGGATCGCCCGGAGCAGCGCCTGCGTGTAGGGGTGCAGCGGGTTCGCGTAAATCTCCTGGGCCGGCGCGAGTTCGACGAGTTTGCCCAGGTACATCACGCCGACGCGCGTCGAAATGTGTTTGACCACAGCCAGCCCGTGCGAGATGAACAGGTAAGTCAGCCCGAACTGCTCCTGCAAATCCTGCATCAGGTTGACCACCTGGGCCTGCACCGAGACGTCGAGCGCCGAGACAGGCTCGTCGGCCACGATGAAGTCCGGATTCAGCGCGAGCGCTCGCGCGATGCCTATGCGCTGGCGCTGGCCGCCGCTGAATTGATGTGGATAGCGGTTGGCGTAATCAGGGTCAAGCCCGACCACTCGGAGCAACTCGGCGACGCGGTCTTTTCGCTCGCGCCGGTCGCCTACGCGGTGAATTTCGAGCGGCTCGGCGACGATCGAGCCGACCTTCATCCGTGGATTAAGCGATGAATACGGGTCTTGAAAGATGATCTGCATGCGACGCCGAAGCGCCCGCATCTCGCCCCGGTCCAGTTTCGATAGATCGCGCCCGTCGAAACGAATCTCGCCGAACGTGGGTTCGATCAAACGCAAGATGCAGCGGCCAACCGTGGTCTTGCCGCAGCCCGATTCGCCGACCAACCCGAGCGTCTCGCCACGATTGATCGTGAACGACACGCCGTCGACGGCGCGAACGACTTGCTTGTGAGGAAGGTGAAAATGTTTCCTGAGGTCTTTGATTTCAACCAATGGCTGATTATTCATTTCGATTTGCGAGGAACGGCGCGGCAGATTTCCGACACTGAAGGTGAGAATTTTGGCAACACTTTTGATTCGACGCGCTCGCCGCGCTTGAATACCCTGCCGGCGCCGTAGACGCCTTTTCGTCCTTTCTTTGCAGGCTTTAAATTTCGCACCTCGACGATTTCATTTTCAGGATCAACCAGCCACAACTCGCGCACGCCGAGCGCCGCGTAAGTGTCGGCTTTGGTATTGCGGTCATATATGGCAGTGCTCGGAGAGATGACCTCGACGACAATATCGGCGCGATTCGGACGCTTTATATCTATCTGTTTCATCGTGCGCGTCGAGATGTAGAAGAGGTCAGGCTCGACATATGTGTCAGGTCTTGTCCAGAGGGCGGCTCGCGGAGTGAATATTGTTCCCTCATCGCCGATCTCCGCCAGATGCAGAATGAAAATTCTGTTTAAAGTCGCTGAAGAAAAATTGTGCGAGAAATCAGGGGGAGGCGCCATGTATAAAACTCCGGCGATCAACTCAAGTTTGGTTCCGTCTTTCGGTTCCGGCAATTCCCAGAACTCTTCGAGCGTGTATGTCTTCACTAATGGAGAAGTAGTCAAAGCCTGCATAACCACCTCACAAACCGTCTATGAAAATTAGCGTAGGGGCAACCCGGATTCTATGCCTCACATTTGATCGCGGTCAATTTTATTGTGAATAGATCTCAAAGACCCGGATGCATCGCGATGAATGGCCCGCGCCCAGCTCGATCAACGGTATTTCGCCTTCCCTGCACTTATCGCGCGCGTGTTCGCATCGCGGCGCGAACCGGCACCCCCGGGGCAGGTTCAACGGGTTCGGCACGACGCCCTCGATCGTGCGCAGCCGCCGCTTCTTATCGGCGGTCGATTCGTCGAGGCGCGGGACGGCGCGCAGCAGCCCTTCGGTGTAAGGATGCCGCGGGCGGTTGAACAATTCGCGCGCCGAGGCTTCTTCGACGATCTTGCCCGCGTACATCACCGCGACCCGGTCGGAAGTCTCCGCGACCACACCGAGGTCGTGCGTGATCAACAGCAGAGCCAGATTGCGCTTCTCGCGCAATTCGGTCAGCAGCTCCAGAATCTGCGCCTGGATCGTCACGTCTAGCGCCGTAGTAGGCTCGTCGGCGATCAGGAGCGTCGGGTCGCAGGCCAGCGCCATGGCGATCATCACGCGCTGTCGCATCCCGCCCGACATTTCATGAGGGTAGCTTTTGGCGCGGGCCCAAGGCGCGGGGATGGCCACGTCGCGCATCCCCTCGACGGCCTGATTCCAGGCCTCCTTCTTTGAAACTTTTCGGTGCAAGCGGATGGCTTCGGCGATCTGATCGCCCACGGTGTAGACCGGGTTGAGGGAAGTCATCGGGTCTTGAAATATCATCGCGATGTCGTCGCCTCGGATGGCGCGCATCTCGGCCTCGCCGAGCTTCAGCAAATCGCGCCCTTCAAAAAATATCTCGCCCCCGACGATGCGCCCGGGCGGCGAGACCAGCCGCATGATCGAAAGCGCCGTGACCGATTTGCCGCAGCCCGATTCCCCGACCATGCTCAACGTCTCGCCCCGTTCGAGCGTGAATGAGACGTCGTCAACCGAGCGTACCTCACCCCGCCTGGTCGAAAAGAATGTTTTCAGATTACGGACTTCAAGAAGGCTCATGCTGCAAACAGAATACTACAGATTTCAAGAAAAAGGATTTCAGCCACGAATGAACACTAATATTCACGAATAAGGCATGGAATAAGGCATGGAGGATGGAGAATAAAAATAGATCCCAGGGCCAAGAAAAAGATTAGTGTTCATTCGTGTTCATTCGTGGCTGAAATCCCAGCCCCCTAAAAACGCGAAACACGCGGAGGGACCGAACGATCCTTCGATCTCCTTCCGCGTGTTTCGGTTCCTTCCGCGTGTTTCGCGTTTCTCTGGCTAAATCATTTATTGCTGATTTTTCTCAGAGGGTTTCTTGCGTTGGAACATGATGACGGCGCCGCCCAGGCCGAGCAGACCCAGCGTCAGCCGCGCCCAGAGCGAAGACGCCAGCTCCTGGAGCCTGGTCCCGACGCTTCCGACCTCCGCCGCGTCGGCCCGAGGCCTTCTCGGGCGTGGCGGCACGTCGTTGGTCACCGTGTAGAGTTGGCCGTCGCGGAGGTACATCCGCTGCATCTCCTCGAGGTTGAACGGGCGCGCGCCGCGGCGGTTAAAGACCGAGATCTGGTTGCCCGACTCATCGACCGCGCGGTCGCGGTCGATGCCCTTGGAGATGGCCAGGGCCTCGCCAGGGATCTTGAAATTGGCGATCAGCCTCGGCGTGGGCTTCGGCGAGAATCCGTAGACGTTCGGGTTCTCTTCCGGCGACATCATCTGGACGACTTGCAGCCCGTTGACGCCGTCGGCGACATAGGCGAACAGGGAGTTCGCCGTCATCCCGATCTTCACGTCGTGGGCGTCGTTGATCTTGCCGCCGCCGTTGAACGTCATTTCGAGCTTCGGCTTTTCAGGCTTCTCGATGTCCACGATCGCAACGCCCTCCTTGCCCGCCGCGACGTAAGCGTAGGTGCGGGCCAGGTAGAGCTTGTGAGCCTCCGCAATCTGGACGACGGCGCCTTCGACCACGCGCGGCTTCTCGGGCAGCGTGACGTCCATGACCTTCAAGCCTTCCTCGTCCGTCACGAAAGCGTAGCGGAATTGGACCTGGACGTGATGCGGGTGTTTGAACTCGCTCAAAGTCGTCACCAACCTCGGGGCGAGCGGGTTATTGAGGCTGACGACGGCCAGCCCTTTGTCGCAGGTGATGTAGGCGTAAACGCCCGCGACGGTGATGCTCGACGCGCCGTCGAGCGCGCCGCCGGGGTTGAATGCGAGCGCGCGTTTGAGGAAGTTGTTCTGCGGGTCGCCGTCGAGCAGCGTCACCACGCCCTTCTCCTTATCGCCGACGACGACCAGCCCCTCATACTTGTCGGCCACGTAGAGGAAGCCGTAGATGAGGTGGATCGGCTGTTTATCGTCGCGGTGTTCGGCCTCCTCGTTCTCGGGCCGCTTCTGGCGCAGCGGGTCCACGGCCAGCGTCGAGGGCGAGGCCACGCCGGTCGCGTATTTCGTCTTGACGTAGAACTTCTGCCCGAAAGGCGAGACCGGGGCGGTCGTGATGCGCTCGCTGAAGCCCTTGTTGTCGATGTTGGCTATGTCGTAGACGCGCAGCCCGCCCTTGCCGTTGGCGACGTAGGCGTATTCGCCGCGAATCTGAATGTCGAGGGCCTCATTGTTCGTGGTGTGTTCGTAAGCCTCCTTCAGACGGTCCGCGCGCTTGACGTGCTCGGAGTACTCATCCGGGTAAGCCATCTTGTGGAGGTTCGACCCGATGACGGCCTGCGGCTCGTCGCGTTCGGTCACGGCCACGGCGTGAATGCCGTGTTTGCCCGCCGCGACCCAGGCGAACCGCCCGATGAAGTTGACGTAATTGGTCCCCTGCATCAGCAACTGCGCCATGACCGCGTTGTTGTCGTTGGTCTTCGAGACGTGACAGTCGGTGCAGACCTTGGTCTCGGAGGTGCTGACGGTGTGCGGCACGAAGGTGCTGAACGCGTGTCCGCTGTAGCCTTCGGACGAGACCGTCTGCTGCTGCGAATAGAGCCATTCGCGGTTCTGGTTCTGCGACCCGACCAGCACGGCGCAGGTCGAGCGCGTCGGCGCGATGCGGCGGCCGGTGACCGTCCCGTCCTTGCCTAGCATGAATATGTCGTCGCGCAAGGTCTGGTAGTTGTACTGCGTGTAATTGCGCAAGCTGTCGGTCCCCTCGTTGTGGAGCATCGGCTTCTTGCGGTTGGCGACCATCGGCAGGTGGCAGCCGAAGCAGCTCGTCGTCCACGAGGTGTGACATGCGTAACAGGTCATGTTGCCGTTGGCGTGCGCGAGCTTGTTCTCCGGGGCGGCCGCGTCACCCCAGGTCTTGCCGTCGCGCTGCACTGTCTTCGCGTAGGCCGAGGCGTCGTTGTAATCGCCCTTGCCCGGCGTGACGGTGTCCACGGTCTGGACGACGCGCCACCATTTGCCCGGCTCGACCAGCGAGTTCTGCACGATGTCGCCCGGCTTCAGGGCGACGTCCTTGCCCTCGAGCGACTTGCGCGTGGTCGCCTGGTTGATGCGCTGGAACATCGGTATCTGGCGGCCACGCTCGTTGCGCGCCTTGATCTTGGTCAGGTCCTTCGGGATGGTGATGACCTTGCCCCCGAAGCGCGCCGTCCCGGCGGACGGGCCTGTAAGGGCCAGAGTCGCCGGTTTGTCGATGGCGCCGTGGCAATCGATGCAGTCGATCTGGATCGCCGCGCGCGGCTCGTTGTAGAGGTTGCCGTTACCGTGGACGTCCGTGCTGACGTGACAGTCGGAACAGTGCATGCCCTTCTTCTGATGCACGTCGTCCATATGAACCGCTTTTTTAAACTTATCGGGGTCGTCAGGCTTGATCTGCTGGCCGTTCGCCGTGAGCATGTTGCCCTTGCGGTCGGTCCTGTAGACGTTGCGGAAGACCCAGCCGTGACCGTGGAAATCGCCGAATTGCGTGCGCTGCGCTTTCGGATTGATGTCCTCCCAGATCCTTTGCAGGAAGCCCGGGCTCTGACCCCACAAGCCGCGCATCGCCGCGCCTTCGGGGTTGCGCTGTTGAATCTTGTCTTTCTGCTCGTCGCTCAGGTCGGGCTGGTTTTCGGGGTACATCAGCTTACCGTCGGTCTCGTTGTCCCACCAGGTCATGCCGTAATAGCTGGTGAGCATGTTGCCGCCCGGGTGGATATGGCAGGTCATACACGAGCTTGAAGGGGCGCCGCTGACCATCTGGTGTTTGATCGGGTGGCCCGACTCGCCCTTGGGAATGGTCGGGTCGGCCGTGACGGTCACCCCCTGATTGCCGTATTGCGCGAACCGACCCGAATGCTTCGGGTCGCGGTCGTTGGCGTAAACTACGTGACAGGCCGTGCAGCCGGACATCCGGTAATCGCCCGGATTGTCGTTCGTGCCGGGGAATGAGAGCAGAGGATCGAGAAGGCGCGTCTTCTGCAGACCCAGAAAGACCGGGTCGGTGCGCAGCCGCGTGCCGAAGCCGCGGTCGCTGAGCTTGTCCTCAGGCTTCCCGCCCAACTCGAAAGTGCTCGGACTGCCGATGTCCGAAGGCAGGCCTTTCTCTTCGCCGCCACGCTCGAAAACGCGCAGCACGTTGCCGGGCTGCATGATCTCCCAGCGCGGGATCGGCATCAGGTAAGGCAGGATGCCTTTCTTCCTGGTCTCCTCGATCGTCGGCGCCGGCCTGGTCAGGAGCCCCTGAATCTGGCCGTTCTTGCCATAGCTTTCGCCGAAGTTCGGGTCCTTCATCGGGTACGCGCCGTTGTTGTAGAGCGCCGCCCCCCACAGCATCCCGCCGTGAGTCATCATGCTCTTCTTCGACCACATCACTTCGCGCTCGTGGCATTTGCCGCAGGCCGCGTCGGCGGCGCGGAAGTCGCCCGGGTTGACGAAGCGGATGTATTCGTCGCTCTCCTTGTTCCAGTCGGCCGCGACGCGCGTGGGGTTGTACGTCTCCTCAGGCTTGCGACTACGAGGCAGGACGTGGGCTTTATACTTGTTCGTCGTCTCCGTCGGGTCGCCGCCATGACAATCGGCGCAGCCGATGTCCAGCTCATCATCGCCGTCGAAGTGCATCGACTCGCTGCCGGTGTGGCAAATGACGCATCCGATGCTCCGCGGGTTCTTTGTGGTCTGCTTTTTCTTCTCCTGCTGAGCCTGCGGTTGTTCTGAGTCTTCCGCTCTGTGGCCGAAGACTACAGATGATGTCGCCTCGGTCTTGGTGTTCGACATCGCGAAGCTCATCGCTAAAACGAGAGCGAGGAGTGACAGGAATATGATTTTGAATCTTTTGATTTTATTCGTTTGCATCATATCGTACTCTCAATATCGAAACTTCACTTTCACAAACGTCGAGAAGAGCGTGGGGACGCTCGCCCCGCATCCTATCGGAATGCCGTCGCAATTCGACGTAAAGATGTCGGTGAACCCGCGACCGCGTCTGAGCCCGGACGCGCCGGCGGTCAGGATGATGTTTTCGCTCAACAGCGGGCGATAAATGAAACCGACTCCGAGATCGTGTCCGATCTCGTGACGGATGTTGTCCTGGAACAAAGCTAGTTCGAGCGGCTCGGTGTGGATGAACCGCAGGTAATTGTAGTTGATGAACGCGCGCAATTTCGGCGTCACGTCGACGTCGATGCCCGCGTTGAAAAGCCCCAGGCCGGGGTTGACGAAATTGGACTGCCCTTGAAGCTTGCTGCTGCGCAAGGCGGGGATCAGGCTGTTCGGCCCGACCAGCTCCGCGCCGGTTTGAGTCAGCCGGATCTCCTGCGAATTCCAGAAGCTGAATTCGCCGCCGGCGAAATTCGGATGGTCCACAATCGAGTCGAATCCCTTCGCCGTGCCGTCGGTCGGCTTCGAGTCGCCCGAACTGTAGAAGCCTGCCAGGCGGTAACGGAAAAAGTCGAAATCCGCCGAAAATTCGACTGCGCCCATCTGCGCGTTGATGCGCTGGTAGCCATTAGCCAGCCCGTTGAAGGTGTCGCGTCCGATCACCTGGTAGAAAGAGTTCGTGACGTTCAAACGCCCGAAGTGCCCGTCGCCGTTGATGCCGAAATAGCCCGCCTGAACGCGGTGCGGAACGGCGGAACCGAGACGCGCGGGGCGCACGCGCAATAAGTTTTGATCCTGCATCACGCTGGGCTGGTCGTTATTGTAGAGCGTGCTGAACTGTAGCGTGTACCCCTTGACGAAGGTGTCCTGGCGGTAGAGGTTGGCGATGTAGACGTACTGGTTGCGCCAATTGATCTCGGCGAAATTGATGGCGTTGAGCTGACTGTTGGTGTCTTTCTCCAGCATGTTGAAAAAGACGGCGTTGTACTGGTACCTGTTCGACTTAATATTGCCGAACATTCTCGCGCCGAGATTCGAGTCGGTGAAGACGAAGCCGCGAAAATCGCTGGTGAATTGCTGGATGCCCACGCGCATCGAAGTCGTGTCGAAGAAGGGCGAGCGCCCGCCCTCGCTCCCTTTGCCGCGCAGGAAAGGCAACACCCTGGTCGTGTCGCCCAGGCGCCATTCGACGAAGGCCTCCTCGACTGAGTTGAACCCGTCCATGCGCGATTTGCCTTCGCGCGTGTCCCCACTGACGACTTCGTTCTCTCGCACCCGCAGGAGACTCAGGTTGGTGATGCCGGTGACCTTGAAGCGCCAATCTACGGGTTTGAACGATGCGTCGCCTTTGAACATGTCGAACGAGTAGATGATGTTTTGATTGAAGAGCTGCTGCCGCCCGCGGCCGAAAAACTCGAAGCTGCCGGGAAGGTTGGCGCTTATGCCCGACGGAGTGGGAAGCTGGCGGAAGTTGAAGAAGCTCTCGCTCGCGAAATTGAGGTCCATGAAAATGTCGTTGCCGATGATCGGGTAATCGCCTTTCAGGACGTTCTGGTGATACGGGTCGAAGATGCTGCCCTTGCGGAAGCGAGGGTCTTCAGGAACGCCGGCGCGCCAGCGGTCCTGGACGACGATGAAATCGGCGTCCTCTTCAGGGCTGGGTTTCCTGTTGCGGTTCGGGCCCGCCGCGCCTAGCGGCTTATCCTTAGGAAGTTGAAGCTTCGGCCTGTCGCCCTGATCCTGGCCGGTCTCCTGGGACTTCTGCCCTTGCCCTGATGAGGACTGTTGCCCCGACGATTGTGGAACCGCTTCAGACACCGAGGCCTGGAGCGATGATTGATTTGATTCCTCTTTCGGTTTCTGCGCCGATTTCTGCGCCGACTTTCGGGTCGTGGGCATGACCTTGGAGAGTTGTTCCGGCAACTGCCGTGACAGAGTCTCAGACATTTGCTCGGCCATCTCTCGTGTGGAATCGCCCTGTTTTTGTTGGACGACGACATTGGCCAAGCCAGGCGCTTCGCAGAAGAAAAGAGTCACAAAGATGGTCGCAAGAAGAATATAGAAGCCTCGCACAGATTTATGCCTCCAGAATTATCCTTGATTGAGGAGCCGAAGCGGACACACGTATACCTAATGTGTACGATGTGAGTTTTAAGGCAACGCCGGGACAAGGGGTCAACACAAAGGGGTACGGACAATGGGACAACCTTAGATCTACAAGCAATTGGCGACAAACACTAATCAAAAATTAGGAGCGACGCTCGGCTTTGGAGCAGATGTGTGGTTGAATAACACAGCCTTTCGAGCCAAGTCAATCGCAGAATTTCCAAAATACGAAGCGACGCGGCTATTTTTTTCTTGCGGCGCTGCGGCGGTAAGAGATATAGTCGGAGCCGCCTTGGGCTAAGACCCGTTTCCAATCGCTCCCGGTTGAAGAATTTTCCACCGTAATTCCAGGGAAAGATATTAATCCTTAAAGAGGTTATGTAATGCGTTTACAACTCTGGCTCAACCTTCGTCGACTCGTTCTAGCGCTAATAGCCCTGTTGTCGTTCGGAGCGATTCTTCTTAATCAATCAGACGGATATCTTCGCGCTTCGGCCGCGGTCCAAAATGTCAAGAGCGTCAACGCGGCCAGTTATGAGGCGGGACCGCTGGCTCGCGGTTCACTGGCTTCAGTTTTCGGGAATAATCTGGCCTCCCGGACTGAGAAGTCGCAAGACGCCACGCCGCCGACGAAACTCGGAGACGTTACGGTTCAATTGACTGGCAACGACAACGTCACGCGAGACGCCGGGCTGGTTCTGGTCTCTCCGCAACAGATCAATTTTGTGATCCCTGATGGATCCCCCCTCGGCAAGACGCAGATGGTCATCAAGAACGGCGACAAGGATGCCGCGACAGGGGAGATGCAAATAGCCGATGCGTCGCCCGCGCTCTTCACGTCAGACTCCGGCGGCGGCAAATTGGCCGTCGGAATGACGAACGCCGACGGCTCCAGTCCTCAGAGCCTCGTGAATCCTGACGGCAGCGCGCGGATGATCGGTTCCGGCGCGCCGTGGGCGCCGACTACGCTGACCTTGCTCGCAACGGGATTGCGCTACGCCGAGAGTGTCCAGGTTCTGATCGGCGACCAGGTAATGGAGCCGATGTTCGTCCGCCCTGGCATCGCCCCTGGAGTCGATGAGGTCGGCGTGAGGATGCCGATGAATTTGCGCAACGGGATGAACAAGCTCTCGCTCGTCGCCAACACCCGGTCGAGCGCCACGGCTACGTCGGGCGCCACTACCCAGGCGGCCGGCGCGTCTCAATCGAGCTCCACTACTGCGACTAGCAACGCGGTTCAGTTTAACGCGCAGGGCCCCGCGGCGCCGGGGCCGTTCACGCTGGGTACCGACGACGTCAAGACGATCATCGCTCAGGCGGTCGCAAAAGCGCAGCAGATGGGTGTTGCGGCCACCATCGCCGTCCTCGACACAGAGGGCAACCCGGTTGGCATTTTCAAGATGAACGGCGCGCGCAGCGACGTGCTGCTCGGCTCGACGAACCTTGTGACCGGTAAGCCGACCACGCTATTTCCGCCGAACGGACAGCCGCAGGATCCTGACGGATTGGAGCAGGTTCGCGTGCCGCTTGCTAACGGCCTCGGCCTTCTTAGCGACGGGGCGGCGCTCGCGGCCATATCCAAAGCCGGCACCGCGGCGTTCTTCAGCACTCAGGGCAGCGCGATCTCGACGCGCACCGCGAGTTTCATCATCCAGCAGAACTTTCCGCCGACCGTCACCAGCCAAGCCGGCGGGCCGCTTTTCGGCGTTCAGTTTTCGCAACTCCCTTGTTCAGACGTCAGGAATCCTACTGCTCGCATGCTGGGCAATCTCCCGTTCGGACTCGCGGGCGATCCTGGTGGCCATCCAATCTACAAAAACGGCGTGGCCGTCGGTGGCGTAGGCGTTGAATTCGACGGGCTTTATTCGATCGTTGTCGACCCCACGAGGAGATTCGATCAATTTCCAGAAGAGGTTATCGCCGTCGCAGCGGTAAAGGGGTACCGAGCACTACCGGCGTTTCAGGCTGACAATCTACTGATTGACGGCATGCGTCTGGACTTCACAACCATACCGTTTCCAGGAGACGGGCCGCCGGCGGCTTCATTTGACAGCCTGCGCGGCACGGCTGGCACGGTACTATTTGAGCCTCGCGGGCAACTGACTTCGGGGTTTAGCCCGTTGACGCTCGCTGGAATTCCCGGTCGCGTCACGCAGGGCTTCTTCCCGTTTAAGGACAGCCAGGTCTCGAGTCTGACCGCCGCAGACGTCACCCGCATCCTTGGTCAGGCGGCGAAAGGGGCTTATGGTTTGCGAGCGGCGATTCGCCGCCCGGTTCCCCAGCCCACTGAAGTCAACATCACTGTGGTCGACACCGCCGGCAACGTGCTCGGACTATTCAGCACACAGGACGCCCCGCAGTTCGGCTTCGACGTGTGCGTTCAGAAGGCCCGCACGGCGGTGTTCTTCAGTCTCCCGAACGCCGGGACGCTGTTGCGATCCGTCGACGCGAACGTTCCGCAAGTTCCGGGCTTAATCGGCTTGAGCGTCGCCAAATACGCCGACCAGGCGGCCGCGTTCGGTGTGCCGCTCAACGGCCAGAACGCGTTCACCAGCCGCGGGATGGGCTTCCTTGCCCGTCCGTTCTTCCCCGACGGGATCAACGGCGCTCCGAACGGACCGTTCTCGAAAGACATCCGATTCTGGAGCCCATTCAATGACGGACTGCAGATCGCGCTGGTCAAACCGGCTCTTGCCATCATTCTGACTGGAGGAACGGTGGCGAATTGTTCGCCGATACCGAACACTCCTATCCTGGCGAACGGCTTTCAGATCTTCGCGGGCAGCGCCGCGCTCTTCAAAAACGGCGTTCTGGTGGGCGCGATCGGCGTCAGCGGCGACGGCATTGACCAGGATGACTTCTGCGCCGCCACAGGCTCTTTCGGCTACGAGGCGCCGGCGGCCGTTCGCTCAGATCAGTTGTTGATACGCGGCGTGCGGCTGCCTTATGTCAAATACCCGCGCCATCCGAACATAGGGAATCCCCCGGCGACTCCGCCGATTATAAGGACCTCGAGGGTGTTCTCGAATTCGAATTGACGCCTGAGAGTGGGGCAGACTAAAGAGTGGGATAGACTAATGGTCTTTGAATAAATATTGAAACCACAACGTATGGGCAGACACGCAGGTCTGCCCATACGTTGGATTGCGTGATTGCATTTATTTCTCAAAGACTATTAGTCTGTCCCACTCTAAATGATATAAATTGACGTTCTAGAGGAGACACACTAAAGTCTCTCCGTGGCATGAATTATGGTGGACAGACTGTAATCTGTCCCACTCTTAAACTGGCATCTACCCAGCGCAGCGATCCACGGCTATGTTCAAAAAAGTCACCCTTATTCTCTCCCTGATCAGTATTTGCGCTCTCTGGCGCGGCGCCTCGATGTTACCCGACGCCGCAGCGCAGAAAGCTCCCGGCGCCAGTCGGCCCGGGCGAACGAGCGCGAAGGGCACTAATAAGCAGATCAACTACTCGAAATTCCAGCATTCATCGCACGCGGGAATGGTCGGGGGCGTGCTCAGACTGACTAAGTCGCAGGAACTCAAATGCGACTACTGCCATCAGGACCCGACTCCCGAGCAACCCAAGGTCACGGGCTATCCGAACTCGAAGCCAGGCTCCAAGGTCACCCACTCCGCCTGTATCGAATGCCATCTCATGGCCGCGCGACCGGAATATCCGGAAATGTGCTTGATTTGTCACAGCACGAAGCCCTTGGAGGAGATGAAAAAGAATGTCCGCGTCTTTCCCAATCCGGCGTCGGGGGCGAAATCGCAGTTCTTCGATTATTATTCGCACAACGACCATGCGGGCTACTTCAAGTCTTCAAAGACATACAAGGAGCTATTCAAAGACAAAACCAAATTCAAAGAGAAGGACAACTTCGAGTGCGCCGCCTGCCACGACGAGAACCCGCAGCCGATGACCGTCGGCGGCCTACAGTTCGCAAAGGGCATCAAAGAGCGCGCGCCCGGCCACGCGGAATGCTTCGTCTGCCACTTCAACGAAAAAGAGGTGGATAAGACGTCCAAGACTTTCGCTACCAACTGCATCGGCTGTCACAACCTGGACAAGAAAGAGAAAGGGCCCGGTTCGGAATTGGCCCTGCTCTGGTTCGACCGCGAGATCGTCAATACCGAATTCAACCCGAAACCCCCGCAGAAACCCGGCCAGAAGTCCAAGCCTCCCGCGCCGTTCAACCACGAGGCTCACATGGCCGATTACGACGATAACCCCGGAGGAGTATTCGGCCCTAACAAAAAGCCTTTCAGCCAGGGCACGCAGAGCTGTATGATCTGCCACGAGACCGGCAAGACCGCTAAAATCCGCTCGGACTTCTTCGGCGAGTTCAAGAAGACGATGAGCAGGCAACCGAGCGCGGCGAGCTGCATCCCCTGCCACAAAGCGGAGATGCAGAAGACCATAGGCGGCGCCGTGACGCTCGAAAGCGCGAAATGCAACTTCTGTCATTCGCTCCAAACGATCAAGGCGCGCTCGGCCAAGGGCGTCGCGCTGCCGCCGCCGAGCCATTTCCGTGCCCCGGTCCTGGCAGAAACCTTGGCGCAGAACATCCCGCCGCCCACGCCTTCGGTGGAGCCGACTCAACCCACGCCGGATGCGAAAAAGCCGGAGCCGGAGCAGCCTATAAAGCCGGACGCTGGGCCGCCTCCGACGCCGCCCACGCCCACGCCAGGGCCGGCGCCTAAGCAGAAGAATACAACTACAACTACTGAGGCTCCGACGTCGCCCACGGAGTCCAAACCCGAGTCGCCGACGCCGCCCACACCCACACCTCCGCCGGCGCCGACTCCGACTGCGCCGACTCCGACTGCGCCGACTTCAGGGACCAGGAAACCTGAGCCGACGGGCATTGTTCGTTTAGGCGATCCGAAAGAGAGCGACCAATGGGGACAACATTCCAAGTGGGGCGTCGTCGAGAACTTCAATCATGGAGACCACACAAAGCCGAAATACTCGGATAAGTGTGAGGATTGTCATCACACCAACAAAGACGCCAAGGTGGAAGAGGTGCTGAAGTGTCTCACCTGTCACCAAGGGCCTGATAGCCCGGTCACGGCGGATAAAGGTAAAGGCGTCAGCGTGGAGGACGCTTATCACGGCGTCCCCGACAGCGAAAAAGCGCCGAAAGCCGGTTGCATTGAATGCCACAAACGCTACCGCGACAAGAACCCTGACTCCAAGGCGCCGATCAAGTCACCCTGCTCCGGTTGTCATACGGAGAAGGCGGCGCGCCTCGACCCGCGGCTGTCGAGTCCGCGGCGCGCTGATTGGATTATGACCAATATAGCCGCGTTGACCCAATGGATGAGGAGTTCGCGCGCGCCCGCGATGGCGTTGACGAGATAAACGCTGGAAGAATCCGAAAAATGTTGAAAACGATCTGGCCCCTGGCAAACTGGTTGAAAATAGTGAAGCTCGCGCTCGCGCTGACTTGTTTCGCAATCCTCGTCGCTCCGTTCGCCGCGCGCGGCCAGCAGGCGGGTAAGCAATCGGGCGACAAAACGCCGCCGGCCCCGGTCCAGCCGCCGCCTGTGAAGAAACCGGTCGACTACAACCGCTTCACTCACCAATCGCACCTGGGACGGATCAAAGTCCCGAACACCAATTTCGCGCGCGACCTGAAATGCGAGTCGTGCCACGAGCGGCCCAGCGACCGGGAAATTTCAAACAACATAGTCCCCACCACCGACCGCAACAAACAACTGAGTCTGAAATTCCCGGGCCACAAAGCCTGCATCGAATGTCACGTCGTTCAATTCACCACGAAGCCGCAGCAGACTTGCGTCATTTGCCACAACACCCAGCAGGGGCTGATCGCGCGCCCGCCGCAGCGCGACTTCCCGCTGCGCTACGACTTCAACGCGTTTTTCGACTCCAAGCAGCACGGATTGCACGTCACTTATAAATTGTCCGACGGCAAACAAATGGACTGCGCCTACTGCCACAAGCCGACCCAGAAGACTCTGGCCGTGACCATCGGCTCGCACCCAGAATGTTACGTCTGCCACACGCCGGGCAGTTTCGACGAGAAGGCGAAGGTGAAAAGCAACTGCGTGATCTGTCACACGCAGCGTCTGGTTGATATTCAGGCGGAACCCTTCGACGCCAAACTCGCGAGCCGCGCATACGGCGCCAAGTTCTCGCACGTCGAGCATGTCAAATACATGGACTGCAGAGCCTGCCATTCGATCGAGGGAGGCTACAACCAGTACTCGCCATCTTCACCCAGAGTCAAACAACACAACACCTCCGCGCAAACCGGAGGGCGCGGCTGCTTCAGTTGCCACGACGGTAAACAACACTACGGACGCGCGGTCTTCAGCGGGGACGACGCTCAATCCTGCGCAAAGTGTCACAACCTGAAAGGCGATATCAAAGTGTTCAAGGTTCGCGGATGAAGAGAAATGTAAGCCCCAGGTAGATAATGTATCCTGTTACGCCGGCTGTCTTCACACCTTTAAATACTCAACGCCGGCCAGTTGAAACATCAGACGCCATTTGAGAGCGCAAGGGGAACCAGGATCGCTTTTCGCGAGGATCGAGATGTGTGGTCTTTTGCCAATCTCAACCTCACAGATGCGGGGTCTGCAAACTACCCGCCCCATCATTCTCATAATTATCCTGCTCGTCTGGATCGGATTGCCAGTAGTCGCATGGCCGCCAGATTCGCTGGCAACGCAGGCAGGCAATAGCGGCCGCGGCGCGACGCAGAACGCCGATGTGGAGCTTTCGCTGGAGCCCGGCAAGCCCGTCGAACGAGAGCTTTCCGGCGGTCAATCGCATTTCTACAAGATCACCATGACCTCCGGCCAGTACTTGCAGGTAACGGTCAATCAGCAAGGAATAGACGCGCTGGTAACGCTGTTCACGCCCGATGGTAAGAAGGTCGCTGAAGCGGATATTGAGAAGGCGACTGTGAGGTCAGAGACTATATCGGCGATCGCTGAGGCGACAGGCGCATATAGAATCGAAGTGCGTTCTGCGGAGAAGACGTCCGGCGCCGGTCGTTATGAGATCAAGATAGAAACGCTGAAAATGGCGACCGCCGGGGATAAGTATCATGTCGTGGCGGATTTGGTCTTTCGAGAAGCTAAACAATTAGAAAATGGACCGGCGGAGGATAAAAGAAAGAGTATCGAAAAGTATCAAGAAGCGTTTGAATTGTATCGAAAAGCCGGCACACGCAAACGAATCCCTTACGCGCTAAATAATATGGGCATGGTTTACTTGTCATTAGGTGAGCCGCATAAAGCGATGGACCGGTACAACGAGGCTCTACCCATCTGCCTGGAATTAGGCGATCGCAACGGAGAAGCGATCACACTCACCAACATTGGCACGGTTTACTGGTCACTGGGAGAGACGCACAAGGCCTTGGCGAAGTTTAGCGAGGCTCTGCCCCTTAGCAGGGCTGTAGGAGATCGTGTCGGAGAGGCCGACAATATCAATAACATAGGAGTGATTTACCATGTGTTAGGAGAACTGCATAAGGCGCTGGAAAAATATGAAGAGGCTCTGCGGATATTCCGCGCAGCGGGTGACCGCAGAGGAGAAGGTGACACGCTCCATAACATAGGACATATCTATAGTAACTTTGGGGAGAGGCAGAAGGCTCTGGAGGTATATAACGAGGCTCTGCAGATCTCCCGTATTGTGGGTGATCGCAATGGAGAGGCTATCACGCTTGCCGCTGTCGGTGAGCTTTACTGGCTATTAGGAGATTGGGAGAAGGCGCTGGAAAAATATAACGAAGCCCTGCTCATCTCCCGTGAGTTAGGCGATCGCAGCGCAGAGGCTGAGGGGCTCGGTGGCGTCGGCAATGTCTACTTGTCATTAAAAGAATGGGAGAAGGCGCTGGAGAATTATAACAATGAGTTGATCGTCAGACGAGCGACAGGCAATCGCAGCGGAGAAGCTCATACGCTCAACAGTATTGGCGTAGTCTATCAGTCATCAGGAGATTCGCGGAAGGCACTGGAGATGTTCAATGAGGCCCTACGACTCAGTCGCGGCATAGGGTATCGCAGCATTGAGGCTCTCGAGCTTCACAACATTGGTGCGGTCCATCGGCTTTTAGGGGAGACGCGAAAGGCGCTGGAAAATTACAGCGTGGCTCTAAATATAAGACACGAAATAGGTGAGCGCGACGGAGAAGCCAGTAGTTTACTGGGCATTACCCGGGTCGAACAAAGTCGCGGCGCCCTGACCCAGGCTCGCCAGGCCATTGAGCAGGCTATCGGCATCGTCGAGTCTCTGCGCGCCGATATCCATGTCCAGGGGCTCCGCGCTTCCTATTTTGCCTCCCGGCAGGAGTACTATGAGTCTTATATCGATATCTTGATGGCGCAGCATAAACAGAACCCTGTCGCGGGGGGCGATGCTGTGGCGTTTGAGGTCAGCGAGCGCGCCCGCGCGCGATCTCTGCTCGAACTGCTTAAGGAATCACGCATCGATATCCGTCAAGGCGTTGATAGTTCTCTCCTGGAACGCGAACGTTCCTTGCAGCAAAGGCTCAATGCGAAGGCGGCGGCGCAATTCGCCCTGTTGAATCGCAAGCACACTCCCGCGCAAGCCGAAGCTGCTGCCAAAGAGATCGCCTCCATCACCGCCGAATATGAAGAGGTCCAGGCCCAGATTCGGGCTCGCAGCCCACGATACGCGGCTCTAACCCAGCCTCAGCCACTGGGCCTGACGGAAATTCAACAACAGGCGCTTGATGAAGATACGCTGCTGCTCGAGTACGCGCTCGGCGAAAAGCGCAGTTACCTTTGGCTTGTTTCGCAGCGCTCCATCGATAGCTACGAGCTTCCTCCGCGCGCCGAGATCGAGGCCGCCACTCGCCGGGTTTACGAATTATTCACCGCGCGCCCAAAACGCGGGACTCCGCCCGATCCGCAATTCATCGCTCAGGCCAGGACGCTCAGCAGAATGTTGCTCGGCCCTGTGGCTTCGCGACTCGGCGGCAAACGACTGGTCGTTGTGGCGCCGGGCGCGCTATCTTATCTGCCTTTCGCCGCGCTGCCGGCGCCGGAGAATAAGAATCGACCGGCCGAAGATTATGAGCCCTTGATCGCGGAGCATGAGGTCGTGACCATTCCCTCCGCTTCGGTCTTATCGATCATTCGCCGTGAAATGGCTGGCCGGCGGCGGGCGGCCAAATCGATTGCCGTCCTGGCCGACCCCGTCTTTGAAGCGAGTGACCCGCGCCTGGCATCGGCTAAAAACGGAAACTCCTCTGGAGAGACTCCGGCCGCCCCGGCGGGGGCTGATGCGGAACTTTCAGGGTTGACGCGCGCGATCAGAACTATGAATTTTTCCGACGCTCGCGCCGGTTTCACGCGACTCGCCTTCTCACGCCAGGAAGCCGAGAGCATCATTGCGCTGACTCCAAAAGGAACAGGGCTTAAAGCGACTGACTTCAGCGCCAGCCGCGCCATGGCCCTGAGCCGGCAATTGAGTGAGTACCGCATCTTGCATTTTGCGACCCATGGTCTGCTCAACAGCGAGCGCCCTGAACTTTCCGGGCTGGTCTTCTCGCTTATTGACCAGGAGGGGAAACCGCAGGACGGATTTCTACGGTTGCACGAAATCTACAACCTCCAGCTCAACGCCGATCTGATCGTGCTCAGCGCGTGCGAGACGGGACTGGGCAAAGAGATCAAGGGCGAGGGACTGATCGGCCTGACGCGCGGATTTATGTACTCCGGCGCGCCGCGCGTGGTCGCGAGTCTGTGGAATGTCGACGATTTGGCGACGGCGGAACTGATGAAGCTTTTTTATCAGCGCATGCTCAAAGACGGTCTGCCGGCGGGGGCGGCTCTGCGAGCGGCTCAGCTTGAATTGTCCAGACAGAAACGCTGGGCGTCTCCCTACTTCTGGGCCGGTTTTGTGTTGCATGGGGAGTGGAAATAATTGACCACTGGGATCGGCTAAGGAGCCTTCATGTTGAGTAGCGAAGTCCTGAAAGAATGAAAACCGCGGCGCGAGGGTAGGGCAAACTGGCAGTTTGCCTCGACTCCTTCGATGCGGTCATTCGGGAAGACCAGGCAAACTGCCAGTTTGCCCTACCATTTTTCCGCGGGAGTAACCATTGCCAGGCAGCGCTAGACAATTACATATAGATTGGGATCTAACTGAAGAGGCGTTTGCGAAATTCCTTGCCTGCCTGGACCCCGAGCCGTCGCGCGCAGGGGAGAAATATGAGGAGCTACGCGAGGCGCTGGTGAAATTCCTCGACTGGCGGGGCGCGCTCTTCCCTGAAGAGTTGGTGGATGAGATCTTCAATCGCGTGACACGGAAGATGGAAGAAGGGGAAACGATCCGTGACATGCCAAACTATTGTCATGGTGTGGCGCGCCTGGTATTCCTTCAATCGCTGGAGCGCCCCGGCAATAAACGAGTCGGGCTTGAAGAACTATCGATGATCGCGATCCCGCAGCCGGACGTGACCGACGTGCGGCGGGAATGTCTCAATCATTGCCTGCGTCAACTCCCGGCCGAAAATCGGGAGTTGATCATCGAGTATTACCGGAAAGAGGGGCGGCAAAAGATCGACCACCGGGAAGCGATGGCCGAAAGACTGGGAATCCCGCTGAACACGTTACGGGGTCGCGCCCAACGCATCAGGGACAGACTGGAGCGATGTATCAGGCGGCGCCTTCAAGATCATAATCTTCGACCGGCATGGAAACGAACGCCTCCCGAACGATAAGCCGCAAGACGGCGTTGATCATCGTTTCGGCCTAACAGGAACCGCGGATTTTTACGGATGCGGCGGATCAAGATGGATAATCCGTGAAAATCCGTAGACTCCGTGAAAATCCGCGGTTCCAACTTCTGTCTCATTGGCCGAAACGGCGATCAACGCCTGGAAGACCAGCGTCATGAAAATTGATCAGAGCGAAAATTTGATCCGGAGATACCTGCTCGGCGAGTTAGCGGAGGCGGACCAGGCCGCTCTCGAACAGGAACTTCTGATCGACCGGGGCAAATTCGATCGAGTGTGGGCGGTCGAGAATGAACTGGTTGACAGTTACGTGCGGGGCGAGATGTCTCGCGCCGACCGTAAACGATTTGAGGGCCACTATCTTGCCTCCCCATTGCATCGTGAGCGTGTGGCGATAGCCGAGTCGTTTCTCACAAACATCGATCAGGCGGTCGAAGAGACGGTTGAAGTAAGCGAAAAGGAACCCCTTGTCCCCTGGCGCCGCAGGTTTCCCCTACGTTTGCCGCGCCCGGTCTTTGGCCCAGTCTTCGGTATGGTATTGGTCATGGCTCTCTTGCTCACATTTGGCCTGGTCTGGTCATACATTGAAAGAGTTCGGTTAACCGGGCAGATCGCCAACCTACAAAAGGAGGCGCAGACCGAACGCGCATTCTTGGAACAACGCGAACGGGAACAGGCCTCACGAAATCAAGAATTTGAAAAACAGATCGCCGATGTGAGCCGGCGCAACGAGCAGTTGAAGGCGGAGCTTGAACAATTGCGCCAGCGGCGGCAAGCCACGGCGCCAACAATTCTTTCTTTTCTGCTGACGCCCGCGCCAGTACGCGGCGAGAAAGCCATTCCTCAGGCGACTATCCCCCTCTTAACCGGAAAAGCGCGTTTGTTGATGGAACTGGACCACAACGATTACGCAAACTATCATGTAATCCTTCAAACCGTCGAAGGGCGGGAAATCCTCCGCAGCCGGACCGGTAAAGTCAGGTTCGGCAAAGATCGGGCGTTCGCCACGCTGCCGGTCAAGGCCGGAGAACTCTCCAAGGGCGATTACATCCTCATCCTTTTCGGCCAGACCGCGGACGGTAAAATTGAAGAGGTCGACCGATACTTCTTCCGAGTGTCGTAAAAAAAATATCCCTACCAAAAAAAACGCGTCATGTTTTCGCTCTTTTTCGGACTAATAGGTGGAAGCACAAATGCTACAGGCCTGATTTTAATCTCAACGGCCTGTAGCTAAATCGAACCAGGCGCCATTTGTACGCGCAACGGTACAGTGCCAGGGACGGTAGTGACCGGGCGTTCTCGAAGCTCCTTCTCCCTAAGCGGTCGGTCGCTACCGCTCCCGGTACTGTGTCAATGGCGCCTGGTCCGATTTAGCTTATTGCTCGCGACATTGATAGGTTAACTGGGCATTGGGACGCCGAATCAGTACCGCGACAAGCGAGCGTGGCTCCTGAAGTAGCCTACTGGCTGGAGTTACGCTCAATACCGCTCGCGGTACTGATTCGGCGCGGGTTAACTTTTCAATGTAGCGAGCAATAACGTGTTTCGACGTAAAACAGGCTGGTTCTATGGCTTCAAAGTCCACCTTGTTGTCAATGATTGCGGCGAGTTGATGGGAGTGGTGATCACAACCGGCAATGTGGACGATCGGGAGTCCGTTCAGACTATGACCAGAAAACTCTTTAGCAAACTCTTCGTCAACGCGCTGAATGAAACTGGCGGCAACATGAGTCAGGCCGCCGAAGGGCTGAAGATGAGCCTACTGGGTTTGAAGAAGGCGATCAAGAGGCTGGGAATCTGGTAGTAACTCAGTTACCAGCGGCTGATAACTGAGTTACTACCTGGCTAAGTCGCTCGAGATCATTGAGTTGGGAGATATCTTGCAGAGAAAGACGCGCTGTCGGTAGTAACTGAGTTACTACCAGGCGACGAGATGACTGGCAGGTCGAAGACTACCGACAATATCCTAAACCACAGCCCCAGCGCGAGTTAGTAGCTCTGTGGCGCCGGAAGCGGACTTCGGCACGCTCGTTGAATATAAGGGGCGTGAAAAATGACTTTCATGGTTTGCCGAACCGGCCGCAAACCACGGATCAATGCAGGAGTGGGACAGACCGTGGTCTGTCAGCAGGAGTGGGACAGATTGCCGTCTGTCCGCCTGCAATTTACCCCACGGACAGACCGATGGTCTTTGACTGTTAAATCCGGCCATTGCTGCTGGTGTAGCTGCCAACCTGAAACGCCACGGCATTGCGCCGTGACGTCTTTAAGTGGCCGGATTTAACAGTCAAAGACCATCAGTCTGTCCCACTGAAGAGGTAACCCGTGAGAAAACAACGTATTCCCATAATGACAGCATCAGCCTTCGGCTTCATAGTCACTTGTATAGTCGTGATTGGGGCCTGGGATATATTTACTGAAGCAAGGTCACAAACCCCCGCGCCTCAAGGGCAGATGTCCCCTGCCGAACTCTCAGCCGCCATTGAAGCGCAGAGAGAGGCTTCCGCAAAGCTGACCCGCAGCGCATCCTTCGATCAGAGATTCCGGAAATTGAGCGAAAGAGCGAAGAAGAAAGGAACCGTGTCTGTGATCGTGAAGGTGCGGGCCGCGTTCCGACCCGAAGGCCAGATATCGAACGCGGCCGAAGCTTTGGCGCAGCGCAAGGTGATCGAGGAAGCGCAGGATCAAATGCTCTCCTGGTTGAGGTACGTTCCGTCTACGCTCAAAAGATACGAGTATTTGCCGTACATAGCCGCCAGCGTCGATGCGAACTGCCTCGAACAGATTCAAGCGTCGTCCGCGGCGCTGGATATTTCCGAGGATAAGTCGATGCGCCTTGCGCTCGCAGAGAGCCTTCCCCGCGTAGGCGCGCCTAGGGCCTGGGCCGGCAATTTCAAGGGGACGGACAAGACGATCGCGGTGCTCGATTCCGGCGTGGACAAAAATCATCCCTGGCTGTCGGGAAAGGTCGTTTCGGAAGCCTGCTATTCGACGAACAGTCAGTCTGAAAGCTCCAGTTCGGTTTGCCCCGGCGGCGTCGCAGAGTCCACGGATCCCGATTCCGGCGTCCCTTGCACGGTAATCGGCGGGGTAGAAAATTGCGGTCACGGCACGCACATAGCGGGGATTGCGGCGGGGCGCGCGGGCGTCGCTTACGCCGCGAACGTCATCTCGATTCAGGTGATGTCGTTTGTCAATGACTCCGAGGCGTGTCGCGGCCAGGCGCCGTGTCTGCTCTCCAAAAGCTCCGACATGATAAAAGCGCTCAATCGCGTTTTTGAATTGCGCACCTTATACAACTACGACATCGCGGCGGCCAACATCAGCCTCGCAGCCAGCGACGTCATCGACTTATTTCCGAGCCATTGCGACTCCGTATTGGCGGGGATGACGGACGCTATAAATCAATTGAGATCGGTGAATATCGCGACCGTCGTCGCGTCGGGGAACGACGCTTCTCCGGACTCGATCATGTTTCCCGCCTGCATCTCTTCCGCCGTCAGCGTCGGGGCTACGAGCGACGGCAGCGACCCCAGCGCCCCGAACGATACCATACCGCAATTTTCCAACAGCTATCCATTCCTGAACCTGCTCGCGCCGGGCACGCTCATAACCTCGTCAGTCCCCGGCGTCGGAACCGCGGGCGGCTCCGGCACTTCACAGGCGGCGGCGCACGTGTCGGGCGCATGGGCCCTGCTCAAAGAAAAGTATCCTGACGCCACCGTTGATCAAGTATTGAATAAACTGACAACATTCGGCGTGAACATTACCGATCCGCGCAACGGCGTCACTAAACCTCGCATACAGATCGACGCCGCGCTAGAGGTTACTGTGCCTCCGGACACTTGGGTCGGGGAGTATTACAACAATCCCAATTTGGCGGACGCGCCGGTATTGGTGCGGGGCGACGGCGGCGGATTTATCGACCGGTATTTCAACGGCGCAAGTCCCGCGCCCGGCTTCGTCGGCGCTGAGAACTACTCCATACGTTGGACGCGAAAGCTCACACTTACCGCAGGGACATATCGCTTTTCAGTCACCAGCGATGACGGGGCGAGGCTCTATATCGACGACCAATTGGTGATCAATCAATGGCCGAATTCGCCGTCGGCAACCAATAATGTCGACCTGAGTCTAACGGCGGGCAATCACGACGTAAGACTGGAATATTACCAATTTACCGGCCCCGCGCAGGCTCGATTGACCTGGGGGCTTTTCAATCCCTCATGCTCGCAGACGGCGCCGGCTGAGCGATGGAGAGGCGAATATTTCAACAATGCGAATCTTGCGGGCAGCCCTGTGATGATACGCGATGACGGCGCCGGATTTATCAACTTCGATTGGGGGAACGGAGGCCCAAGCTCAGATTGCAACGTATTTATGGACTACTTCTCGGCGCGATGGACGCGAACGGTTAACTTGCAAGCGGCTAAATACCGCTTCACTGTCAACAATGTAGACGACGGAGTCAGGCTCTATATTGATGGAGACCTGAAGATCGATCAGTGGATTCTATCTGCAGGCACGCATACGGTTGATGTAACCTATTCCTCCGCCGGCAATCACACAGTTAAACTTGAGTATTTCGAGAATGGAGGTCTTGCCAGGGCCAACGTTTCCTGGGCGCCGCTACCGCCTGATCCTCCATCTAACCTCGTGGCCAGCGCAGCCTCGGCCTCGCAAATCAACTTGAGTTGGGCCGACAATAGTAGCTTTGAGGGTGGATTCAAAATAGAGCGATGGAACGGCAGCAGTTACTCGCAGATTAACACGGTAGGCCCCAATGTCGCCACGTATGCCGATTCTGGACTTGATGCTTCAACTACCTACCATTATCGTGTTAGGGCCTACAACGGCGCAGGAGACTCAGGTTATTCCAATGAAAGCAGCGCGACTACATTGCCTCCACCGCCGCCTGAATGTCCTCCTGAAGTGGTTTTCTGGTGCCAGGATACGATGGGGTGGCTCGATGGCAACTGCATATGTCACTGGCATACGCCGATATTGATTGACGCGCTGGGCAATGGATTCGACCTTACGGATGTGGCCAATGGCGTCTGGTTTGACCTTAATGCTAATGGTGGAAAAGAAAAACTATCCTGGACGGATGCCAGCTCTGATGACGCTTTCCTTGTTTTGGATCGTAATAACAATGGCGTGGTGGACGATGGCGCTGAATTGTTTGGTGATTCCACCCCGCAGCCCGAGCCTCCGCCAGGTCAAACAAGAAATGGCTTCCTTGCTCTTGCTGAATATGATAAGCCAAAAAATGGTGGTAATGGTGACGGTCAGATAGATCGAAGAGATGCTATCTTTTCGACACTTCGTCTATGGCAAGACAAGAATCACAATGGAATTTCAGAGTCAAATGAGCTTCACGCGCTTCAAGATCTTGGTGTCGCCATTCTGGATTTGGACTATGAAGAATCGAAACGTACCGACCAATACGGTAACAGATTCCGTTATCGGGCCAAAGTCCGAGATGTCCAGGGCGCTCATGTCGGACGATGGGCGTGGGATGTTTTCCTACGATTGAATTGAATGTCGTCTTTGGCAGGCCTGACGACTGTTTGTAAATCAGTTTCACCGGCGCATCGTCTGCAACGGCGGTTACCACAAAGCGCCGCATAGAGGGGAGTGTATGTTCTCAAAGCCAGTCAAGACCGCTTATCTGTCAATGACCTTAACCGCAGCCTTATTCATTATCGGAGGCGTGATCTTCTCCACGACTGTCATCGGCTCAGGCCTATGGAACGATAAAGCGAAACAGGCTGCGGTACCCATCCAACCGCCCCCTTTCCGGCAATTGGCGCGCGTCTTTGCGCATGTCGATGGCGTGAGGCCGGAGATCATCCGCGTCCGTCCGGGCAGGCTGTGGCTGCAAGTTGAAAACGAGACTCAAGGAGATGTCTCACTGGCGATCGAGCGACTGAATACAGGCGCCCCTAATACACGTCTTGGCAAAGTCCAAACAGCTGATAACGGCAAGCGCGCGCAATTGGAATTCGAGCTGGGTGTGGGTGAGTACATCTTTTATGATGAATCGCGCCCAGAATTCACAGGCAAACTGACCGTCCAGCCTATAGATAATTAACTACTTTAACGGAGTCCTGACATACTCAATATGGCTAATATCACCTCGCGCATCGTCTCATCACTCATTCGGCTCTTCTTCGGCGCCGGTCTCGCGCTGGCCATTGCTTATTCCCCAGGTTTGGCGCAGAACGCTTATGACCGCGGCACACCAGCTGAATTCAAGGCGGGAATATCTTCCCCCTCGACCTATGCGCCAGACAAAATCGAGACGGTTAACCTGACGAACAGGAATCTCTCGGTTAATATCCCTCTCGTCACCATCGGAGCGCGCGGCTCCGCCGGTTATACCTTGACGCTCAGCAATAACAGCAAGGTTTGGTCTCCTCAACATAACGCCGAGGTGATCTACGATCCAATTGGCAACCAAACGACGACCATTCACCATTACTCCGCTACCTACGATGACGGGGTAGGGCGGCGGCCCAATGTCTTTATGCTGGGTGGAGGATGGGCGATTGCCAAAGGCCCGGCAATCAAGAGAACAAAAGTCAATATCGATCCGATCGGCAATAATCCTAATAAGTATGGCTACAAATACGTTCTCACCAAGGTTTGGGTGGTATTGCCTGATGGCTCGGAAGTCGAGATGCGCGACAGCGCCACTGAAGGCGCGCCCGCGTTAACACCGCCGCCGCTTGTAGACGGCGGCCCGCGCCCGGAGTTTGACCGTGATCGTGGTCGCGTCTGGCACAGCACGGATGGCTCGGCCATCACCTACATTACGGATACAGACAACGGAGTAGTGGCCGGGCAATTGACCGGTTGGGTCTTCCTGGCCGATGGCGCCAGGCTGCGGATGATGAGTGGCGGCGGTTCGGCGCGTTGCGCCCAGATCACCGACCGCAATGGCAACTATATCACCATTGGCTACGATCAGCCGGCGGTGGGCAATGTGACTTATACCGATCAGTTGGGGCGGCAGGTGATTGTCGGGAGCAGTTCAGGCACAACGACCATCACGATCAAGGGCTACAACGGACTTGCCGATCGTGTGATCAGCGTTGAGACCGGCTCAGTTGCCGGAACCGACGGTTCCGGCAATCCGATCAATCTGCGGTCTGACTTCTGGTCCGTTCAACGACCGATCCTGGCCGGGGATTTCTATCTCGACTACTACCAGGGGCCGGTCGAGCATATTTATCCGGGCCCGCACACGGATTTGTTCAGTGAGTGCGAAGGCACGGAGGACATGAGCAATTCTAGAGCAGTGACTCGCCTCAATTTGCTCGACGGAAGCAGCTTCCACTTCCGCTACAACCCCTATGGCGAGCTGGCGGAAATTGTCTATCCTGGCGGAGGCGTCTCGCAAATTGATTATACCGCCTTCGGCGCCGGAGGCATCTGCGCGGCGGGTACCGGCCCCCTGGCCACTCAAATAAACCGGGGCGTCTCTCAACGACGCTCCTTAACGAATGGCGTCACGGTGGACACGGTCTGGACTTATCCCCACAGCTTCGAATTGGTCGATGGTGTTTACTACCCCACAGTGACCGTTGAAGCGCGCGAGGGCAGTCCGACCGGAACGCTCTTGCTCTCCGAAAAGCATTTCTTCCTCAATGGCGGCGTGTATCGCACGTGTTCGGTGCTGCACGGCTCCATCGTCGCCAACGGTACTGAGTATGAAACTTTCGGGCTTGGGCGAGAGTTCCGCGTTGAAAGGCAGACCGGCGCCGGCACAGAAGTGGTAATTCGTACTTGGCAGCAGCGGGCGCCTGTCGTTTGGGCGCCGGATCCGGGATCGAGCGTCAACTCTTATGCGGTTGAGCACGGACAACAACAGCCCCCCAACGATCCGCGCGTGACCAGAGAAGATGCGATCCTTGATAACGGTAAACTGAAGCGCGTCGAATACGAGTACGACGATTTCAACAACGTGACTTTGGTAAGAGAGTACGATTACGGGACAAATCCGAATCCGGGGCCATTGATTCGCGAGACGGCGCGGAGTTACGCCACAAGTCTCAACGGCTCCTGTTACTCAAACCTGAACCCTTCAGATCCGGGCTGCGGCGACGGAATAACGGCCGACATCAATTCGATCATTCACCAGCGAAGGCTGATGCTTCAGGAGTCGATCTGGGATAAGACGACCAATCAGGAACAGGCTCGAACCACCTACGAATATGACGTTTACGCCGACGACGGCAATCACGCGACTTTGGTCGATTACGCCTCGGTCACCGGCCACGACACGGCGTGGGGCGCGGCCCGCGCCGCGCGAGGCAATGTCACTCAAGTAGGAAATTGGTTGAAGGAGTCAAACACGTATCTCTACGCCTATCCGCGCTATGACGAGGTGGGCCACGTCGTGGCGACCAAAGACCCTCGTGGCGCCGTCAGCAGCGTCAGCTTCGCCGATGATTTCGGTGATGGGGAGAATCCGGGTAGCGGTATGGCCGGGATCTTCGGCGCGACTTACGCCTTCCCAACTCTCTTCACCAGCGCGTCGCCGAATCCCAGCGAAGCGCCACATACGGCTCGCGCCCAGTACGATTTCAACCGCGGAACTCAGACCGGATTCAAGGACAACAACAATATAATCACAAAGACCGAATACAACGATCCCATCAATCGCCCCACAAGGATCATCAATGCAAAGGGCGTTACCGGCGTCGAGACGCAAACGGCGATATATTATGCGCCGCAGTCGAACCCCTATGGCGTCGCGCTGGCGAGAAATGAAGTGCTGACAGCCAAGGACCGCGATGCGGCGGGCGACGGCATTCTGCGCTCGTGGACAGTGACCGACGGCTTTGGCCGCACAATCGAAGGCTGGACGCGCCATCCGCAGGGAGACGTCAAGGTAACGACGGTTTACGACGGGATGGGCCGCGTCAGCCAAACCAGCAACCCTCATCGCAACGGCGAAACGCCGGTTTACACAACAACGACTTACGACCTGGCCGGGCGTGTCATCGCCTTCGTGACTCCCGACAACGCGACCGTCAGCACCACTCATAACGGGGCCCAGGTGACGGTAACCGATCAGGCGGGCAAGAGACGCCGGAGCGAAACCGATGGGCTTGGAAGATTGATCAGAGTCACCGAAGACCCGGACAATTTGAATTACGACACTTACTATTCCTATGACGCGCTCGATAATTTGCGGCTGGTGACGCAGGGGTCGCAGACCAGAACCTTCGTCTACGATTCCCTGTCACGATTGATTTCGGCGACCAATCCGGAGAGCGGAACTATGACCTATGCCTACGACCCGAACGGCAATCTCATAGAAAAGACGGACGCTCGCGGAGTCAGGACGACGATGACCTACGATGCGCTCAATCGCGCCAGATCGAAGGTCTATTCGGGGACCACTCCCGAGGGGACTGGGGCGGCCAATGCGACGTCTCCGGTGAATTATTTCTACGATGATTGTTCTGGATTGCCGAGTGGAGCGCCCTGTTGGCCGGGCACGCCGTCGAAGGGAAGGCTGGTCGGGGTCACTTACGGACCCGGTTCCGAGGGGACTTATTGCAAATACGACGCTGGCGGCAGAATAGTGACCAATCATCAACGAATGGGAACTTCGAATTACGCCACGGCATATTTTTATAATCGCGCCGGCGCCTTGACTCGTGAGGAGAGGGGGATCCCTGCCCGCAGAAGGATTCTGATGTCGTACGATGCAGGCGGCAGGCTCGCGACTATGGATACCGGCTCCTATCCTTTTCTCACCTACGTCCCTCTGGTCGGCAATATAAGTTATACCCCGTTCGGGGGCCTGCAATCCGAGACATACGGCAACGGCCTGATCCACTCAATAGGCTATAACAATCGACTACAGCCCACTGAGATAAGACTCGGCAGGCCGGACAATCTGGAGTCCGTCTTCACGATCTACTCTATTTACGGAACCGCGAATAATGTGAACGACCAGGACGCGGAGATCACGGATGCCCACAACAACGGCAACATAGCCAGGATCAGGTATTCCGTCAGTGGGACGATTCAATATACACAGACGTTCCAATACGACCCCCTCAATAGACTTCGTTACGCGGTGGAGCACAACAACGGGACATATAACGACGGGGCCCGCGCCTGGTATCAGACCTTCGATTACGACCGCTACGGGAATCGCGGGATAAACGTCGCTAACACGTCCGACAACGTGGACGCGGCGAACAGCGCGTTGCAACTCGCCGATTTCAGCGGAGCGAACAATCGAATCACTCGCGTTGACTTCATCTATGACGCCGCTGGAAACCTTATTGCTGAGCCAGGAAAGAGCTATACTTACGACGCCGAAAACAGAATCGTCACGGCCACGATGGCAGGCGGAGCGACGAGCCAATACGTTTACGACGGGAACGGTCGTCGGGTGAAGAAGATCGTGGGCGGCGTGGCGACGAGGTTCGAGTACGGCGCGGGCGGCGAACTGATCTCGGAACGGAACGATTCCAATGGCAATGTAATAAAGGATTATTTTTACAAGGGCGGGGGGGTGCTTGCGACCTCCAAGGTCGGGAACAGCGGCGAATACGAATACGCGACGGCGGATCACCTGGGATCGCCGCGGGCATGGACGGATGGTTCCGGCAACCTGACCACGGGCGGGCGGCACGATTACTTACCCTTCGGCGAAGAGCTTTCTGCGGGGATAGGGATCAGAAGCGCGAGCAACGGTTATAGCGGCGATTCGGTGCGCCAGAAGTTCGGGTCAAAAGAACACGACATTGAGACGGGATTCGATTACTTCATCGCTCGC